>Ga0181373_1000016_pt1 | contig 75000 bp, 78 predicted proteins | sample LowvirmetaG_3_FD_130159 | JGI IMG/M metagenome (GOLD analysis project Ga0181373, IMG submission 130159) | Marine viral communities from the Subarctic Pacific Ocean - Lowphox_09 viral metaG | ecosystem: Environmental > Aquatic > Marine > Oceanic | place: Subarctic Pacific Ocean | collected... | reverse complement strand
CAAACAAACCAATTCAACTCAGTTTCAAAATGCGTAAGATCGAATCCCAAATGAACGCCGCCATCAGCAGCAATGCCAATTGGAAGAGCGCCAACACTCAAGTGATCACCGAAGGCACCATCTCCACTGTGTATCTCCATGGCAACAAGATCGCTAAAGTGGGCGATGATTTCGTAACCGTATTTGATGGCGGTTGGCAGTCTACCACGACCAAATCACGCCTGAATGCAATCATCAACGAATTCTGCAATGCATACACTGATGGAGTCTTTCAAAAGGATTTTCAGTGGTATGTTCGTGACAACAAAGTCACCCATGATTTTGTGAACGGTTACACCTTCTGCGAGTACGCTTAAGTTTCACACAGTGAAGCGATTAATCAACTCTAATCGCTTCAACATTCATTCACCCTATCTAACACTATGGACGACCTACTTTCAGAAATCATGGATTCCCCAGGCGAGATCTTCGATATCCCTGAACTTCGTGAGCTAGAGGAGGAGGAGAAGTTCAACGTTGAGAACTTCATTAACTCTAACATCGACTACTAAGTAACACCAACTCTACACACACTAACTAACAATCAAATGGCAGTCTTCTCAATGTGCAGTGACATCGCAACCCAGTCAATCCGCTGGGTAGAGCGTAACACTCAGACAGACATTCAACCCACGTTAGGTCAACTCTTTCCCTCTGAAGCTTCATTCTTTGCAGGTGTACTCTCTGAGAAGTATCAGCAGGAAGCATTAGATAAGATCCCTACATTTGAATAACAGTTATTGACAGTTAGGGGCGATCGTGCCCCTTATTTGTTATATTGTGATGGCCCCCCCGTATATAAAAACGAAAGGAACCCCTAGTCTACAAAGTGTTACCCAAGCACTCTATATGTTTCATTGTATACTTTTTGGAAAACTTCTACCCCATATATAATTCCAAGAATGAAAATAGCGATATGAAAAAAAATTCTGGGCCAGTTTATTTGACTGTAGAGGTTGATCCAGTAACTCACGAATTCATGATATTACTTCCAGAGTATTTGGTGAATGATATGGGATGGTATGATGGTACGTGTCTCATAGCGAATAGTGATGGGAACGACATTGTATTAGAAGTTTCTGAGGAATGTGAAATAGACGATTGACAAGTTGATATATAATGAGTTACAATACTGAAGTACAGCATTCTGAGTGATGGCAAAAGGATTTACAGTAAAGGCGAAACCGCCTGCGGCGAAGAACACAGCTCCTGAATGGGACTATGATAAAGCCAAAGAAATGGTCAAAGGTAAGACAGTAGTATTCTGTCTACCTGGGCGAGGGGTATCTTATACGTATCTAAAGAACTTCGTACAACTCTGTTTTGATTTAGTGCAAGCTGGTGCAGCGATTCAGATTAGTCAAGACTATTCCTCCATGGTAAACTTTGCAAGATGCAAGTGTCTTGGAGCGAATGTCCTTAGGGGACCTGATCAGATTCCCTGGGATGGAAAGTTGCAGTATGATTATCAATTATGGATTGATAGTGATATTGTATTCAACACTGAGAAGTTCTATCAATTGGTTCTGATGGACGAAGACATTGCTTCTGGTTGGTATTGCACAGAAGACGGAAGAACCACCTCTGTGGCGCACTGGCTAGAGGAAGAGGACTTTGCCAAGAATGGTGGGGTTATGAATCATGAGACACTTGACACGATGCAGAATCGTAAGAAACCGTTCACAGTTGATTATGCAGGTTTCGGATGGATCCTAATCAAGCATGGAGTCTTTGAGAACGAACAAATTAAGTATCCTTGGTTTGCTCCGAAGATGCAAGTCTTTGATAGTGGTGAAGTTCAAGACATGTGCGGTGAAGATGTATCCTTCTGTTTGGATGCAATTGCTGCAGATTATAAGATTTGGTGTGATCCCCGTATCAGGGTTGGTCACGAAAAAACTCGCGTTATCTGAGGTACATGCAATGGCTAAGAAAAAGAATTATTATTACAACGTCTTTCGTGGCTCGCAACTCGTTCACGAAGAACTTACCGAGACTGAATTCATGGATCAGATGGAATACTATGCCCATGAATATTATATGACACAGGATCCTGCAATGAATCCTGCAAACTATCGTCATGAAATGAAGCAATTACTAGAGGAGTGAATTAATTATGGCAGTACGTTCAAAAGTTGGTATCAGCAAAGATGGTTGGACACCAGGTAAACCCAAAAGAACTCGTCAGGGTTCTGGTAAGAACACAAAATACGCGGCGTCGTCGCGAAACTCGGCTCGTAAACAATATAGAGGTCAAGGGCGTTGAAGTTATATAAGTATGACGCACCCTATGTCATACACCCCTTTTCTCGTCACTTAGACTTTAAAGAAAAGGTTTTAGGGTTGATCGATACAGACATTTCAATGTTTGAAAGAAAATTGGAAGGTGATACCATGGACATCTATACTGACTATGGTAAAAAAGATCAACCTTATTTTCAAATCCTAAGTAAATCACTCACTAACTATATGGATAAAGTGGGTCAATTTATGGGATATGATCAATGCGATATAGATAATATATGGTATCAAAGATACTATAGAGGTGGTAAACATGGATGGCACGTTCATCATGATTGTGTCTTCACTTCTGTTTACTATCTGGAGTTTTCTAAAACTGCTCCATATACAGAATTCATGGATTTAACAACAAAAAAAGTTATTTCTATTGATTCAGTGAAAGAAGGTGATATCCTTACGTTCCCAAGTTATATTGTACATAGAGCTTCGGAAAACAAAAGTGATGAACGAAAAACTATATTATCATGGCATAACAACTTTAGATGGTTTGATTAACTATGAGTCAATTAGTCGTCAATTTACCAGCACAAAAAGTCTGGGTACGTAAAGAATATTTACGAGATTTTAAAGATGGTTTTGGCGAATTTGTAGAGGGCGTTTGGGTATCGGCTAAGTCGATTCCTGGACGCGCTTTTTATTTTGAGACATATTTACCAAAGTATGCGGCAATGTTTGATAAATTGCCAATCTCCGCATTTGTCTCACGTCCAGAGACACCTACTCCTGATTTAGATTTGCCAAATTTGCAGTTTTGGAACTGCATGGACTATGGATTAAGATGTATTGAGAAGCAATTTATCAATTCAATGGATTTTGAACTAAGAACGCGAAACTATGGAAACATAAAAGGTGAATATTTGTTTACCTTAGATAATTTTCATCCTGATGTTGATATTACAAATACAAATGTAAGTGAAATTCCAGAGGAACATAAGTCGCATAACTGCATTGAGCTTGAAAACGGACAGTTTGCGTTGTACCCAAATAATAGAACGCGCATTTATGATCTTTCTATTACCCCAGAAGAACCTCTTGTACCCGATTTTAAGGTTTCCACACACTATTTCCAAGTTGAGAATAATGTGAGATGGGGTAGACTAGGAGATACTGATGAATATTTCTGGGAAACTCCTGAAGAACAGGAGGAAACCTCTCTAAATACATAAAGTTCATGGTCGATAAATGGCAGTTTTAAAGGTTTCAAAGGGATTTAAGGACATTTCCTTGTCTTTTGATCCTCATCCTGTCACAAAGGACCTTCCTATACTAAAAAATGATAGAGCAATTCAGCGAGCTGTGCGTAATTTAGTACAAACACAGTTCAACGAACGCTTTTTTTCCCCTGATCTTGGGTCTTCCGTTGGTGATTTAATGTTTGAATTTGTTGATTTTGGTGCTTCGACCGAAATTAGGGAACAAATCAAGCAAGTTGTTGAAGAATTTGAACCAAGAGTTGATAATGTCATGGTAGAAGTTTCTCCCAGACCAGATTTGAATGAATTTGAGTGTGTAGTAGCATATAATATTGTTGGGTTATCTGTCCCTACTCAAGAATTTACGTTTATCTTAGAGGCAACACGATAATGCCATTTACAAATTACACAAATATTGATTTTGACCAAATAAAAACGTCAATTAAAGATTATCTGAGGTCAAATTCAGATTTTTCCGACTTTGATTTTGAAGGTTCTAACTTTTCTGTCTTAATTGACGCATTAGCATACAATACTTACATCACTGCGTTCAATGCGAACATGGCAGTGAATGAATCTTTCATTGAATCTGCCACTTTAAGAGAAAATGTCGTCTCTTTGGCTAGAAATGTTGGATATGTTCCAATATCCAAAAAGTCTGCTATCTCTGAAGTTACATTTTCAATTAAATTTAATGGAGAAAGTCAAACTGTAACGTTAAAAGCGGGTCTTATTTGCGTAGGAAACACTAATAATAGTAGTTTTGTATTCTCGCTACCAGAAGACATCGTTACAACATCTCCTCTCGACTCTGCGAGTGATATTTTAGTTGGCCCTAGAACTGCTACATTTAATAATTTAAAAATCTACCAAGGAACTCTTTCAAGAGAAAGTTTTACCGTAGATACTTCTCTAGATCAAAGATTTATTCTCAATAATATTTCAATTGATACTTCAACACTTGTTGTTAGGGTAAAAGGTCCTGCAGATACAACTGCTGGCAAAGAATATAGGAAAATTGATAGTATAACCACTCTAGATTCAAACTCAGAAATTTATTTCATCCAAGAAGTCAAGGATGAAAAGTATGAATTGCTATTTGGTGATGGAATTTTTGGAAAAGCACTAGAAACTGGTAGCGTCATCGATGTTTCTTATATTATAACTGATGGTAAAGATAGTAATGGTGCATCTGTGTTCAGTTTTTCTGGAAATGCCAGAGGTGGAACAGATGAAGTTATTCAACCATCCAATACAGTCAACATAACAACCACTCAGAAGGCGCAAGGAGGCGCTGCAATTGAGTCTTTACGCTCTGTTAAATACTTTGCTCCTAGACTCTATTCATCACAGTACAGAGCGGTTACGGCTAGTGATTATGAGACCATTGTCAAGTTAGTTTATCCAGAATCTGAGTCTGTAGCAGTAGTTGGTGGTGAAGAATTGGATCCACCAAGATTTGGAGAGGTCCAGATCAGTATCAAACCAAAAAATAGTCTCTATATTTCAGAATTTAATAAACAACAAATTCTTGCAAACTTAAAACAGTACTCATTAGCTGGAATTAGACAGTCTATTGTTGACCTTGAGATTCTTTCCATTGAATATGACACTTTTGTATATTACAACTCAAGTAAGGTTGTTAGTGTCAATGATCTAAAGAGTCTAATTGGTCAATCATTGAATGATTTTGCTGCATCTGAAGATTTGAACAATTTTGGCGGTAGATTCAAATATAGTAAGTTTCTGAATGAGATTGATTCTACAAATACATCCATTACTTCAAACATTACAAGAATAAAGATTAGAAGAGATTTGAGAGCATCTTTAAATAGAGATGCTCAATATGAATTGTGTTTTGGAAATCGTTTCCATGTTTCTAAAGATGGAAAAAATATTAAATCTACTGGATTTAATATAAATGGAATTAGTAAATTGCTTTATATGACAGATACACCAAATGATGATCTGAAAACTGGTGTTATATCATTTGTTTCTGAAGAAGTTTCTGATAATTTTACAGTATTAGTAAAAAATGCTGGAACTGTTAATTATGTAACTGGCGAAATAATTCTAAGCACTACAAACATTGTAGGAACACAAATTTCTGGTGGAATTATTGAAGTTCAGGCATTTCCAGAAAGTAATGACATCATAGGATTGAGTAATCTGTTTGTTGTCTTAGCGACCGATAAAAGCACCATAAATATGGTGAAGGATACCATTACATCAGGAGAACAAGTTTCTGGTCTAGGGTTCCCCGTTACATCAAGTTACTCCAATGGTAAGTTAACAAGGTAAAATGATTGAAGCCGGAATAAACAAGCGCGTTAAAATTGGACAATTAGTTGAAAGTCTATTACCATCTTATATCGTCGCGGAAAGTCCCAAGACGATTGACTTTTTAAAGCAATATTACCTTACACAAGATTCCCAAGGTGGGGTATCTGATATTATTGAGAATTTAGATCAATATCTAAAATTTGACAATCTTACACCTGATGTAATCAAGGGAAAAACCACCCTATCATCTAGTATCTCATCTACTGATACTACGATTACTCTTGCTTCTACAAGAGGGCTGCCAAAAAATGACGGTTTAATTAAAGTTGGTAGTGAAATCATTTACTACAAAGAAGTAAGTGGGAATGATTTAACTGGATGCGCTAGAGGATTTAGTGGCGTCACAGATTATAAAAATGGGGAAGTAGTATTCCAAGAGAGTTCTGCGTCTAGTCATAGTTCTGATACAACTGTAACTAATCTAAGTGTACTTTTCTTAAAAGAATTTTTTAGAAATCTAAAAGTTTCATTTGCTCCAGGATTTGAAGATGAGACTTTTGTATCTACACTGAACCTTAACAATTTTGTAAAAAACCTAAGATCCTTCTATACTTCTAAGGGAACTTTAGATTCATTTAAAATTCTTATCTCAGCTCTATTTGGAAAAGAGTCTGATATTAAGAATCAAGCAGATTTACTAATACAATCTTCAACTGCCAATTTTAAAAGAAGAGTTACTATTGTAGCTGAAAAAGTAAGTGGAGATCCACTAACATTAACTGGCAAAACTCTAATTCAAGACGCAAATGCAAATGATCCAAATATAGATGGCGCATCTGCACCTATTTCCGAAGTTGAATTTATTACAAAAAGAGGAAAACCATATTATAACGTATTTCTGATTGATAGATATAGCGATCCTGCTCCAGGATTTGATGGTAAATTTAGTGCAACTAACAAAACGAGAGCAATTGGAAATTTTGCTGTAAATGCAGAAGTAATTACTGTTGATAGCACTATTGGATTCCCTAAGAGTGGGTTATTGATTAGTGGAAATAATATTATTACATATACGGATAAAACAATCAATCAATTTTTGAATTGTTCTGGAATAACAGAAGAAATTCAAACTACTGACGAAATCAGAACAAATGATATTGCATATGCATTTAATGATGATGGGGAAAGAGTAGAATTAAAGATAACTGGTGTAATTTCAAAGTTTAATAGAAAAGGATCTATTTTTTATAATGACGAGGACGAGGTATTCCGAGTTCAGACTATTGGTAAGAAAATTAAGAATCCAATCAAGAATAAGTCCATTGAAGAAATTAAATTCAATTCTTGGGATTACAATACTGCAGTTACAATTAATGTAAAGAGTTTTTCAGGCTCTACATTTGTTTTAGATCAAACTATTGATAAGGCATTTCTAAAAAATAATGATGAAGTAGAAATCCTTAATGGTGGAAATAATGAAATTCTTATTTCTAGTGCAAGTGTTACTGTATCTGCTAGTAATGTTGTAATTCTTGCAGGATCTGGTATTTCAAATCTAGTTCAAGGAATTTCTTATAAAATAAGAAGAAAGCAGAAAAAATCTACTAGTACAGGAATTGAGTTAGAATTTGGAAACAATATTCTAACATCTGATATTCAGAATACTTATATTTCTAGTGATGACAGTAATCTTTACGCCGCATCTTCATCATTACCTTCTTTTAATATTGAAGTTGATTATACTCAAGTAGAGTTAACTAATATTTCTCCTCTAAATGGAACTATACAGGATTTAGATTCAAACACTAACGATACTTACAATACATTATCATTCAGTGATAATCTTCCATTTATTACTGGAGATGAAGTCATATATTCTGTTGACCCTGGGCAGAATCCAATTGAAGGTCTTGAGGATGGTAGAAAGTATTATGTAAAAGTAATTAACTATTCAAATAAATTAAGACTATACTTAGCAAGATCATTTGTAGACCAGAACAAAAATATTAAAATTAAAGTTCCATCAAATGCAGTTGGAGCTCATAAATTTACCTTATCAGAGCAATATAATAAAAAAATTGCTCCACAAAAAATTCTAAAGAAATTTCCAATCCAACCAAGAGTTGATACTGGAGCAAAATTCAGCACTGTACCAGGATCAACTGGTATTTTGAAGAATGGTGTGGAAATTGTTAACTATAAAACTGACGATAAAGTTTATTTTGGACCATTAGAAAGCATTTTTGTTGTTAGTTCTGGAACTGGTTATGATGTATCCAATCCACCCGCAGTTAGAATATCTGCACCTAATGTTTCTGGAGCGACTACCGCTTTAGCTAACCTAGCTGTCCGTGGATCTTTAGAAACTGTATTAATTGATAGTCAAGATTTCAATATTGAAAATGTATTTGGTATTGAAATAAAAGGTGGAAATGGATCTGGTGCATTAGTAGAACCTGTAGTTGTTGATAGTTTTAGATCTGTTTCTTTCAAGTCACAGCTTGAGGAAAATGATGGTGGCGTTGGTTTTGGTGAAGATTCTAAAATTCAAACCATCAGTAATCACAATTTTGGAAGTGGAGAAGTTGTAGTATATGATCCTGCAGGAAATGCCCCAATTCCTGTAGCATCAGGTTTTGGTGCAACAATAACTACTGGAAAATTCCTAGAGACTGGCGGAGTTTACTATACAGAAATTCTATCACCAACCACTTTCAGACTTTATGAAACTCTTAATGATTTAAACAGTGGTATCAATACAGTTGGTTTTACAACAGGAAATTATGGTGGTAGACAGTCATTTAGATTATTACGACCAACTAAAAAGATTATTGGTGTAAATGTATTAGATTCTGGTAGCGGTTATGAGAATAGAAAAGTATCCATTCAAACTACTGGTATCTCTACAGTATCAAATACACTAGAATTTAAAAATCATGGATTCTCAACAGGTGAGTTAATTACATATACTCCAACTGGCACTCCTCTAACAGGTATTAGTACATCTAATCAATATTTTGTTATAAAAGTAAATGATGATAAATTTAGAATTGCATTTGCTGGAGTTGGTGGTACTGATAGAACTAACTTTGATAGATCATTAACCGAAAAATTTGAAAACATTGGGTCTGGATATCATGAATTTAACTATCCCCCAATTACTGTAGATGTAAATGTATCCATTGCAAATACAGTTGGTGTTGTTACTGCAACTGCAATTGTTAAGGGTTCTATTGTCAATACGTTGTTATATGAAAAAGGTTCATCTTATGGTTCTGATATCTTAAACTTTGAAAAAAATCCAACTGTTGACATTCTTAATGGTAAAGGTGCAGAACTTGAGCCATCTATCATAAATGGAAGAATTAATTCCGTAATTGTAAAAGAAGGCGGAAAAGAATATTTCTCAGTGCCAGATATCATAGCCGAAGATTTAAAAGGAACTGGTGCCATCTTTAGGGCAATTATAAAAAATCAAAAGATTGATTCTATTGCTGTAATTAATGGGGGAATTGGATACGACTCTGACACAACAAGAGTTGTTGCAATCCCTAGAGGAAACAGGGGATTCATCGCACCGAAAATTAGAAGTCTTACAATCAATAGAAATTATAAGTTCAAAAATGATCTTGGCGTAAGTTTATTGAATAAAGGTGATGATGTCGGTTTACAGTATGGAGTTGGGGGGTACACAAGTAAACTTGCAACCGAATTTGAAGATACTGATGAAACATCACATTCTCCCCTAATTGGTTGGGCTTATGATGGCAATCCAATTTATGGAATATATGGATATGTTGACCCAAATGACTCAGTATCAGATATTCGTGAAATAGTATCAGGATATCAAATTGATATTAGTCGAGTGGGTAATAGACCAATTGGATTCCCACAAGGAATTTTTGTGGAAGATTACTATTTTGTAGGAAATGGAGATCTTGATGAATCTAATGGTAGATTTGCAAAAACTCCAGAGTTTCCAAAAGGAACTTATGTATACTATGCAACCAAGAGTACTAATCCTCTCAGTGGAGATCTAGAACCAAGTTTCCCATATTTCATTGGTGATTCATATAGATCCAATGTTGTCGTAGAGAATCTTTCTGGACAAGAGGAGTCATTAAGTCAAGAATTTGATTTTAATAATTCAGGTGTACTTAGAAATACTTACCCATATGCAGTTTCTGAAGAAAACGCAGACTATGACTTTTTTGTTGAACCATATGAATTAGAAAATCAGAGAATTGTTGTAGATCAAATCAACTCTGGTGGTATAGAGTCTGTTGTAATTGTTGAATCTGGTGATGATTATAAAGTTGGGGATAAGATTGATTTCAACAATGAAGAGACTAATGGAGGTGGGGCTTCAGCAGAAGTTTCTGAATTAAAAGGAAAACCAGTAGATACACTTGTTGAATCTACACTAACATATAAGGATATTGTATTTGAAAGAACTGATGTAGACAAAATAACTGGTGTTATTGGAACTTTCCACCAATATTCCACAGGAGAAATAATTAGTATATCTGGATTATCTACATTTATTAGTGGATTGGCAGATTCTCATGAAATTTCTGTTCCGACAGAATTTACAAAATTAAAAACATCAATGCCTAATGAACCTTTTGGTGGTATTGTAACTGATATTACAGTCTCACCAATTCCAGAGTTTTTAAGACCTGATGGTAGAGTTTCTATTGGTACTGTAGGTAATAGAGAAGAGTTAACTGTACTTAATGTTTATAAACCAAATACCGTTGCAAATAGATTCATTGGTGTAGTTAGAGCTATAAGAGGCACTACTTCTATTGGGCATACAATAGGAGCACCTGTAAATCTACGACCAAATAGTTTTGAGATATCTCTTGCAGGCGATGGATTTGTATCTAACAAAAAAGAAATTGCATATTTCAATCCTAAAGAAACAGTTGGTCTTGGAACTATTGCTGGTCTAACAACTACTAGGGAATATACAGTATCTGGATTTACGACAGAAAGAGATATTTTATCAAAATCTATTCATATTCAAGATCACAAATTCAATACAAATCAAAAAGCAATTTTTGAAAAACTAAGTACAACTTTACCATTAATTGTTTCATCTAATGTTGGATTGACGACTTTCTCTTTGCCTGCTGATGGCACAGATTCTCAGATTGTATATCTAACCGATAAAGGTAAAAACTTAATTGGTATTAAAACAGAAATTAACGGCGAAGAATTAGCGTTCCACAACTTTGGAAGTGATAATTATCAATATAAACTCACAACACAACCTCTACAAGTTAGGGGAGATGTTTCTAGACTTTCTGCAACAATTAATGGAGCATCACGTCATGGATTATCCCTTGGTGATGATGTCACTCTCCAAGTAAAACCAAACCTAACAGTTGGTATTGGAACATCAACTGAAATTAGGGTTCAATTCCAAGAAGATATTCAGAACATCATTATTGATCCAGTAGGATTCACTTCTTCTTCAGTTGGAATTTCTAGCTCAAAATTCACCATTAATAATCATGGTTTTGAGACTGGAGATCTGGTCTACTACAATTCCTCTGAACTACCAGCTGGATTTTCAACTGGAAAGTACTTTGTATACTCAATTGACAAAAATAATTTCTCCTTAGTTGAAACCAAGAAAGATCTAGAAGGTAAAACTATTAAAACCGTATCCTTCACTTCAATTGGAGGAACTTCACATACGATTGCCAAGATAAATCCAAACTTGAGAATTGTTAGGAATAACAATATAAAATTTGATTTGTCACATCAATCTTTGTTTAACTATGATTTTGATCTATATCTAGATCAGTCATTTAGAACTGAATTTATTGGTACAGGTAATACCGATATATTCCAGGTTACCAGAAATGGAACTGTTGGATTAGGAACTACTGCCACATTTACCGTACAATTTACTGAAGATCTACCCAACGAACTCTTCTACAATATTAAGAAAGGCGATCTTATTGAACCAGATTTTGCATCAAAGAACTATTCTAAGATTTCATTTATTGATAGTAACTATAATATTAAAACAAAGGTTATTGGTGCAGCAGCTTCTACAACATCATTTACAGTTTCTCTACAGCAAACTCCAGAAAGGGTTTCTTATGCAAAAACTGAGTGTGAAGTGCTATCCTATACTACTAGATCTAAAACATCTAACGGTGGCATTTCAAATGTTAGAATTCTTTCTGCAGGAGATTCTTATAAGAGAATACCTGGTATCACTTCAATTAGAAGTGAAGAAGGAGTAAACGCTGAGGTATTTGCGGAGTCTAAGACTATTGGAGCTTTACAGTCTGTTGTTATTGAAAAACCAGGATTTGATTTCTCTCAAGATAAAACACTAAAACCTGTTGCAGATATTCCAACATATTATGATGTTAGCAATTCCAATAAAGTAAAAGAAATTAAGACTGTATATGGCGGTCAAAACTTTATTACTCCTCCAGATTTAGTACTAGTAAATTCAGTAACTAAAACAGAAGTTGAAGATGCAGAAATTATCGCAAAATTAAGTTCTGGATCCATTGAGACTGTAGAAATTGTAAGCACACCTTCTGGACTAGCTGGTGTTGGACATAGTGTTTATAGTATTTCAAATAGTAATGGAATTTCTATCACTGAGGTTGACAGTGTTAATACGGGTATTGTAACTGTAACATTGAGAACTCCTGTTCTTGGATTCACAACGTCACCATTTAAGGCTGGAGACAAAATCTTTATTGATGGTCTTCAGACATTTGGAAGTGTTGGTGATGGATTCAACTCTAAAGATTATGGATTCACATTCTTTGAGGTGCAGAGTTTTAATGGCGGTATTAATCCATCAACTCTAACATATAGTCTTCAAGACTTTACAACTAATGCTGGTATCGCTGTAACTGACGTTATTTTTGGAAATGTTTCTAAATTTGAAAACTATCCAACATTTGAAGTTTCGATCGAACCAGATAATTTTACCATCAATGAGAGACTGCAAGTAAAGACTCCACTATCTGCAAATTTTGTAGACACTGATCTAATTGTAACAAAATCTGAAGGAAATGTTTTAAAAACTTTTGGCGATTATGTATTAGAGTCTGGTGATAGGATCTTTGGTTCAGTTTCTGGTACAAGGGCAAATATTAAAAATATTAATAGATTTGAAGGTTCTTATGACGTTGATTATGGCATTAATCAAAACTTTGGATGGGATGATGAGATTGGATTCCTTAACACTGATTATCAGGTAATACCTGACAATGATTACTATCAAAAGTTATCTTATTCTATTAGTAGTCCTTTAGAGTTTACTGAGTTTAGTGGTCCTGTAAACAGACTAACTCATATTGCAGGTACAAAGAATTTTGCCAATACGTTGATTGAGTCTGTAGGAGTTATTCCTGATTATAAAGATACGACAACCCAAAATATTATCCTTGATTATATTAGTGAAACAAATACTACTACACTGAGAAATTTTGACTTTGCTGTTGATACCGATGTAGCTGAAGGTACCACAAGTTCAATCAAATTTGGTTCTAAAAAACTATCTTCTTATATTGAGTGTATTACAAATAGAGTTCTAACAATTGATGATATTAGTACTGAATTCGTTGATAGTGAAAACCTTCAAGGTTCATTTAAAGATATTTTGGTATTTCCACCAATTGCGGGAACATCTAAACTTTATATTTTAGTTACTGATGTACTAGATCCAACACATTATGAAATTCATGAAGTTATTGTAACTAATGATGGTAATGAAAATTCATTCATCTTAGAAAAGTCTAGGATTAAGTCCTCTGGAGTATTACCACTCATTCCTGAAGAGGAAGAAACTATCGGTGAGATTACATCAATTTATGATAGTATATCTATTGATTTAAAAGTTAGATTTACACCATCAAATCCAACCAAAACATATAACATTAAAGTTTTCAGACAACTGTTTGACTCTAGAACAAGTGGAATTGGATCATTTAGTGTTGGTGATACTGAACTATTTGGAATTACAAAACCAGTTCTTACGGGCATAACTACTACAATTATTGGAGTAGGTTCTTCTGAATATGATGCCTTAATGGTATATGCTGAAATTAAAAATACAACTACAAATGAACTGAGTTATTCTGAGCTAACTGTTATTAACGATGGAACAAATGTTCATATGTCTGAATATGGATTCAGTTCTGATGACAGGGAGAGATTATCATTTGGAGCTATCGGTACTTTTGGAGCATATCTAAAAACTGATGTAGTTGCTAATGATACTTTAGCGATTGATTTCCATAATAATACTGCACAAACAACACAAATTAAATTCAATGTTGTTGGATTGCAGAATTCAAATGTTGGTCTTTCTTCTTATCACATCAAACTTGCTGGTCAGGATGATGGATCTGAAAGAACTGCAAGAGTTGAGTCCAACAAAATTGAAGAAACATCTGCTGGTTATGGTATTACTGTTGTCGGATTATCAACACTAATTGATAGATACGCTAAATCTGTTGTTAGAGTTGCAATTGGAGAAACTATTTCTATGAGTCAAGTCCTATTCTCTCAGGATAATGGTCTTGTAGATACAATGATTCTTGAATATGCACAGACTGGAGTCAATACACCAATTGGTCTTGGTACTTTTAGTGGTGAATTTAATGGTCCTTTTGCAAACTTACTATTCATTCCCGATAGTAAGTACAATGGAGAAAACATTAAGATTTCTCAATATAGTGAAATTATCTATAAAGAACAAGATACAAATATTGCTGCTATTCCAGATTTCCCATATGGAGTATCAATTAACGATCTTGCACAAGCTGTATATACTCCAAATGATAAGTTAGATTTTGATCTCAAGCACAATGGTGATCTAATTTTTGCTAGATCTTTCAATCCAACTAATAGTTCAATTTTAGATCTATCAACTGGAGAACTTAATATTCCCAACCACTTCCTGTTCAATACACAGGAAATTATTTACACTGCAGCATCATCAATTATTGGTGTCAATTCTGAATCTATTGGTATTGCAAATACACTTGCTGGTGGATCAGAATTCATTGGCGACTCTGTAATTAACTCTAAGATAGTTTCTGCTGCAAGCACAGATTTAAATATAAATGTTGGAGATGAAATTATTGGTGTTACTGTTTCTACAGGAACTACTATTGTTAGTATTGGATCTTCTTTCAGATTCTTCTTTGGGGATACTGATGGTGGCAAGATTATTAGTGGAGTAGCAAATACATCTGTCTTGGCAATTGGAGATACTATTAGAGAACTTGATACTGAAACTGGTTTTGGAACAATCACATCAATTGGTATTAATTCTATTACTGTAGACAATAATTTGCCTGTTGGCGTTGGAAGTACATATTATTCTGAGCGTCTTGGAATTGCAGTTTCAATGTCTCAAGTGGCTCTTGCAAGTACCGTAGGACAGAATTATACAACTGGAATTAGTACAAATATTCTACCAAGTCAACTCTTTGCAATTGTTGTTGATCCAAACACTATTAAGTTTGCAACTAAGAAAGATTTTGCTGCTAGAAAAATTGGTGCGGCAATTACTGCTACTGGTGGTGGAAATGCTCACACAATTGAGACTACTAAGAAACTATCCAAAACGTTTATTACTATTGATGGTATTATTCAGGATCCTGTTTCAAGTACAAACATTGTTTATCAGACGAAAGAAGAAGTTGGATCTTCCAGAACATTCTTTGCAATTTCTGGAATTTCTACTATTGTTCCTGGAGATTTGTTAAAAATTGATGATGAATTTATGAAAGTTCGCAACATTGGTGCGGCTTCATCTAATGTAGGTCCAATCTCTGGTGTTGGGACATTTAATGTTGTTAATGTGGATAGAGCTGCTCTAGGAACGAAAGTTGTTGATTTGTATTCACATGGTGCAGATGTTGAGTTGTTTAGAGGTGCTTATAATATTATCCAATCAACAATTCACTTTACTGATCCGCCAAAAGGTGCTGGTGCTGACTTCTTAACCGATGATAGAAATCTATTCTATACAAGATCTTCTTTCAGCGGAAGAGTTTATCTAAAGCAAGATTATAGTCTAAATGAAATCTATGATGATGTATCCACACAATTTACTGGAATTGCACAGACATTTAGATTAACTTCTGGAGGAAATAGGCCAGTTGGATTAGAAACTGCATCTGGAAGTGGTGTGGTATTCATCAATGGTATTCATCAAGGACAAACTACTGATAACAACCCACTTAATGTGTATTCTCTAGAAACAGATTCTGAGGGTGTAAATCTACAATTTAGTGGTACAAAGTTAATTACTGGTGATCCATATCTATCATTTGATGATGTTAACGCAAACCAGCTTCCTAAGGGTGGTATTATTGTTTCTCTGGCATACACTGGTGGTACAGGAATAGCACCTTTGGTTGGTGCTAAGGTTATTGTAGATGTAGATGCCTCTGGATCCATTACAACCGTTGTTGGTGTTGAAACTGTAGGAACTTACAGCACAATCACAAACTTCGACTATACCCAATCTTCTGGTATTGGAACAGTAACAACTGAAAATGCACATGGTTTCAAGATTGGCGACTTTGTTTCTATGAGAGATATTGAATTTGATTGTACAAGTGGATATGACAGTCTGGTCGGTGTTTCTGCACTAGATTATGATAATGTATCAGGCATTATGACTGTCACGACGAAGACAGATCACTTCCTGAACAAAGATATGGAAGTTAAGTTCAGAGATCTCAAGTTTGAGTGTACTAAAGGATTTGACAATCTACTTGGAGTTTCTACTGCTAGTTACGATCATCTCTCTGGAATCATTACTGTAACTACAAGTTCTGCACATGACCTGAATAGAAATATGAAGGTCAAGTTCCATGACCTGAAGTTTGAATGTACTAAAGAATTCTTACCTACGGTTGGAATCTACACAGCAGATTATGATAATGTTTCTGGTATTATCACTGTTTCCACAATCGGTGATCACGAACTAAACAGAAATATGAAGGTCAAGTTCTATGATCTTGAAATGGAGTGTCAGAAGGGATTTGACACCCAATTGGGAATCTCCAGTACTGAGTATGATCATGTTTCTGGTATCCTAACTGTCACTACAAGCACCAATCATCTTCTCAATAAAGGAATGTCCTTGAGATTGGCTGATCTTGAATTTGCATGTACAGAAGAACATGCTGGTGTCACTACAACTATTTTCCCCGATGGCACAAATGGTAGAATCTTCAATACCGTAGAGTCTACTCTAAGCGCCACTCAGTTCACTACTCAGGTCGGTATAACGACTATTCCACATATTCCAATTGGTGGTGGAACAGTTGAAACTGGAATCACAACAACTAAGTTCCCAAGCAAAGCTGGAATTCAATATGGAATTACTGGATTTGATTATACCGAGTCTACTGGTGTTGGTACAATTACCGTCAACAGAAACCACAACATAACTATTGGAGAAACAGTTGATATTAGAAACATTGAGTTTACATGTGATGTAGAGCACGCTGGCGTTACTACAACAACATTCCCTGATGGCACTCAAGGATTTGAATATGAAGTTCTATCAGTTCCCTCTGCAACTGAACTAAAAGTCAACGTTGGTATTTCTACCATTGCACATACTTATGATAGTGGTGGTTTTGTCTCTGGTGTTAAGTATCTTGAGGGATACACAGTCACAAATGTAGGATCTGGTACAGAGTTTACGGCTCAGATAGACACTGTTGGATTTGCTCACACATATGTAAGTGGTGGTCTTGTTCAGTCTGGTGTTACTACTAATGTCTTCCCAAGTTCTGAAGGTAAGCAGTTTGCAATTGTCAACTTTGAATATACTGAGAACAGTGGATCAAGCATAATCACACTATCTGGAAATCATGAAATTTCAGTTGGTACAGATATCAAACTAGAAGATATTGAATTTATATGTTCTTCAGAACATGCTGGTGTAACAACAACTATCTTCCCTGATGGTACCCAAGGAGATACCTTTAAGGTAACTGGTGTTGGCGCTTCTACAATCAATGTCAACGTTGGCATCTCAACTATCGCCCATACATATTCCGCACATGGTATCCTATCTGAAGTTCAATATGATGAAGGATTCAATGTAACCAAGGTCAACTCCACTACTGAGTTTGAAGCTCAGATTCCAACTGTTGGATTTGCTCACACATACATTGCTTATAGTGGTGGAAACGTTGAAACTGGTATTACGACTAACGTATTCCCAAGTGATCTTGGAATTGAATGGGCAATTTCTGGATTCGATTATACTGAAGCAACTGGTGTTAGCACAATCGCAACCAGAAAGACTCACAATATTACTACTGGTGAGTTTGTAAGACTTAAGGATATTGAATTTACATGTTCCTCAGAGCACTCTGGAGTAACTACAACCATCTTCCCAGACACAATTATTGATGAGTTTGAAGTTCTAGATGTTCCTTCTGGAACTGAGATTAAGATTAACGTTGGTCCTTCCACAATTGCACATACTTATTCAGCTAATGGTGTTGCCCAAGGTGTCAAATTTGTTGGTGGTTATAAAGTTGGAAAAGTAATCGACTCTAAGAACTTCTCAGTAAATGCTCTACCAGTTGGATTTGCACACACTTATGTTGCTCATAGTGGAGGTGTTGTTGAGACTGGATTCACGACCACTAGATTCCCAGACAATAGAGGTATTCCTTTCGCAATCTCTAATTTTGAATATGATAAGACAACTGGTTTCTCAACTATTACTACTAAGAAAAATTACAGTGGTCTTGCCATTGGAGATGTAATTAATCTCTCTGGAATTGCAATGACTTGTCTTGCATATGGTAATGAGATTGCTATCTATGACTTTGATTACACTGCATCAACTGGCGTTAGTACAATCCTAACAGCAGATAATCATGGTTTAAGTGATGGTGATTTGGTAATGCTTCGCGATATTGAATTCTCATGTGCAGCTCCTCATGCAGGCGTGACAACAACTATATTCCCAGATGGAACTCAAGGTTTCTACTTTAATGTTAATGCTGGAAGTTCTGGAACATCAATCGTTACAAACGTAGGTATTTCTACAATTGCTCACGATTATGTTTCTGGAACTGGTAAGGTTAGAATTGGCATCACAACTTCAATTTTCCCAGATGGAACTCAAGGATCTGAATTCAAGATCTTTGGTCTTCCTGCTCCTAATCAAATTATCACTAATGTAGGAGTTTCCACAATTGACCATATCTATGATGATCATGGTGTTGTATTTGGTGTTAAGTATGCCAACCCATATTCCATCAGAACAATTATAGATGATAATAAATTTGAAGTTGATGTATTGAAAGTTGGTTTTGCACATACATATGTTCCTAGCAGAAGAAGAGGTGTTCCTAGTGGAGAAGCGGCCGAATATTATTCTGGTCTAACGTTTGGATCTGGTTATTTTGGTGCAATTAACGTAGATATTGAAGAAGTTGGTCATGAAGGAACTAATGCATCAATCACTGCTACTGCAGGTTTAGGTGGAACAGCGATCTTCTCAATTACTAACGCTGGAACAGGTTATACATCTCCAACAATTAATATTGAAGATCCAAATTACTCTGAAATGCCTGTAGTGGGTGTATCTCGTGTTGCTGTTGGCGAAACAACTGATTCTGGATTCGCTGCGAAACTTAATGTTATTGTTTCTGCTTCTACAACAACAGGTATTGGTTCGACAGTGTTTGAAGCTAGTGGATTTAGACTTGCTGATACTGGATTTGGATTTAGACGTGGTGATAAGTTCAAACCAGTCGGTTTAGTTACTGCTACTGGAGTGGGAACTATCTTTACTGACATGATCTTTGAAGTTACTGAAATTTCAAATGATACATTCTCTTCTTGGAACTTCGGACAAGTTGACTATATTGACTCAATTAGTTCTCTGCAAAATGGTGTGAGAACTAGATTCCCTCTAAATTTGAATGGAGCTAGTCTCAGTTTCCAGAAGGATGAGCAAAATCCACAATCAGCACTAATTGATCTTGATGCTGTTCTTCTAGTATTTGTGAACGGCGTGATACAAACTCCTGGGAAAGATTACTTCTTCTCTGGTGGTACAAGTTTCAATTTCAACTTTACGGCTGCACCACTCAAATCTGATAATATTGCCATCTATTTCTATAGAGGAACTAAGGATGTTGATAGTAAGATTGTTACTGTCTTTGAATCACTAAAAGCTGGTGACATATTAAGACTGAAAGGTGATCGTCCTAGCTCAATTTTTGAACAAAATGATAGAGTTCTAAGTGCTATTGTTGAATCCGAAAAAGTAGAAACAAACATCTATAGAAATCAGGGCATTAATGAAAATATATTCAGACCAATTGATGTAACTAAGCAAAAGAGAGATTTGGTTATCTTTGAAGAGAAGATTACTAAAATTCGCGATTCGCTTGAAGCGCAGATTATGCCAGTTGCTAAGGTAATTAAAAACTTTAGTTCTAGCGATACTGAAATATTCCTTGACAATGCAGACTTCTTCCAGTATGAAGAAAATGCACCTGGAGCAAATCTAGCAGAAGTTGTTTGTGATGCAGACATTATTGGATATCAAAATGTAGTTGCAGCAGCTGCTACTGCTACCGTTTCTGCTGCTGGAACAATTAGTGAAATTACAATTGTTAATGGTGGTTCTGGTTATCCTGATGGTGCAATTGAAATTAAGATTCAAGCACCTAAAAAGGTTGATAATTCACTATTCAACATCATTGGTATTGGTGGTACCGCAGAATTGACTGGAACTGCTTCTGGTGGTCAATTGACCAGTGTTACAATCGATGAACCTGGATTTGGTTACACACATACAAATGTTCCACAAGTAATTGTTGAACTTGCAAAACCAATCAAAGATACAATTAAAGAAGCAGAAGTTATCCTAGGTTATTCTGGTATTATCACAGGTATTGGAACAACCACTGGAATTTCTGGACACCCTCTCGCAATGAAGTTTGAATTGGATCTATCCAAATCTGGTAGTCCAGCTCTACTACAAACTTTATTAGTTGGGTATCCAATCGTGGTTCAAAATACCACTGTTGTTGGAACAGGAATCACATCAGTTGACAGTTCTGACTCTGAAATTGTGGGCATCAGCACAATTGTTGATAACATCTATTATGTAAGTAGCATTTCATTTAATGGTAATGTTGGTGTCATAACATCCAATATCAAGTCTGATACTATTACATCTGGCATTTCTTCAAACGGAGATTATGTTGGTGAATTCTCTTGGGGCAAACTGAGCAGCTTCAATAGAGTTGAGGGTGCATTATCATTTGAACCCAACGGAAATACATATGACGTTGGTCTGAGTACGTACCCAACTGTAACCAGAAAAGGTTTTGGATTACGGAATACTGGAAATATATCCAAGAAGGTATTCATCTAAACAATATAAATAAAAAAAACCCTAGAGTAAGTACCAATAATGGCTTCTATTGTAACGGACCAATTTAGAATATTGAATGTCAATAACTTTATTGAGTCTGTAGAGAATTCCAATAACTCTTACTATATCTTTACGTCCCTACCAAATCCTTCATTATCGGTTGGATTTGGTAGAACTGCAGATTGGAATACTAATGCAGCTGGTGCTCCCAGTCCGATTGATAATAACAATTATTCAAATCATGTTTATGATACTACAATGTTTGGTAGGAAAGTTACCAACTCAAATGTTAGAAGAATTGTAAAACGAGTTGACTGGACTCAAGGAACAATTTATGAAAAATACAGACATGACTATAGCATTAATAACGTTTCTCCAGTAACTGGATCTACACGTTTATATGATGCTAGATATTTTGTAATGAACGCTGAATATAGAGTTTATATTTGTATTGATAATGGATCTACATATTCAAACTTGATTGGTAATGCCTCTCAGGACGAACCAGGATTCACAGATTTAGAACCAACTAGAGCTGGTGAGAGTGGAGATGGTTATATTTGGAAATATCTATTTACTGTTAACCCAGCAGATATTATCAAATTTGATTCTACTGAATATATCACTCTACCATCAAATTGGTTAGGTTCTACAGATTCTCAGATTCAAGCTGTTAGATCTGCTGGAAATTCGGATATCAATGAAAACCAATTAAAGCATATTAGCATTGAGAGGTCTGGATTTGGATATGGTCTAGGTCTTGATATTGAGGTTGATATTTTAGGAGATGGTGAGGGTGGAAAGGCTATTATTTCTACAGATAGTAGTGGTAGGATTGTAACCGCTCAAGTCTCTTCTGGTGGAAAAGGTTATAGTTATGGTATTGTTGATTTAGGACCAATTCAGTCTGGTAGTATTTCGGAACTTGCTACACTAATTCCAATCATTCCACCCTCAAAGGGTCATGGGTATGATTTGTATAAGGAATTAGGAGCAGAAAAAGTTCTCCTATACACAAGATTTGATGATAGTACGGCAAACTTCCCAACAGATACACAATTCGCACAAATTGGTATTGTAAAAAATCCAACTTCTTTGGGATCAACTAGTGTCTATAAAGATAATAACTTTTCATTAGTTGATGCTCTCAAATTGGTAAATGTTACTGGAAGCTTGACTGTTGGAGATCAGATTAAGCAAGTGGTAGGAACAACTACAGCCACTGGTTATGTGGTTTCATTTGACGAACAAACTAATGTAGTTAAGTACACTCAAGATAGATCACTATATTTCAATAAAACATCGGGTGATCAGAGGGACTATGTTGGAGTTTCTTCTGAAGCAAGAGTTGTGAAATTTGAGTCGTCATCTGAAAATGTAAATTCTACTGGTGGTTTCTCGGCATCTGTCGATTCTACATTTAGTGGAATCACTACAGTCATTGCTGATACTACAATAAATCTAGGTGTAAACTTCGCAGATGGAGTCGCTCAACCTCAGATAAATAAGAGGTCAGGTGAAATAATTTATCTTGATAATCGCCCAACTGTAGCGAGAAATGCTCGCCAAAAAGAAGATATCAAAGTAGTACTGGAATTCTAAGAAAATGCCCCAAAAGACTAATTTAAACGTCTCACCATATTTTGACGATTTTAATTCTGATAGTGATTATTACAAGGTTTTATTTAAACCTGGATTCCCAATACAAGCCAGGGAATTAAATAGTCTCCAGACTATGCTGCAGGGGCAGATTGAAAGTTTTGCCGATCACTTTTTTAAAGATGGTGCAGTAGTAATTCCTGGTGGAATTACTTATGATGAAGATTATTATGCAGTCAAAATAAATGCAAATTTCTTAGGACTATCGGTATCTACTTACATTGACCAGTTTGTAGGGAAAAGAATTAGGGGTCAAAATTCACAAGTTACTGCAACAGTTTCAAAAATTCTATCCGCAAATGACTCCGAAACAGGAGATCTTACCATCTATGTTAAGTATTTAAATTCTGCAATTAACCAAGAATTTACTGCATTTGAAGATGGTGAACTTTTAATTGCAGATGAAACTGTCATTTATGGAAACACCACCATCGATGCAGGATCTTCTTTTTCTCAGGTAATTCCTCAGAATGCTACAGCAATTGGATCTGCTATTAATATTGATGATGGTATTTATTTTGTCAGAGGATACTTTGCACGAGTTGAAAAGCAGAGTATTCTTCTAGATCAATATTCAAATACCCCAACATATAGAGTTGGTCTAAACATTATTGAGACCAGTGTAAATTCTAGTGAAGACACTAGTCTATATGACAATGCAAGGGGATTTAATAATTTCTCAGCTCCTGGTGCCGATAGATTTAAGTTTGAATTAAAATTAGTAAAGAAAGATATTGATGATATTGACGATAAAACTTTTGTAGAATTACTTCGTATCATTGACGGCGAGATTGTAAAACTTCAACGAAAAAACGAATATGATCATCTAAGAGATTATTTTGCGAAAAGAACTTTTGAGGAATCTGGAGATTATGTAGTAACTCCATTTAACTTTAACGTTGAAGAGAGTTTAAACGATGAGCAAAACAATAATGGTATTTTTGGTAGTGATCAAATAACTAGAGATGGTGCTATTCCATCTGAAGATATTGCATGTTTGCAGATTGGTCCAGGAAAGGCATATGTTAAAGGATATGATGTTCAGGTAACAGGGACAAGAATTATTGATTTGCCCAAACCAAGAGATACTAATAATGTCCCTACATCTTTAGTTCCCTTCTCAATGGGAAATGTTTTAAGGGTCAATAATGTTTTTGGTACTCCAGTAATTGGTTTAAACAAAGATTCTACTCACGTAGTGGAATTATATGATCAAAGAACTAATAGCAATACTGCAGGAACTGGGGAAAAAATTGGAGAAGCAAGAGTATATTCTTTTGGTGTCACTGACGATTCATACAAAGGTGACGCAACCCTTTGGGATCTAAGACTATTTGATATTCAGACTTATACTCAGTTCACATTAAATCAGCAATATTCTTTCTCTAAGGGAACTTACTTTAAAGGTCTAAGTAGTGGAGCTATTGGATATGCTGCTGAAGCATATTCTAGTGGAACTACAGTAACCTTACATCAAGTTGCTGGCAAGTTCCAAGAAGGCGAGCAAATTTCAATTGATGGAATCACAGAATATAATAGATCCATTAGAGATATTAAAACATATTCTCTAAACGATGTAAAATCTGTATATCAAGACGCATCAACTTTAGGTTTAGCATCAGATTTTGTTGCTGATGTTTCATTAATAACTAGAGTTGCAAATGGGTTTGGTATTACAGATAAGATACAAATTACTTCTGGTGGATCAGTAACATCTGCAGGTCGTAAATTTACTGGAATTGCTACTAATACCATTATTCAATATCAAAATCCAGCACATACTGATGTTTCATATAATAGAGTAACTGAAGTTTCTTCAGATGGCAACACTATGACTGTTGTGTCTGTTCCCAATATTAGTAGTGTTAATAAAGGATCTCTTCCTGGTTCAACCATTGAAGTTGATTTTAGAGCAACTTCTGCAGAATTTATTTTTGGAGATACCCAAGGATCTTTAGTTGTTCCACTATCAAATAGAAATATTGCATCAGTAAATCTTAGTAAGGCTAATTTACCAATCTATAAGCAGATTGATAGCCTTTCCACAGATGCTTTTGGTAAGTTGACGACAACTGTAGATGCAATATCAGGAATTACTAGTTCTGTATTTGAAACATTTGATTCTGAAAGATATTCACTTCATTATTCTGATGGGTCAATTGAAAATCTTACTGGAGATCAATTTACTATAGGTTCTGATGGAAATTCTATTACAATTGAAGGTCTAACTGCAAATCAAAGTAATGTAACACTAATTACAACAATCAAAAAGCAAGGTTTAAGATCTAAGGTAAAAATTTATACTAGAAGTACAAAAGTAACTATAGATAAGTCAAAATTTAGAACGGCTGGTATTTCGTCCAATACTTCAAATGGACTTGATTTTAATTCATTCTATGGTTTAAGAGTAGAAGATGAAGAGATTTCACTAAACAGACCAGATGTTGTCAAAGTCTTGGGTGTATTTGAATCTACAAATTCAGCGGATCCAGTCTTAGATAAACTCACCTTTGAGAGTGGTATAACATTAAATACAAATTCCGTTTTAGGTGAAAAAATTAGTGGTCCTAACAACAGGGCTCTTGCCCAAATTGTTACTAGACTTTCTAGTACAGAAGTTGAAGTTGTATATCTAAATGAAGATAGATTTGCTCCTGGAGAACAAATTACATTTGAAGAATCTGGTATCGTTGCTGGATTACAAGGAATTACTGGTGGTTTATATATTGATAGAACAGATGAATTTACTATGGATAAAGGTCAAAGACCAGATATCTATGATTATTCTAGAATTGTAAGGAATAGAGGTTCTGCAGAGCCAGCAAAACGCCTCACAGTAATCTATGATCACTATACAATTGCAGATACTGATGAAGGTGATGCATTTACGGTATTGTCATATAGTGGCGATAGATTTACAAAGGATGTTCCATCATTACAACTACCAAGTGGAGATTCTAGATCTGGTCTAGAAGTAAGAGTTACTGATACTATTGACTTTAGACCTAGAGTTTCAAATTTCACGTCAACAACATCATCACCTTTTGATTATGATTCAAGAGATTTCTCTACTACTGGTAGTACAACTACTGTTATACCAAAACCAGATGAGAGTACTCTAATTTCATATGATTATTATCTACCTAGAATGGATAGATTGATCCTTACTAAAGAAGGAGTATTTAAAGTAATACAAGGAACATCTGCAGATAAACCATCTGTACCATTTATTGTTGAACCTTCAATGACTTTAGGTACCATCGTGTACCCAGCGTATCTCTATGATGTGAGTGATGTAAGAATCATTCAAGTTGATAATAGAAGATATACCATGAGAGATATTGGTATTATCGAAGATAGGGTCCAAAACTTGGAAGAAGTTTCTTCACTATCACTACTTGAGTTAGAGACAAGATCTCTACAAATTACTGACAAGGATGGTTTAGATAGATTTAAAACAGGTTTCTTTGTAGATGATTTCACTAGCAGCAATTTCTTAGATCTTGCACAAACAACATGTCAGGTTGATCTTGGAATTGATCATTTGTCCACACCGACAGATAGAATAACATTTACACCGCAACTTGCACCAGATGTAGTTCCACAGGCTAAGTCATTTAATTTTGGATCAGATTACACTCTTCTTGATGGCAATCTTAGAAAAACTGGAAACGTTGTAAGTATAGATTATGAAGAGATTCTTGCAACACAACAACCATTTGCAACCAGAACTGAAAATGTAAACCCATTTAATATTATCGAATGGGTCGGAAGTATTACACTGGAACCTGCAAGAGATTCTTGGACTACTAACTTAACAAATACCAACAAAAACACAGTTGAAAGGTTCCAAACTATTAATAGTGGAAGAACAATTCGTACTGTTGGTGACGTTAGTATTGGTAATGGTGGACCTGCTGGAGGAAGAGTTGCTGGTATTACTAGAACACAATCATCATCATCGCAAACTAATACTTGGCAGACTAGGGCTCTAACAAATATTGATGCCAGTATTGATATTAATGAAACTCAAGATCCTTTCATGAGATCTAGAAACGTTGAGTTCAAAAGTGAAGGTCTAAAACCATTTACAAGATATTATGCATTTATGGACGGTTCTAATAGACTGGATGTAATTCCAAAACTATTAGAAGTTAATAATGTAAATGGATCTTTCCAAGTTGGTGAAACCGTAGATGGTTTCAATAGCAATGGCATAAGAGTTATTACATTTAGAATTTGTACTCCAAATCACAAGAATGGTCCATTTGATGCACCGATAACAACGTTTGATGTAAATCCATATGATAGAGAACTTTCTCTTTTAAATTCTGAGTCATATAACGCATCATCAACATACTTAAACATTGATACTGAATCACTTGCAATTGCCCAGCAGGGAAGTTTCTTTGGAAGACTTGTAGCAGATATGACCTTTATTGGTCAGACTAGTAATGCTCAAGCTGATTTAAATTTCGTAAGACTTGTAAGTGATAGTTTTGGGAGTGTGTATGGATCCTTCTTCTTCAGAGATCCTGAAGGATCCCCAAGATTTAGAACTGGAACTAGAACATTCAAGTTAACAACCAGTCCTACTGATGCAATATCTATTGTTGGAGATTTGACTAATAGTGATGCTGAAGCAGCGTTTACTGGAACTGGTATTACTAGAAGAACAACTTTGAACCTCCAGCAAACTGCGATGACGACTACAAGGAGGGATACTACTACAACTATTACAAATAATCTACAATTTAGATTTGCACCACCTCCACCACCAGTTATCATCAGGAGAACTATTGACAGAACTAGAACTATTGTTAGAAATAGAACTATTGTACGCAATAACACTATTGTTAGACGTGTGGAGAGGAGAGACCCTCTAGCTCAGACTTTCTTGACTGACAATAAAGGATACTTCTTGACTTCTGTTGACATTTTTATGTTTACAAAGGATGAAAGAACACCATTAACTGTAGAAATTCGTACTGTTGAACTTGGAACACCAACTTTGTTCTTAGCGTCTGAAGAATCACAAATTGTTCTACCACCAAGTCAAGTAAATGTTTCTGATGATGGAAGTGTAGCAACTAGAGTGACTTTCAAATCACCAGTTCCACTTCTACCAGAAACAGAATATGCAATTGTACTTCTATCACCAACTAGTGATAATTACACTGCGTGGATTGCAAGGCTGGGAGAAAGAACTGTGAATACTGCAGAACTTCCTGGTCCAGAGTCTGTTCTTTATACCCAACAATATGGTGCTGGTTCTCTATTCAAGTCACAGAATGGTTCCACATGGACTCCAACTCAGTTTGAGGACTTAAAGTTCACTGTCAATAAGTGTGAGTTTGCACATAGAACTGGAACAGCAACATTCTTTAACCCTGATCTATCATTTGATTCCGATATTCTACCACTGCTACCAAATAATCCAATCAAATCTCTACCAAGAAAATTAAAGGTAGGAATTACCACTGTAGAAACAACTGATATGCAGGAGATCTTAACTCCTGGTAGAAAAGTTGGTTACGGTGAAACTGGTAGTGAAGCTGCTCTAACTGCATTCATTGAGAATGTTGGTGGACCCGTTGCAAATCTTGCAGTAAGTCTGGTTGGAACTGGATATTCAAATGGAACATACAACAATGTTAATTTCTTCTCCTTAACGGGGTCTGGAAGCGGCGCTGTGGGCGTTGTAACGATTTCCAGTAGTGGTTTAAGTGCAGTGTCAATTACAACGCCTGGAGAGGGTTTCCTGGTGGGTGAGACGCTTGGTATTCAAACCAGTGATGTTACCAAAGGTATTGGAGCCAATTTTACTGTTACTAATATTACTGGTTTTGATACTCTATACACAACAAACGTTCAAGGAGAGAACTTCTCTCAAGATGATCCTCTAGTTTACTATGATGGAGCGACAAAAGTTTCTGTTGGAGATACCGTTATTCGTAGCTCTACTTTAACAAGTCAAATCTATTCTGGTAATATTATTGAAGTTCTACATCCATCTCATGGAATGCATGGTATTACTAATACCATTGATATTAAGAATATTTTCCCAACGACTTCGCCAACAACACTATCAGCTGATATTACTGCCACAGATAATACAATTTCTATAGCAAATACTTCAGTCTTTGCCACATCTTTGGGTGTTTCAACAGATGCTGGATTTGCACTTATTGGAAATGAAGTTGTTTACTATAACAGCATTGGAAGTGGAACTCTAGGAATTTCTACTAGAGGTGCTGAAGGATCTTCATCAGCACGTCATACTAATGGCACTGAGATTCGCCCATATGAATTTAATGGCATGAGTCTTGTTAGTATTAATAATCAGATTGATATGCCATCAGATACAACCCTACAAGCTAATAAGGGAATTGATACGTATTATTTGGAGATTGATAGACGTGACAGACAAACTGGAGAAAATCAAGTCAACTTCACTGATGAAAGAGTCGCTGGTGGAAAAAATGTCTGGGTTTCTAGAAACCTACAGTTTGATAGAATAACCCCTCGTTTTGATATTGTTACACCGAATGATACGAGCACACAAGCACGTATCAGAACTATAAGTGGTAGAAGTGCAGGTGGAACTGAAACTTCATTTGAAGATCTAGGATTCACAACATCCGAATTAAATTCTACATTGCTATATCCAACACCAAGACTTGTCGCATCTAAAGTCAATGAAACTAAAAACTTAGATGATCTACCAAGAAACAAGTCTCTTACTATTGAAGTAGATCTTGTCTCCGAGGATCCAAATTATTCACCATTCATCTATCTAGACAACTGCTCTATCGATATTGATAGAAGTCGTCTAAACAAACCCGTCGATGATTATACTACTGATGGAAGAGTGAACAGCACTAATCAAGATCCACATTCTTCGATTTATGTTTCTCAGAGAGTGAACCTTCAAAATGCATCAACATCATTGAAAGTTCTAACTTCTGCATATATTGACTCTACTGCAGATATGAGAGTTCTTTATAGATTATTCCTACCAGATTCTGCAGATGTTGAACCAACGTATGAACTATTCCCTGGTTTCGATAATATGAATGATACCGATGACGATGGATTTGGTGATAGTATCATCAACCCTGCCAAAAACAGTGGCAAATCCGACGCATTTGTTTCACCTAGTGCATTTGATCAATTCAAAGAATATCAATTTACATCTAAAGATCTTCCAGCTTTCACTGGATATCAAATCAAGATCGTATTCAGTGGAACAAATGAATCTTTTGCTCCTCGACTAAATGATATTAGGGCAATCGCACTAGCATAATGAAAAATATAAAGATTGATGGTGATCCCGATTTATGTCGGGATTCTGATTCTAATGCTGTCATTAATACAAATAATGCAGCATATGAAAATTATATCAAAGCGAAGAAAAATAGGGAATCATCTAAGAATGAGATTCAAAATCTTAAGGACGAGATAGTAGAAATCAAGTCTTTACTTAATATTCTCATAAATAAGTCATAAGCCGTATAGAGTCTGGTAGATGGCAGTATACGTACACAATGTTATTATTAATCAGGGATCGGACTTTAATGTTAAGTTTGATATTGAATCAGCAGCTACTGGTGATGCATTAAATTTGGTTGGATATGCAGCATCTGCACAACTGAGAAAAACTCATAGCAGTTCAACTGCAGTTTCATTTGCTGCAACTGTTTCAAATGGACTTTTTGGTGAAGTAAGGTTGAGTCTAGAACCTTCAGAAACTTCAAATATCAAACCTGGAAGATATGTTTATGATGTTACAGTGACTGATCCATCAGAAACCGTTAGGTTGGTTGAAGGTTCCGCACTAGTAAGAGCAGGAGTAACAAGGTAATGTCTGACGCAGTAAGAGTTAGAGTTGGTCAATCAAATGCAATCAGAATTACACAGTCAGACCGTGTAAATTCTTTTGCGAGGTTGGATGATGTTGACCTATTAGCAAATGGTCAACATGACGGTGGTCTTTTAGTTTATGAAGAAGTTACCCAAAAGTGGACAGCTAAAAACAACTTACTTGAAGCTGGATTGACAATTGATGGAGGTTCATTCTAATGGCATCACCAACAACCAGGCAAGGACTTATTGATCATTGCTTTAGAAGATTAGGTGCCCCAGTACTAGAAATTAACGTTGATGATGATCAGGTTTCTGATCTTGTAGATGATGCTATTCAATATTTTCAAGAACGTCACTATGATGGTTCTGAAAGGATGTACCTCAAGTACAAAATTACTGAAGATGATATTAATAGGGGAAAGGGCCCTGGAAATGGAGGTTCTACTGGTATCACAACAACTACAGTATCTGAATCTGTAGGTAATACAACAGAATTCCAGTTTGAAGAGAATGGTAATTATATAAAGTTGCCAGATCATGTCTTGGCAATCAATAAAGTATTTAAGTTTGATAGTAATGCCATATCTGGTGGCATGTTCAGTATCAAATATCAATTATTTTTAAATGATCTATATTATTTTAGTAGTGTAGATCTTCTCCATTATTCAATGACTAAAAGATATCTTGAAGATATCGACATGCTTTTAACAACAGATAAGCAACTAAGATTTAATCAAAGGCAGGGGAGATTATATCTCGATTTGGATTGGGCAGCTCAAAACAAAGATAACTATATTGTCATCGATTGTGAACGTGCTTTAAATCCTAACGATTTCCCCAAAATGTATAATGATAGTTGGTTGAAAAGATACCTTACTTCAATGATCAAGAGACAGTGGGGAGCTAACATGATGAAATTCCAAGGTGCTAAACTACCTGGAGGAATTGAACTGAACGGTAGACAGTATTATGAAGATGGTGCTTCAGAGATGGCTCAAATTGAGCAAGCGATGCAATCAACTTATGAATTGCCACCAATGGATCAAATAGGATAATATGGCACCTCTCAATCCATTCTTTTTGCAGGGTTCACAGCACGAGCAATACTTGCTGCAGGATCTTATTAACGAACATCTAAAAATGTATGGGATAGATGTTTATTACTTGCCCAGAAAAATTTTAGGTAGAGAGAAACTTTCTAGAGAAGTCATCTTATCCAAATTTGATGATAACTTTGTCATTGAAGCTTACTTGAATAATTTTGAGGGTTATGGAAAAGACTCCGAAATTATGTCAAAATTTGGCATTCAGATGAAGAATGAGGTAAATTTAATTATTTCACAAGAAAGATTTGAGTTATTCATTGAACCATTTTTAGAAGATCTCAATACTTTCAAGGACTCTGAGATTGAAGTAACACAAAGACCAAGAGAGGGTGATTTAATTTACTTCCCATTAGGTCAAAGATTTTTTGAGATTAAATTCGTAGAGCACGAAAAACCATTTTTTCAGTTAGGTAAGAATTACGTATTTGAGTTGTCATGCGAACTCTTTCAACTCGAAGATGAAATTATCAATACCTCTGTTAATGAGATTGATAATACAGTTATTAATGAAGGTTATATCACACAACTAATTTTAACTGGAGTTGGTGCTACTGCTATAGCAAGTGCTAGTGAAATTGTAGATGGTGGTGTTAGAAGTATTGATCTAATAAATCAAGGATATGATTACAGTTCAACACCAGTAGTATCTATTTCCACATCCCCAAGTGGTGGCAAAAATGCAACTGCTGTTGCAATTACAACTTCTGTTGGTGATGCACAAGCAATTAAAGAAATTTTTATTACCAACGCTGGTTCAGGATACACTCAATCTCCCACTATAACCATAACAGGTGGTGGTGGAGTAGGAGCTGCAGCAACGGCAATAATTGGTGATGGTGTTGTTCGTAGTGTTGGTTTAGACACTAGTTTTATTCCAGCACTTGTTGGATATGGTTACAGTTCTGTTCCAATAATTACTATAAGTGGTCCTGTTTCAGGAACAACCGCTGTAGCAACAGCATCTGTCGGTGCTGGTGGATCTACAACTAATTATAGAATGAGTGAAGCTGGTGAGGGATATGTATCACTCCCAAGTGTGACAGTTCAACCGCCAACCTCTATTGGTATTGGAACATTTATTGCAGGAGAAACTATTACAGGATCCCTATCTGGATCTACTGCAAGAGTTAAGAACTTTGATAAAGATGATCTATTCTTAAATGTTTACATAAATAGTGGAAGCTTCACGCCTGGTGAGAGCATCACTGGTGACGAGTCTGGTGCATCATGGACAATAAGTTCTCATGATGTAGAACCCAGTAATGAAATTGCCTATTCGCAAAATGAAGAAATTGAACTAGAAGCAGACAGCATATTGGATTTTACAGAATATAATCCCTTTGGAGGATACTGATGTTAGGAACTTATTACTATCATGAAATACTGAGAAAGACTATTATATCTTTCGGCACATTGTTTAATGATATTCATATTAAACATGCTGGAATTGAAGCAGTGGGGACCAATACTGGAGTTGTAGATGAAAATGTAATTAGTGATATTAAAGTTCCTTTAGCATATGGACCACAACAAAAGTTTTTAGCTAGACTTGAGCAGTTGGGTAACGATCCTGACAGAGCTATTGCAATGACATTGCCAAGAATGTCATTTGAGATGACAGGGGTATCATATGATTCTTCAAGAAAGTCTGGAATTACAAAAACATTTAAAGCAGTTGATGGGGATAATATAAAAAAAGTATTTTATCCAGTACCATATAATGTAGAGTTTCAGTTGTCTATCATGACAAAATTAAATGATGATGCATTACAAATTATCGAACAAATTCTACCATACTTTCAACCAACTTTTAAAGTAACAGTGGATTTGGTTAAATCTATTGGAGAAAAAAGAGATATTCCAATTACTCTTAATAATATTCAGATGCAAGATGAATATGAGGGTAATTTTGAGCAAAGAAGAGTTTTACTTTATACATTAAACTTTACAGCACATACGTATCTGTTTGGTCCTATTTCTGATAGTAGTGACGGTCTAATCCGTAAGGTTCAAGTTGATTATCATAATGGGACCGAAAGGGAGAGTGCTAAAAGAGAAGTTAGATATACTGCGGTTCCAGATCCAATCACAGCTGAACCTGGAGATGATTTTGGTTTTACTGAGACAACAGAGTTTTTCTCAGACTCCAAATCATACAATCCAACTAAGGGAACTGACACCTAATTAACCCATGAAAAAATTCGATGAAATTAGCGAGGCTCTGAATACAGAGACTGATATCATTAATGTCACGCCATCAGAATCTGTCGTGGAAAAACCAGTCAGAACAGATTCTGATGATCAGATTAAAAAGGACTATGAGTATACAAGAGGAAACTTGTATTCAGTTATTGAAAAGGGTCAGGAAAGTCTTGATGGAATCATGGAACTTGCTCAACAATCCGATTCGCCAAGAGCTTATGAAGTTGCGGGACAATTAATTAAAAACGTTTCTGATGCCACAGATAAATTGATAGATCTTCAGAAAAAAATGAAGGAACTAAATAAGGATGAAGAGGGACCAAAGTCTGTTACTAATAATGCACTTTTTGTTGGTTCTACTGCAGATTTATCTAAATTTTTAAAGAAACAAAAATGAACGAGGATCTTCGAGACTGGTTTGGTAAAGGCAAAAAAGGTGGAGCTGAAGGTGGCGGTTGGGACCGTTATAACACTAAAGGCGAACGTATTGGTAAGTGTGCCCGTGAACCTGGAGAACCTAAACCCAAATGCCTTTCAAAAGAAAAGGCATCAAAAATGGGTAAGGAGAAGATCGCTGCAGCGGTGAGAAGAAAGAGGGACAAAGATCCAGTAGCAGATAGAGAAGGTAAAGGTGGTAAACCTAAAATGGTTTCCAATAAAATCACTAAATCAACTAAACAGGATCAGAAAATGGAAGAAGCATATGAAAGATTTCAACGTTTAGGTAAAAACTACAAAGTATTTTTTACTTTTAGGGGACAATATAAGTCTCTAGACTTTTTCTTTCCAACAGCAAAGAGACCATCTAGACAAGATGTGAAAACACAACTCAATAAAATTTTCCCCGAATCTGTACTAATCAACTATTTTGAAAGAGAAAGAGAAGAAGATAAACCAGTTGTTCATGTAGAAGGTGCTAAATCTTTTGGTAACTTCATTGCAGAAGTTTCTGCTGAAACTAAATCTGATATTAAAAGGAGATTTGCTGATAGAAAATCAAATAAAGAATTTAGAGCTGGTGGTGGATATGCTGCAATGGACCAAAAAGGTCAAACTGCGGATGAAGTAAGAACTCAGGGGCAGCGTAATTTTGAACCTAGAAAGTTCCAAGCACCTAATGTTCATAACACTAAAACAAAAGGTAAAATCACTTATGCTGGTAATCCTCCAATGACATTCAAAATAGGTGAGGACAAATCCGATGTAGAAGAGGGTCTTGTTACTGGTGCATTAGCAGGTGCTGCATTAGTTGGTGGTGTTGCTTCTATCATGAGTAGAGCAAAGAAAGCTACAAGTAAAGAAAATCATAGTGATAAAGCTGTTGGTAAACCAACTCTTCAGGGTGTAGCATCTGGATTCCGAAATAGAAATGCTGCATTAGAGAAAGCACGAAAGAAAGCACGGGGAGAATCTTTCGATCCTGAAGGTGAGACTATTGAAGAGAAGTCTGCTGCATGGACTAGGAAGTCTGGTAAGAACAAAGAAGGTGGTCTCAATGAAAAAGGACGTAAGTCTTATGAAGCAGAGAATCCTGGTTCTGATTTGAAAGCACCTTCTAAAAAGAAAGGTAATAAGAGAAGAGCATCATTCTGTGCAAGAATGAAAGGTATGAAGTCTAAACTCACTTCTGCCAAAACTGCTAGAGATCCCGATAGCAGAATCAATAAGTCCCTAAGAGCTTGGAATTGCTGATATGTTAGTAGTAAAACTTTTAGGAGAATCTGTACAAGTAAATGCTGGTTCTGGAAGTACAGTTCCAGCATCAGCTACATACGGTAGTGTTGGTGCAGAATATGCAATGATCCAGCACAGTCATTCATCGGATCGTATGGTTGAAGTAAGAACAGGTGCTGGTGTCACATATGGAAGTATGCATATGTCTAGTAATGACCCAATTATCATACATAAAAGTAGGACGGATTTGATCTATTCTTCTGCATCAGATGTATACGCAACATCGGTAGTATATCAAGGCTAATTTTTTTTAATTATGAGTGAAAGCATTTATCTTGGTAATCCAAATCTAAAGAAAGCCAATACGAAAATAGAATTTAGTGAAGATGATATTCGTGAATTTTTGAAGTGCAAAGAAGACCCCGTATATTTTGCTAAAAATTATATTCAAATTGTATCTCTAGATGAAGGTCTTGTACCATTTAAAATGTATAAGTTTCAAGAGAAACTTGTAAAAAACTTTCATAAGAATAGATTCAACATCTGTAAGATGCCACGTCAGACTGGTAAGTCTACTACTGTGGTTTCGTATCTATTACATTATGCAGTCTTTAATGATAATGTCAATATTGCTATCCTAGCAAACAAAGCAGCTACTGCGAAAGATCTTCTTGGAAGATTGCAACTTGCATATGAAAATTTACCCAAGTGGATGCAACAGGGTATTGTTTCTTGGAACAAACAATCATTAGAGTTGGAGAATGGATCTAAAATTATCGCCGCATCTACATCTGCATCTGCTGTCCGTGGCGGGTCCTATAATATCATCTTTCTTGACGAGTTCGCTTTCATCCCAAATCATATTGCTGATGCGTTCTTTGCCTCTGTTTATCCTACTATCTCATCTGGTAAAAATACAAAAGTAATTATCGTCTCCACCCCACACGGTATGAATCATTTTTACCGTATGTGGCATGATGCAGAAAGAAAGAAGAATGAATATATTCCAACTGCAGTTCATTGGTCTGAGGTTCCTGGAAGGAATTCTAAGTGGAAATCTCAAACTATCGCAAACACATCGGAATCCCAGTTTAAGGTTGAGTTTGAGTGTGAATTTCTAGGCTCTGTTGATACTCTTATTGATGTATCTAAACTAAGAAATTTAGTATATGATGATCCAATAAAAAGAAATAAAGGATTAGATATATACGAAAATCCGATAAAGGATCATAATTATATGATGACGGTTGACGTTGCCAGAGGAATTGAGCATGACTATTCAGCATTCATTGTTTTTGATATTACAGAGTTTCCGTACAGAGTAGTAGCAAAATATAGAAACAATGAGATAAAACCAATGCTTTTCCCAAGCATTATTAAACAAGTTGCTGATGGATATAATAATACCTGGGTATTAATTGAGGTTAATGATATTGGAGATCAGGTGGGATCTATTTTATATTTTGATCTTGAGTATGAGAATATGCTCATGTGTGCTATGAGAGGTAGGGCTGGACAGGTTGTTGGTTCTGGATTTTCGGGGAAAAAATCTCAACTTGGTGTCAGGATGACATCCGCAGTTAAAAAATTAGGTTGCTCTAATTTGAAAACACTTATAGAAGATGATAAGTTAGTCACTAGTGATTATGAAATCATATCAGAACTTACGACTTTTGTGCAAAAGAGGCAATCATTTGAAGCTGAAGAAGGTTGTAATGACGACTTGGCAATGTGCCTGGTAATTTTTTCTTGGTTAGTTGCACAAGATTACTTTAAAGAAATGACGGATAATGATGTTCGTAAGAGAATATATGAAGAACAAAAAAATCAAATTGAGCAAGACATGGCCCCATTTGGATTTATTTCAGATGGACTTGATAGTGAAAGTTTTGTAGATGGTAATGGTGATAGATGGCATACAGATGAGTATGGTGATCAATCATACATGTGGGATTATAGATAATGGACTTTGATGAGCAGGTATCTTTAGAGCACCTACTTTTTAAAGAGAGAAAATGTAGAATATGTGGAAAAACCAAAGATCTTATTGATGGGTTTTATTTGACAAGAAGAGATAGAGGGGAAATTCCTTCATCATATTCATATGAATGTAAAGATTGTACAATAGGAAGAATAACGAAATCAAGACGTAAAACTACTAGTAACCACTGGAAATATCCAGATTGGTAGTGTTCACTTAGTGTTTCCCCAGTCAAAACACTCTAAACAATAAATAACTTTAGATTAATTTTGTACCCCGTAGGAGAGAAAGATGCCGCTCAATTTAGCATCTCCTGGTATTGTTGTAAGGGAGGTTGACCTCACTTTAGGTAGAGTTGACCCTACCTCCGATAAAGTGGCTGCTGTTGTAGCACCATTTAGCCAGGGTCCAGTAGAAGTTCCAACATTGGTTGAGAATGAATCAGATCTACTGGCAAATTTTGGTAAGTCATATAGCACAGATAGGCATTATGAGCACTGGATGGTTGCATCATCTTTCCTATCTTACGGTGGTTCACTCCGCGTAGTTAGAGCAGATAATTCTTCACTCAAAAACGCATACGTTGGACTTGGATCGACAGCACCAAAAATTAAGAGTTTGGATCATTATAACCAACTAGGTTATGATGAAAATACCATTCAAAATGTTACCATAGCAGCAAGAAACCCAGGTACTTGGGGCAACGGAATCAAAGTTGCAGTTATTGATGGATATGCCGATCAAGTAATTACTGGTCTTGCCACCGCTGCAATTTCAGTTGGATTTGGTATTACTCAAACTGTAGCTGATGGAACAATAGTCGCTGGAGCTGGATCCACTTCAGTTCTAGATGGATATTTCAAAGGTGTTGTAACCTCTGTAGGATCCAGTGAGATTAGTGTCAAGTTTGTACAGCATGTTTCTGCTGCTGGAGTAATCACTCAGAAAGATTATCAGGAAAACGGAATCTACAGATTTGGTGCAACGGATGCAGTTAATACTCAAATCATCAACAATAGTGGTGTTGGTATTCTAACTGTAACAACAGGCCTCACTCCTACTGATTGGTTTGATTCTCAGGAAATCGTCCTAACTGGCGACAATATCAATTGGAACTCACTTGCACCACGTCCTGGAACTTCTGCATATGCAGAAGGAAGAGACTCAAGATTTGATGAAGTTCACGTTGTTGTTATCGATGACGATGGTGACATCACTGGAAATCCTGGATCAATTATAGAGAAGCATCTAAACCTTTCTAAGGCAACAGATGCAGCGTTTGCAAATGGATCCATCTCTTATTGGAGAGAATATATCAAGTCAAGTTCTGGATATATCTTTGCTGGTGGAGAACCTGATGGATCTGTAGTTACCGACTTCAAGACTGGTAGCGCAGTAGGAAACGGATTTGTCAAGCAAAGTGATGTTGACTGGGACCAGGCTGCTAAAGGAATTGCATTTGCCGCAAATGGAAACAGTACTTACACCTTAGCAGATGGTAAGGATTATAATAGTAAAGACAGTATTGATTCGACTGGTGCTTTATCTGCGTCAGTATCTAACCTAAGTGCTGGTTATGAGACTCTAGAAAATCCTGATGAATACACCATTGACTTTATTCTACAAGGATCTGGAAACTATACCAAAGAGGCTGCCCAGGCTGTCGCTCTAAAAGCAATTGATATTGCATCAAGAAGAAAGGATTCTATTGCATTCATCTCACCTTATAGGGGTGCAATCTTCACTGACAATGCTACTGAGTCAGTGGTAAGATCCGCAGAGACAATTACAGATAATGTAATTGGTCACTTTTCTTCAATCACATCAAGTTCTTTCGCAGTCTTCGATAGTGGTTATAAGTACACTTATGATCGCTTCTCTGATAAGTTCCGATATGTTCCCCTAAATGGTGACGTTGCTGGTACTTGCGCTAGAACTGATATTAACGCATTCCCTTGGTTCTCTCCTGCTGGAACTACAAGAGGTGCAATTCTAAATGCAATCAAGTTACCTTACAATCCATCTAAGTCACAGAGAGATCGTCTATATAGCAATAGAATCAACCCTGTAACCTTTATCCCTGGTTCTGGTATTATTCTATACGGTGACAAGACTGGTCTTGCTAAGGCTTCTGCATTCGACAGAATCAATGTTCGTAGATTGTTCCTCTATCTAGAGAAAGCAATCTCCTCAGTTGCTAGAGATCAACTCTTTGAATTCAACGACGAGATCACTAGAAGCAACTTTGTAAATGCGGTTGAACCTTTCCTACGTGAAGTTCAGTCTAATCGTGGCGTTGAAGAGTTTGTAGTTCGTTGTGATGAGACCAATAACACAGCTGCTGTTATTGATCGTAATGAGTTTGTTGCTGATATCTTTGTCAAACCTGCTCGCTCTATTAACTTTGTCGGTCTCACCTTTGTCGCTACCCGCACGGGTGTTTCCTTTGAAGAAATCATCGGAAACGTTTAATTTAGGAGTCTAACCCAAAATGGCATCAACAAATCAAGTAAATCCTCCCGCTTTAAGGACTATATCAGACTTCAAAAATAAACTTGCGGGAGGTGGCGCAAGACCTAATCTATTTGAAGTCGTCCTTGCATTCCCAACTTCATCACCAGCGTCTTCTACGACTCTAGAAAAATCAAGATTTATGGTAAAGGCAGCTGCGCTGCCAGCATCAAACATTGCACCAATTGATATTGCTTTCCGTGGTCGTCTTTTAAAGATTGCTGGTGACAGAACGTTTGACACCTGGACAATCACAATTATAAATGACACCGACTTTGCACTAAGAGGTGCCTTTGAGCAGTGGATGAATAGTATGAACAATGTTGCAAATGCAACTGGTGCAACTAATCCTGCTGACTATCAGGCTGAGGCATATGTCTATCAATTGAATAGAGAAGGTGAAGTTCTAAGAAAGTATCGTTTCTTCGATGTTTTCCCAACTAACATTTCTCAGATTGATCTTTCTTACGATTCTTCCGATACTTTGGAAGAGTTTACTGTTGAACTACAAGTTCAATATTGGGAAGCTCAAGGAAATGGTGGTGACGTTGTTTGATAAATAAGGTTACTACAGTAGTTTCTTTATAACATGGCGAGACTTTTTGGATTCTCTATTGATGATAACGAGAAAAAATCTAAAGGTATAGTATCCCCCGTTCCTCAAAATAATGAGGACGGGGTTGATCATTATATTGCCAGTAATTTTTATGGGCAATATTTAGATCTAGAAGGTGTATATAAATCAGAATTTGAATTAGTAAAAAGATATCGTGAAATGGCACTCCATCCAGAGGCGGATGGTGCTATTGAAGATGTTGTAAATGAAGCAATTGTTAGTGATTTAAATGATACCCCCGTTACTATCAATCTTGATAATTTGCCAGCTAGTCCTGGCATTAAAACGAGGATTAGGGAAGAATTTAAAAACATCAAAGATCTTTTAAACTTTGATGCAAAATCACATGAAATTTTTAGAAATTGGTATGTTGATGGAAGACTTTATTATCATAAAGTAATTGACGTTAAAAATCCTCATGAGGGGATTAAGGAACTAAGATATATTGATCCCCTCAAAATGCGTTTTGTCAGGGAAGAAAAAAAGAAAGACAAAGCAGCTCAGGTTCTAGAATTAAACAGTAGGGCACAAGAGAGAGCAGTCTTCCCTGAGATTGAAGAATATTTTATGTATATTCCCAAACCAACTTATGCTGGTGGTGGAAGTCACAAATATTCTGGATCTAAAGGAGTTAAGTTTTCAAAAGATTCTATTACATATTGTACTTCTGGTCTTGTAGATAGAAATAAAGGTGTAGTTCTATCATATCTACACAAAGCAATTAAGTCTCTCAATCAACTTAGAATGATTGAAGATTCCCTCGTAATCTATAGATTATCAAGAGCTCCTGAGCGTCGTATTTTTTATATTGATGTTGGCAATCTTCCTAAAATAAAAGCGGAACAATATCTTCGCGATGTGATGAATCGCTATCGCAATAAACTTGTTTATGATGCATCTACTGGCGAAGTTAGAGACGATCGTAAGCATATGAGTATGCTTGAAGATTTCTGGCTTCCTAGACGTGAAGGCGGCCGCGGTACAGAAATTACAACACTTCCTGGTGGACAAAACCTTGGAGAACTAAGTGATGTTGCATATTTTCAGAAAAAACTATACAGATCATTATCTGTTCCCGAGTCTAGAATTGCTGCTGAAGGTGGTTTCAATCTAGGTCGCTCCAGTGAAATTCTTAGAGATGAACTTAAGTTTTCAAAGTTTGTTGGTCGTTTAAGAAAGCGTTTTGGTAACATGTTTATTGACATGTTGAAAACTCAATGTCTTCTAAAAAATATTTGCACACCAGAAGACTGGACAAAACTTGCAGAGCATATTCAGTTTGACTATATCTACGATAATCATTTTGCAGAGCTAAAAGAAAAAGAATTGTTGGAGGGCAGACTTGCTATATGCGCTCAAGCAGAACCTTATCTTGGCAAATATTATTCTGTAGAATATTTACGTAGAAAGGTACTTCGTCAAACCGATGAAGAAATTATTGATATTGATAGTCAAATTGACGATGAAATTAGTAAAGGCATTCTTCCAGATCCAAATGCACCAATTGATCCAGCATCTGGAATTCCATTAGATTCTCCAAAAAATATAGCATCAGCTGCTATACAAGATCCAGAAATTGATGGGTCTGCCACAGAAGCACCAGAAAAGTAAAGTAATAAATAGTTTCTAGTTAGTCGTTTACAATTTAACATGGAAGATATTATTGACTTGATTTTTAATGACTCTGGTAGTTCACAAGTAAGTGATGCTATCAAAGATGCTCTTTACGGCAAATCTGCAGAAAAAATTGACTCCCTTCGTCCAGTGGCTGCAGCATCACTATTTGGTAATGAAACTGCACCCATTGAAGATTCTGGAGAAGAATAATGGCAAGATCACTTGTCCTTGGACCACAGGAAAATTGCCCCACTAGTGTTGGAGCTGCTTCTAGTATTGAATCTGCTACCGTGGTACGTTTATATAACAGTAATGCAGGTGCCCAGTTAATTACCATTCTTGATGAAAATTATCAAGGCATTGGTTCTATGACTATGCCAACTGGAACTGTAGAATATGTTGAGAAAAAGCATAAAGATATGATCTTAGCTGGATCTGCTGATGTAAAAGTAACCAAAGTAGGATTTACCGCGTAAAAAAAATGAAACTGATTAGAGAAGAAATCGAACAAGTAGAGATTATCGTTGAGCAACGCAACGGTAAAAAGCATCTCTATATTGAAGGAGTTTTCCTTCAGAGTAATATGCCCAATAGAAACAGAAGATATTATAGCGGCAATCTTCTTGAGAGAGAAGTGAAGCGTTATAATGAAAATTTTGTTGCTAAAGGTCGTGCTCTAGGTGAGTTGGGACACCCTGATGGACCTTCCATTAACCTAGATAGAGTTTCTCATAAAATCGTATCACTTCATAGAGAAGGTGATAATTTTATCGGAAAGGCAAAAATCCTTTCCACCCCAATGGGAAAAATTGCCGAATCTCTTCTAAACGATGGTGTCAAACTTGGAGTTTCTTCTCGTGGAGTCGGAACCTTATCTCCTACAAGAGAGGGTTACAACATGGTAAATGATGATTTCAATCTAGCTACTGCTGCCGATATTGTTGCCGATCCTTCAGCACCTGATGCTTTTGTGGATGGTATTATGGAAGGTAAAGATTGGGTCTGGGATGGAGGAATTCTCCGCGAAAGATTTGCAGAAAAAACATATAAGCAAATTAATACTCTGGTTGATCAGAAAAAACTAGAAGAAAATAAGTTAAACTTATTCTCAAACTTCCTATCAAATCTATAATTTATAAATAAGTATAGATTTTCCACTTAATATCTTATTCGGAGAGTTCAAAAAATGTCCTCAGATTTACAAGAAATGGATAACGTCGTGAAAAAGGGCGCTGCAGCTAGTCAGGGTATGGACACATCCCTTGCTGGTAAAGTAGATGATCTTGGTGGTCCTACCCCCGAGAACTATCGCTCAACTGACGATTCCGCAAAACTAAAAGATCCAGCAGCAATTATGGCAAAAGCACCTCAACCTAAGGCGAAAGCTGAAGAAACTGAGGTTGAAGAACCAGTGGTTGCAGAAGCAGAAACACCTGTTACTGAAGATCAACTACCAGAAATCAATGTCGAAGAAGATGTTGCTGCTTTGTTTGCTGGAGAAGAACTCTCCGAAGAGTTCCAAGAAAAAGCAAAGACTGTTTTTGAAGCTGCTGTAACCGCAAGAGTTACAGAAGCTAAAGCACAGATCGAAGAGCAGGCACAAGCATCTCTAGTTGAAGAACTAGAAGAACTTAAGTCTGCACTTACTGAGCGTGTTGATGCATATCTTGAGTACGTTGCTCAAGAATGGATCGAAGAAAACGCACTTCAGATCGAACATGGTCTGAAAACTGAAATGACAGAATCCTTCCTACAAGGTATGAAGGGTCTTTTTGAAAATCATTATGTTTCTATCCCTGAAGATAAGTATGATGTTGTAGAAAATATGGTAAATAAACTTGATGACATGGAGGTCAAGCTCAACGAGCAAATCGAAAGAAATATCAATCTGAATCGCAGACTTGGAGAAACCACTGCTGAAGGTATCTTCGGCCAAGTTTCTGAAGGTCTAGCACTTACTCAGAAAGATAAGCTCGCTTCTCTAGTAGAAGGTGTTGAGTTTGAGGGTGAAGAATCTTACCGTGAAAAGTTAACGACTCTAAGGGAGTCCTATTTCCCCGCTGAGATGAAGTCTGAGACTTCTGAAACTCTTTCTGAGGGTGTTGATAGCGGCCGCGACGTAACCAATTCAATGTCTCGTTATCTAGAAACACTTTCTAGAATTAAGTGAAGTTAACACTATTATCTTTTATTAAACCTTAAACTCAAAGAAAAAAAATGTACAACAATCCCCAACTCCTAGAGAAGTGGGCACCTCTTCTAGACTATGAAGGTGTTGACACTATCAAGGATACTCACAGACGTGCAGTAACCGCTCAACTTCTAGAGAACCAAGAGCGTTTCCTAGGCGAACAGCGTGCCTTTGAAGGCGGCTTCGACCTACAGGAAGCACCCACCACTTCTATGTCTACTGGTGGCGGTGGCGGATTCAGTGGTACTGCTGCTTCTGATAGCGGCACTCCTACTGCTGGTTTCGACCCCGTTCTAATCAGTCTAATCCGTCGCTCCATGCCCAACTTGGTCGCTTATGACCTTGCTGGTGTGCAGCCCATGAACGGACCTACTGGTCTAATCTTCGCCATGCGCTCACGTTATGAGAACATGGGTGGAACCGAGGCATTCTTCAATGAGCCCGATTCTGCATTCTCTGCCCAGCGCGAAGGTTATGATTCCAGTCAGGGTGACTACACTGCTGGCGCTGATAGTGCTGGTTCTGTTGGTTTCGGTACCACCCTACAGCGTGGTTCTAACCCTGGTGTACTTGATCCTAACGCTGGTCCTGGAGACTATAGCGTTGGACAAGGTTTCCCTGTAACCGAGTCTGAGACTCTAGGCGAAAGCGGAAACGACTTCAACGAAATGGCTTTCTCAATCGAGAAGGTCACCGTAACCGCTAGATCCAGAGCACTCAAGGCTGAGTACTCCTTGGAACTTGCACAAGACCTTAAGGCAATTCATGGTTTGAATGCCGAGGCTGAACTTGCAAACATTCTCTCTTCTGAGATTCTTTCCGAGATCAACCGCGAAGTCATCAGAACCATCTATAAGTCTGCTGAGGCTGGTGCTCAACTCAATACCGCTCAGGCTGGTCAGTTTGACCTAGACGTTGACTCCAACGGTCGCTGGAGTGTTGAGAAGTTCAAGGGTCTCCTCTTCCAAATCGAAAGAGATGCCAACCAGATCGCACAAAGAACTCGTAGAGGAAAGGGTAACATCATCCTAACTTCTGCTGATGTTGCTTCTGCTCTAACCATGGCTGGTGTACTTGATTACACCCCTGCTCTTAACGCTAACCTCAACGTTGATGACACTGGCAACACCTTTGCTGGTACCATTAACGGTAAGTATCGCGTATTCATCGACCCATTCGCCTCTAACAACGCTGCACTTCAGTACTACGTTGTTGGTTATAAGGGTTCTTCACCTTATGACGCAGGACTCTTCTACTGCCCATACGTTCCTCTTCAGATGGTTCGTGCAGTTGGCGAGAACACCTTCCAGCCCAAGATCGGATTTAAGACTCGCTACGGCATGGTCGCTAATCCCTTCGCTGAAGGTACTGATGTCGCACTTGGTGCAATCAAGTCTGGCACCAACCGCTACTACCGTCGCGTTTCCGTCAAAAACCTTATGTGATCCATCAGGATACACAACTACTTGGACCCTTCGGGGTCCTTTTTTTATGGGTATATATTTGTAGGCATAAATTTTTATGTTGAAACGAACACTTTTTGTATACATAGTATTAGAATTACGAGGTGACCCAATGAGCCCAAACTCAAGTTATATTATGAGTCACATTTACAGAAGTAAAAACTATGAACAATCTCGCCTCTAGAAATCAATTATACGAATGGACACAATCTGAAGATTCCACAGAACTAGAAAAAATCAACGATTACTACGAATGTCTAATTGAATGTACCGATACACATCAAGCATCATGTAAACGAATCTGTAGAGAAGTGCTTATGTAGATAAGAATCTAGACCCCTTGAAGGGGTCTTTTTTTATCTAAATAAAAATAAAAATGACTTCCATATTAAGAAACGAAATCCAGAACAGGAATCTATTGACTCCTAGTGGTTTTGAATTCGTTATTGATAAGAATAGGAAGATTGATTTTTTCTGTCAAACTGCTAGTATACCAGAGATTTCTCTTGGTACTGCAATCCAACCTACATATTTGAAGGACATAGAAGTTCCTGGAGAGAAACTCCAGTATTCAGATTTTGAAATGTCATTTCTTGTGGATGAAAATTTTGAAAACTATATGGCAGTTCACAACTGGTTAACAGGGCTAGGATTCCCAAAATCACCAGAACAATTTGATAAACTTACAACAGATTCTGATGGTCTAGAAGACTATAGAGAACAATTCTCAGATGGAACACTAATTGTTCTAAACAGTAACTTCCAACCAAACTTTAAGATTACATTTCAGGATATGTTCCCCGTAAGTCTCACTTCTCTAGAGTTTGATACCAAACTCCAACAGGAAGAGTACTTTACAGCAAGGGTGGTTTTCAAGTATACTGTGTATGAAGTGACCAGTATCCTTGGCAAGGCTTTATGAATCTTGATGACATTCAGAAAATGTGGACCCGTGATTCGGAGATTGATCGTGATGATCTCGCTAGCGAATCTCTGAAGACTTCACAACTTCATGCAAAATATTATGAAGTTTATAATACTACTTTACTTTTACGAGAAAGAGCAAAAGAAACCTATGACAGAGTGTACCTAGATAGATACAACTACTACACAGGTAAAGCTGATCCAGAAATTTACGATAAGGAACCCTTCCCATATAAAGTCAGAGAAAAAGAAACTTTAAATCGTTATATGAATGCAGATGAGAAGGTATCAAAAACCGATTTAAAGATTCGTTATTATGATACAATGCTTCGTTATTTGGAAGAAATTATCAAATCTTTATCTAATAGAAATTATGCCATCAAAAATGCAATTGATTGGATGAAATTTCAAGCAGGAATGTAATGGATAACGAATACTATCAAATAGAATTAAACATCAGAGGAGTTAGGCTTATTCATGAAGGTCTTCGACAAGCAGTCCAAAAATGGTCTGGTGGAGATCCAGAAGAACAAATAAACTTGATAACTATGAGAGATAATTTTTATAGAATTATTTTAGAAGATCAGTTCAATTTGGAAGACTAAATATTTTTAGGTGATAACTTAATTATATGTCTGAATTGATTATTTCAAAGAAGAATGAAGTATATCTCAGAGTAAAAACAGAAACATATATTAAACACGAACTATCAGATCAATTTACTTTTGATGTTGAGGGGGCAAAGTATATGCCCCAATATAGAAGTAAATGGTGGGATGGCAAAATAAGATTATTTAATATCCAAACAGGAGAGATTTATATTGGTCTCTTGGATAAACTGTTGAGATTTTGTGATGATCATGGGTATAAGTATAAGTTTGAATCTAACAAATATTATGGTCATCCGATAGATTTAAATCAGATGATTTCATATGAGGGTGTAAAAGATTACATGACAAAGATCTCTGTACACAAACCCAGAGATTATCAAACTCAAGCCGTCTATGATGCATTGAAGTGCAATCGAAGACTCATAGTATCGCCAACAGGATCAGGTAAATCTTTGATGATTTATTCTGTGGTCAGGTATTATGTTGAGCAAGGTAAGGATACATTAATCATTGTCCCAACCACATCTCTTGTAGAACAGATGTACAAGGACTTTGCGGACTATGGATGGGACGTTGGTTCTTACTGCCATAAAATTTATGGTGGTAGAGAAAGAGAAACTAAGAACCAAGTTATTATTACTACTTGGCAATCTATCTACAAATTGGAAAGAAAATACTTTGAGAGATTTGAAGTTGTAGTTGGTGATGAAGCTCATCTGTTTAAATCTAAATCTCTAGTCAGCATCATGACTAAACTTGCTGATGCAAAATATAGGTTTGGATTTACAGGTACGCTTGACGGTAGTCAAACTCACAAATGGATTCTTGAAGGATTATTTGGCCCTTCATATTCAACAATCAAAACAAAAGAACTGATCAAGAATAATCACTTAACAGATCTTGATGTGAAGGTGATCACCTTACAACATAAACCAAGAATTTTTGATAGCTATCAGGAGGAAATTCGTTATCTATGTGAGAACCCACAAAGGAATAATTTTATTAAGAATTTAACTGTAGTTCAAAATGGAAACACATTGGTTTTATTTACAAGAGTGGAAACTCATGGAGAACCTTTATATGAACTGATAAATAATTCTGTGAAGAGTAATAGGAAAGTATTCTTTGTATATGGGGGAACAGAGACTGGAGACCGAGAGGAAGTTAGAAAAATAACTGAGAAAGAAGAAAACGCTATCATCGTCGCATCTTATGGAACTTTTTCTACTGGCATCAACATTCGTAATCTTCACAATGTTATTTTTGCCTCACCGTCCAAATCAAGAGTTAGAAACCTCCAAAGTATTGGTCGAGTCCTCAGAAAGAGTGAGAAGAAACTGAAAGCTACACTTTTTGATATTGCTGATGATATCACCTTTAACAAGAAACGTAATTATACTTTGAATCATCTTGTTGAAAGACTGAAAATTTATCGAGAAGAAAATTTTAACTATGAAATTATTAAAGTTGCACTAAACCAATAATGGAAGACGAATTTTATGCGAGTATAAAACTGGTATCTGGTGAGGAAATTATCTGTATAATGATGGTTGACGACTCTAATCCAGATGATCCATTTTTAATCATACAAGATCCAATTACAGTTTCTTTTGATCAAAAAGGTATTCATACAAATGTAAGAGTAGAACCCTGGCTAAAAACCTCTACTGAAAGTGTTTACTTTGTACGACTATCAAAAGTTATTACAATGACAGAACTTTTTGATAAAGAAATGATTTCTTTCTATAAGGATTTTCTTGAATCAAGAGAAGACTACACAGATGAAGACGAACTAGATGAAACCAAATCTACTAAGGATGTCAGTAGAAAGATGGGATTTTTAGGATCTGTTCAAGAAACAAAAAGAAACTTAGAAAAGATCTATAAAATAGACTCTAAAGATTTAGATAATAAAGACTCTTAGAGCTATATTATTTCTCTTTACCCTTGACAAGCCAGAGTCTACAGAATATTTCACTAGTTGTCAAGCCTTTGTTTCTATGTTATAATTTAAACATTAAAAGAGTAACAATAATGCCACGTAAGAAATCTGAGCACTATGTGAATAACAAAGAGTTTCTTGAGTACATTATCAAGTACAGAGAATATCTCGCCCAGGCTGAGGAACAAGGAAAAACAAAAAAAGATCTCTTGATAGAATCAAGGGACTTTAGGAAAACTCATGAATACCTTGGAACTTGCTTTAAAAAGATTGGTGACCATCTGGCACATAAACCAAACTTTGTTAACTATATGTTTAAAGAGGACATGATCTCTGATGGTATTGAGAATTGTGTTCAATATGTTAGAAACTTTGATCCAGAAAAGTCAAGAAACCCATTTGCATATTTTACTCAGATTATTCACTTTGCATTTCTTCGGAAAATTCAAAAAGAGAAAAAGCAACTAGAGATCAAGAATCGCATCATTGAAAAATCTGGATTCTCAGAAGTAATGGCGGTTGACAACAGCTTGCTTTCTAGGGACAGTTCAGACTATAATACGATTAAGGAAAACATTCAGACAAAAATGAACCGATGACTCACGAAGAAATGCTGGATGAAGCACAACGTCGAGAAGAAAACAACTACGAATGGATTGATGATTGTTTTCGTGTATGGGAAACCAGATACGGTATGTGGTCATCAGAAACCAAAGAAGGCAGAAAGATGCTAACAGGTATGCATAAAGATAATGTTATTATAATGACAAGATGGCACCTAAAGTGTGAGCAAGAAGGGTGGCCAGAAGGTAGTGTTCGTGTTGTGAATTCTGCTGTTATGGGAGTTAAACTTTGAAAATTGCGATCATAACTGACCAGCACTTTGGAGCTAGAAAGGGAAACAAAAATCTTCATGACTACTTCAAAAAATTCTACGATGACATCTTCTTCCCAACCCTCAAAAAAGAAGGAATCGATACTGTTATCGATATGGGTGACACTTTCGATACTCGTAAGGGGATTGATTTTTGGTCTCTTGATTGGGCTAAAACGAACTATTATGATCGTCTCCGTGATATGGGGATCACTGTACATACAATTGTTGGAAATCATACAGCGTATTACAAGGATACTAACGACATTAACTCTGTTGATCTTCTATTACGAGAGTATGATAACGTTGTTGTTTATGGAAGTCCCACGGAAATTAAACTTGACAAGTTAAAAGCATTTTTTATCCCATGGATAAATGATGAGAATCGTGCTCAAACTATGGATCTCATGCATAGAACAAATGCGAAGATTGCTTTTGGGCATCTTGAAATGAGAGGATTCTATGCTAACAAAACATATATTTGTGATCATGGAGAAGATAAAATAAAATATTCAAAGTTTGAAAAAGTCTTCTCTGGCCATTATCATCACAGAAACTTTCAAGATAATATTTACTATCTTGGCAATCCATATGAAATCTATTGGCATGATGTTGAGGAGACTAGAGGATTTCACATCTTTGATACTGAAACTCTAGAACATAGTCCAGTCAATAACCCACATAGACTTTTCTATATAATTCCATATTCAGATACTCCTCATCAGACATTTAAATCTGACATCTATGAAGATAAAATTGTAAAGGTTATTGTCAACAAAAAAACAAACCACAGACAATTTGATCAGTTTATTGATAAACTTTATAACTCTGGAGTAAATGATCTTAAGATTGTAGAAAACTTCGATTTTAATGGGTTCTATCAGAGTGAAGACTATACAGACGATGATACGGAAAACACACTTTCCATTTTGAATAGATATATTGATGAATCTGAATGTAGTCTAAATGTGTCAAAACTAAAATCAATTTTAGAAAAAGTCTATACGTCTGCTTGCGAGGTTGATTAATGTACATGCTCCTCAGAAAAACCAAAGGTAAAGAAGGAGCATATGCTGTCTTCAATAAACGTAGAGAAAAGGTTTTGTTTCTGTTTGAGGATGAAGATGATGCTGAAAGATATGCTATGATGCTGCATGATCAAGATGCCGAACACATAGAAACTGTACAAATTGATCCAGAACTAGCCATAAAAACTTGTGTAACAAACAACATTGGTTATACTATTATTAGTTCAGATGATTTCGTAATCCCACCCGTAACATAATGATTCTTTTTAAAAATATTCGTTGGAAGAATTTTCTCTCAACTGGCGATCAATGGACAAATATTGACTTCACGGATTCTAATAATACGATAATTATTGGATCAAATGGTTCTGGAAAGTCAACTCTTCTCGATGCTTTAACTTTTGCATTATTTAATAAACCATTCAGGAAAATTAATAAACCACAACTTGTTAATACTGTCAATGAAAAGAATTGTTTAGTTGAGGTAAGCTTTAGCGTTGGTAAAAAAGAATATTTCATTCGGCGTGGAATGAAACCAAATGTCTTTGATATTGAAGTTGATGGTAAGACTCTGCATAAAGAAGCAGATGATAGAGCAAACCAGAAAATTTTAGAAGATAATATTTTAAAACTGAATCATAAATCATTCACTCAGGTTGTAATCCTGGGAAGTAGCACTTTTGTGCCATTCATGCAGTTGTCTAGTGGACATCGTAGAGAGGTCATTGAAGATCTTCTAGATATTAAAATTTTCTCTGCAATGAATGGACTTATTAAAGAGAAGATAAAAGTCTTTAGGGAGAAGACAAAAATTTTTGAAATCAAAAAAGATGCAATGATTGATAAGATCAAGATGCAAAAAGATTTTATTGACGAACTGGAAAATAGAGGAAAGGAAAATATTAGTAAGAAGAAAGAAAGTATTGATTCAATCATGGAAGAGGTTGGTCAATATACTAAAAAGAATCTGGATCTAATTGATGATGCAAATGGTCTTCAAACTGCAATTACGGGGTTTGATGGAGCTTCAGATAAACTACGTAAGTTGGGAAATCTTAAAGGTAAAATTTCTAATAAGGTATCTACAATTACAAAAGAACATAAATTCTTTACTCAACATACGGTTTGCCCAACTTGTGAACAGGATATAGAAGAAGAGTTTCGGTTAAATAGAATTGAGGATGCTCAATCCAAAGCAAAAGAATTGCAATCTGGTTACAAAGAACTGGAGAAAGCAATCAAAGAAGAGGAAAAACGAGAGCATCAATTTAAAAAAATTAGTAAGGAGATCATTAACCTCAATAATGAGATATCTACAAATAATTCAACGATATCTGGATTTCAGAGACAAGTCAGCCAACTTGAATGTGAAATTCAAACAATTACCAATCAGTTTGAAAACCGAAATACTGAAAATGACAAGTTAGTTTCTTTTCAAACAGATTTAGATAATCTCTATATTGATCTTAGTGAGCATAAAGAATCGTTAAGTTATTATGACTTTGCGTTTTCACTTCTCAAAGACGGTGGTGTTAAGAGACAGATTATAAAAAAGTATTTGCCTCTTATTAATCAGCAAGTAAATCGTTATTTGAGGATGATGGATTTCTACATCAATTTCCAACTTGATGAAGAGTTTAATGAAACGGTACAGTCACCAATCCACGATAAGTTTACTTACTCTTCTTTTAGTGAAGGTGAGAAGATGCGTATTGACCTTGCACTTCTCTTCACTTGGCGAGAAATTGCTAGAGCTAGAAACTCTGTAAATACGAATCTCCTTATTATGGATGAAGTATTTGATAGTTCTCTAGACGGATTTGGTACTGAAGAATTCCTAAAAATTATTCGATATGTCATCAAGGATGCAAACATTTTTGTAATCTCTCACAAAGAAGGTTTGTATGATAAATTTGAACAAGTCATTAGATTTGACAAGGTAAAAGGTTTTAGTAGAATAGTCTAAATAATTAAGATGTGACTTAGATTTATGCTTTCTACACAGTACAGACTGCGCTTAGAATTTATCTGTAAATGTATTGCCAATGGTGAAGAGGTAAAACTAGATGACATGATCTGGGCAAATAAATTAGCAAAGGCCAATACCACTGCTAATGAGATGTTGAAAATGGCACGTCGTCAAATCACATATAAGATTGAGGAAGGTAGTACTGACGATTTTCTGAATAGGATGGGATTAGGTGATCCCGACCCATCCAATCATAAAACGGGATTCGATAGTGCTGATGACATCAAAGACTGGTTTCGACAGGACCGCAGTGAAGATTGGAGACAACGTGACTGATTATGTCTGTATCCCGACATGGGACCCTATTTTTGAGATGATGCGCTATCATTGGGTTCATAAGTCAGAAAAGGATCCTGTGCAATTCGTAAAAAACCTCAACCCAGAGCAAAAAGTGCTATGAGTAGTAAGATGCTATTCCTGGTTGACATTGGTAATGGTAGATGTGTCAGTCATGATGGGTATATTCAAATTGGGATTTTCTCTCATACAGTAGAGAAACATCTTGAATTGTGTCCTGAACAAGAATGGCAAGTTACTTATTGGATGCCTGATCCATTCTGTATCAGATATCCGAGAGCAAACTATCAGCATACTATGAAGGCAAATGAAGGCTCTCCTAAGACTGATAATGCTGCTGATAGTCGTCCTAGGGACTTCCCAGATCAAGCAACAAATAGGTTAGAGAGAACATTATGAAGATGTGGGAGACAAAATGCTCTAGGTGTGGTAGCATGATTCCAGCGAATCAATGTCCTCAACTTGGATGCTATGTCCCTACCGAGGGCAAATACGAAAACTCTTTATGCAAGCCCTGTTGGGTAACATTTAATTTCAGAAGAAGAATAATGGACAAAATTGACACACAAGGAATGAGTCTTCCTGGTAAATCAAAGAAACCAAGTAGTTATGATCCCATGCCAGTGAAAATTCGTACAATCTTTACACCAGAAGAACGTATTGAACTGAAACAAATTATTCATGAGGCACTTGACGAGAGGGAGAAAGCATGAAGTTTAAAGCATTAGTATTCATCCGATTAAGATCACAAGTGGATGACTCTCCTGGTAATGCTGTGAGAGATGGTAGTAGACGATTGTCTGAGTTGGATATCAAGAAACTTAGACTTGGTAAGGTGATTGATATTTGGTTGGAAGCAGAGAGCCGAGAGTATGCTGAGAAGGAACTAAAAATGCTATCTGATCGTTTCTACGCTAATACAGTCATGGAAGACTGGGATTATGAACTGACTGAGATTGAAGACTTTCCTAAAGGTATTGAATAATGGATGATTTTAACACACCAGGATCTAATAAATCTTGGATGGATGATGGGTTTAAAAAGTTTATAGTTGAACACCAACTAGATAATGTAGTGAATATATTAGATGCTAAGATCGAACGATGTAATGTTTATAACAGCGACAATCGAGATGAAGTATACAAACAAATCACAATTACTTACAAAGAAGACACATGCAAGCAGTAATTTATTCTAACGGTAGTCAAGAGTGTGAGCGTATGACCTCACTACTTAAATCATTAGGTGGTGAATTCCTAGAATACAAACTTAACGAACACTTTTCTCAAAGGGCATTTGAATCAGAGTTCGGACCTGAGGCAACATATCCTCAGGTTGCTATTGGTGCCAAGCATCTTGGTGGTCTGAAAGACGTGTTACACTTCCTAGAGGATAATCATTTACTCAATGAAAGTCCCCAATTGGCAACATCACTGCCTTGAGCCACTTCTCAAACTGTCACAGTACCTCGCCCAAAAAGCGAGGTTCTTTTGTATAGTACTTCCATATCCAACACTTCTAATGGCTGTCTCTCACGAAATCAAATCTCAACTTGCCAAGTTGCTTGCTACTGAAGATCTGGTTGTAGAGCATAAAAACGTTCATACTGCCTGCTTTAACGTCCATACGAGGGTTTTGACTCTCCCTATGTGGGAGAAGGCGTCTAACGCCATATACGATCTTCTGGTGGGGCATGAGGTGGGTCATGCACTGTTTACACCTGATATTGATTGGAGTAATGATAGAAAGATTCCTCCATCATTTGTAAACATCGTTGAAGATGTTCGCGTTGAGAAACTTATGAAACGAAAGTATGGTGGTCTCCTAAAAACTTTCTATAAGGGATATTGTGAACTATCTAATCAGGATTTCTTTGACATTGAGAATGAAGATGTTGATACAATGAATCTTGTCGATAGAATCAACCTTTATTTTAAGATTGGTAATTTTGTAGATATTTCTTTTAATAATTTTGATGAACGTGAAATTGTAAAACTAGTTGCTGATACTGAAACTTTTGATCAGGTTCTTGATGTATCAGAGAAAATTTACAAATATTGCAAATCCCAACAAAATCAACAGGAAATGCAACCAGAATCTCCACTTCAAGATGGGAGTTCTGTTGATAATGATGGGAGAGAATGTTTTTCTGATAGCGACTCTGAAGAAGATGGTCAACTTGATACCACTTCTGATTTTGTAGATCCTAATGAAGATAAAGAACCACCAGATCCTGCAGATCTTGATACTCCAAGTTACAATAGTGATGAGAATAACGAGCCAAAATCTCAAACTGATTCTGCTCTAGAGCAAAACCTTCAAGACCTTGTAGATGACAATCCATATAATGAAAACACTTATGTTGAGATTCCAAACTTGAATCTTGATAATATAATTATTGATTATGATAAGTATCACTCTTACGTTGAATCTTATTGGGTAGAACAAAATAATATTAGTATAGAGCGTTCTAACAAATATGATATCCCATATGAGAATGTTTTCCAAAATGCAGATTTGGCGTTTAGAAGATTTAAAAAATCAGGACAGAAAGAAGTCAACTATCTTGTAAAGGAGTTTGAATGTAAGAAAGCTGCTGATTCATATGCTCGCGCTACCACTGCTCGCACTGGTGTTCTTGATTGCTCCAAACTTCATACTTACAAGTACAATGAAGATCTTTTCAGCAAAGTAACCACTCTTGCTGATGGTAAGAATCATGGTTTGATTTTTATCTTGGACTGGAGTGGATCTATGGGTAATGTTATGCTTGATACTTTTAAGCAACTGATGAATCTTGTCTGGTTCTGTAAAAAAGTAAATATTCCCTTTGAGGTTTATGCATTTACAAATAACTGGGCTCATGTGACCTATACCGAAACTAACAAACCAGTTTTTCCAGAATATAGTTATGAACCTAGAGAAGACATTTTTAAGATTGTGAAAGATTTTAATCTTATGAATATTCTTAGCAGTAAAATCAAGAATTCTAAGTTTGAATCTTGTGTTTTGAATATTTGGAGAATTGCATATCAATACACTTACTGTTCAAATTATTCCATTCCCCCTCAAGTTTCTCTTTCTGGAACTCCTTTGAACGAGGCAATAGTTTGTTTACATCAAATTATTCCAAACTTCCAGAAAGAAAATAAATTGCAAAAAGTGCAATGTGTTATCTTGACAGATGGTGAAGCCTCACAACTACATCGTCATGTTAAGATTAATTATCGTAATAATATTGAAGGATATATTGGATGTCGTTCAGTTATCCCTGGTTCCACTTTCTTGCGTGATCGAAAACTTGGAAGAACTTATTCTTTTGGTTATGGATATCATGAGTTTACTAGTGTTCTACTTAACAATCTTCGTGATCGTTTTTCAAATACTAACTTTATTGGTATCCGTATTCTGGCAACAAGAGAAGCTAGTAAGTTTATGAAAATGTATCTGACTAATGATGAATATCAAAAGGCAGAGTATATTTGGAAAAAGAATCGTAGTTTTTCTATGAAAAACGTTGGGTATACAACTTACTTTGGTATGTCTGCAAATGCTTTGTCTCAAAATACTGAGTTTGATGTCAACACCACTGCAACTAAATCCCAAATTAAGAGTGCTTTCATCAAAAGTTTGAAGAGTAAGAAGATGAATAAGAAGATTCTTTCCGAATTTATGAGTCTTGTTGCATAAATAATGCAGCAATGCATAATAAATATGGGAAGATTTACAGATCGTTTTCTAAAGGATGAAGAACCACAGGTAGTTCCTGCAGCAAAACCCGTCCGACCCACTGCTCCAAAACCTCAGCCCCTACCCAAACCTGAAGTGAAAGAAGTGGAGGAAGAAGAATCTGAAGAGGAGTGATCCACTTTTTAAAGTGTCACAGGGAGCACTCCAAAGTGCTCCCTTTTTTTGTATAATTACTTTGTTGAAACAACCCACCCATGGCACTATCAGTAGACTACATTATTTCCTCTCTCAAGTCCCTCTATGGTGATACGGTATCTTCTGGTGATATTCGTGCATGGTGTGCCATGAATGGTAATAATTATCAAAGTGTCACCAACAAAATCAATGAATACAAAGTTTCTCGCGGTAAATGGAATTTGACTGTGCAAGAAAATCTTGAGAAAACTTATCAGGCACCTCCTGCTATGCCTGCTATCGAACAATCTCTCATCCCCCATAAAGATGATTCTTTCGTCCAGTTTGGTAACTTCAAAGATATTCGTAAAATCATTCACTCCCGTTATTTCTATCCTACGTTCATTACAGGTCTTTCGGGAAATGGTAAAACGTTCTCTGTTGAGCAAGCTTGCGCCCAACTAAATAGGGAATTGATTCGCGTAAATATTACTATTGAGACTGACGAGGATGATCTTATTGGGGGGTTTCGTCTTGTTAATGGCGAAACAGTATGGCATAATGGACCAGTTGTTGAGGCTCTGGAAAGGGGAACTGTGTTGCTTTTAGATGAGGTTGATCTTGCTAGCAACAAAATCCTCTGTCTCCAATCTATCCTTGAAGGTAAGGGTGTCTTTCTGAAGAAGACTGGTCGCTATGTACAACCTGCTGCTGGTTTCAACGTCATCGCTACTGCCAACACTAAGGGTAAGGGTTCTGACGACGGCCGTTTCATTGGTACCAACGTTCTCAATGAAGCATTTCTTGAGCGTTTTCCTGTAACCTTTGAGCAATCTTATCCATCTCCTCCTATCGAATCACGAATCCTCAGTAAGATTTGTGATGATAATCAATTTGTTAACCGTCTGGTTGATTGGGCGGATATTATCCGTAAAACATTCTATGATGGTGGTGTAGAAGAAGTAATCAGTACTCGTCGTTTAGTTCACATTATACGTGCATATTCAATCTTTAGTGATAAAGCTAAAGCAATCCAAATGTGCCTAAATCGTTTTGATGATGAAACTAAACAGTCCTTTATGGAACTGTATGACAAAGTTGATGTTGACGTAAATTTTGAAGACAATGAAGTGGAAACAACTATCTGAAGACGGTGAGGTATTTCAGGTATCAGAAATTTTTTCTGATGATTATGCCGATGGGATCTACGATGAATTTATGTTTGTTTACAATCATATTGTTTGGAACAAACGAGAAAATCGTGGCCAACCCAGATTTGGTGAACATGTTGATCAATCTGGGCACCTTAAACATGTGTTTAACAATGGTATAGGGTGGAATTTCAAATTCATGGATGCTTCAATTTATGCCAAACATGCTGCACAAAAAATATTAAAACGGGATCTGCGGTTGTGTAGAATCAACACTAACTTTCAATTCTTTGGTATGGAATCTGATTGGCATGTTGACTATACAGACGCAGACGGATTTAATCCTGCTTGGTCATTTGTCATCTATATCAATGAAGAATGGGATTACACCTGGGATGGGCAGTTTGTTGTGACTACAAAAGGTGGAGAATATATCAATGTAAATCCAGTTCCAAATACAGGATGTTTATTCAATGCTCGATTAGAACACCGAGGAGGAGCTCCCAACAGATTTTGTATGGATTGTAGAACTTCACTTGCATTTATGTTTGAAGAGGTGTAGAATGTGACTAACTCCTGGAGTTTGCTTTACGACGAAATGAACAACAACAACATTATGAATGACGATCCACTAGATTCATTTGCAACTGATGCTTATGAGAAATACATTTCCAACGTTCCAGAAACTGATACGAATGGTTCTATTACACTAGGCTCCCCAAACGATGACGTATTGACCGCAAAACTTAAGGAAGAAATGATGAATAGTAATGATCATATGCCACCCTGGGGGCATAGTGATATGGAAGCACTTGGTTCGAGAGTTGATAGAATTGAATTGAATCTAGACTCCACTGAAAAAAATAAATTCTGGCAGTATGAAGAAGATAAAACTCTTAAAGATGTCCGTGAATATCTTTCTGGAACTTATAAATCTCACTATACTTCTCAAGAGTCTAAAACCCAGACTCTCGATTTGATTGAAAGTATCGGTGATGCTGAACCTTTCTGTCGATCTAATGCAATAAAATATCTTTCCCGCTTTGGAAAGAAGAATGGCAAGTCAAAGCTTGACATTCTGAAGGCAATCCACTACTGTATCCTTCTCTACCACTTCTCTGGTCTCCATACCCCTCCTTCTGATAATTATGAAACTTTCTAAGCAAACTCTTGCTATTCTGAACAACTTCTCTGATATTAATCAGTCAATCTATATTCAAGCTGGCAAAAAGATTCGCACTATTTCTGTAATGAAGAACATTCTTGCAGAGTGTCAAGTTGAAGAAGAGTTTGCAAAATCATTTGCAATCTATGATCTACCACAGTTTCTGAAGGTGATTCGATTATATCAAGATCCTGACCTAGATTTTACTGATGATAGTTATGTAACTGTTCGAGAAGGACGTAATCGCTCTCGCTATTTCTTTGCTGATCCTAATGTCATTGTATCTCCTCCAGAAAAAGAATTGACTCTTCCCAGTGAAGATGTTTCATTTGCAATTACTCCAAGTCATTTGAGTCAACTTCTTCAGGCAGCAAATACTCTAGATCTTCCTGATCTATCTGTGATTGGTGGTGCAGGTGTCATTCGTTTGGCTGTTCGCGATAAAAAGAATGATACTTCAAATGACCATTCTATTATTGTTGGTGATACTGAAGATGAGTTTACTTTCAACTTTAAAGTTGAGAACATCAAAATTCTTCCTGGCAATTACAACGTAACTATTTCTAAGAAGTGCCTTGCGGAATTCACCAATCAGTCTGAGAGTGAAACCCTAACCTATTTCATTGCACTCGAGCCGGATTCGGTCTATAATGGATGATGAAGAGAGTGGCACGTATTTGGAAATACTCCTTAGGGAGTTTTTCTGATGACAAAACCAAACCTTACGACAATTACGTAGCTGGTATACGGTCTATCATTGTCCTCTCTTATCTTGTCACTAACTGTTTTATTATTAGCGGAGTAATCCGCCATTGGAACGACAATGAACATCTTCGCAACAGACCCCAGTCCATGGAGATCCGCACAGGTTCTTCCTGACAAGCACATCGTCAAGATGCCCCTAGAGACCTGTCAGATGCTTGCTATTGTATGCTCTGACAAATGGGGGCATGGTTTTGGCACCCTTCCCAAAGCAGACGGTAATCCCTATGCTACTGAGAAGGGTGCTTTTCGTAACCACCCATGTACTAAGTGGGCGAATGAGTTCGTAACCAACTGGCAGTGGTTGCTTGCCCATGGACTAGCTATGTGCGACGAGTACACTGCTCGATATGGTAAGGTCCACACCTGCCACAAGACCCTTCTAGCAGCGAAGGATATACTGCCTACCTCTGATCCTCAAGGACGCTCTGGGAAGCATCCTACACCCTTTGCTAGGGCTATGCCTGATGAGTGGAAGTATGATGAGTCGATAGATACATTTACTGCTTACAAGATGTATATTGCATCTAAACCATGGGTATGCGATAATTATCTTCGTATTCCTGATCGTAAACCTGAGTGGGTGTGATGAAAGCAATCCGAGTTGATGTGAAAACCCAAGTCAATGTCCTCATCGACGATGATGATGATTATTGGGCAATCAAACACAATGCAATGCAACAAGTGCATGATGACATTCACTGGCACTTGAAAGATAAATTTATTATTGATTATCATGAATGACTTTCTCTGGGTGGAAAAGTATCGCCCTCAGACTATTGACGAATGTATTCTCCCTGAAGATATCAAGAAGACTTTTCAAGACTTCCTAGACAAAGGTGAGATACCTAATATGCTTCTTGCAGGACCTGCAGGATGTGGTAAAACTACGGTAGCTAAAGCACTATGCAAAGAGTTGGGAGTAGATTGTTATGTCATCAATGGATCCGATGAAGGACGATTTCTGGACACAGTTAGAAACCAAGCAAAGAACTTTGCTTCGACCGTATCACTTCAAGGAGTGGGTAAACCAAAAGTCATCATTATTGATGAAGCTGACAACACAACCCATGATGTACAACTCCTCTTACGGGCGAATATTGAGGCGTTTCATAACAACTGTAGATTCATCTTCACCTGCAACTACAAAAACAGAATCATCGAACCACTTCACTCAAGATGTGCAGTTGTTGAATTCTCCACGACTAAAAAGGACAAACCACAAATTGCATCCAAGTTCTTCAAGCGTATCCAAGAAATCTTGGATGCAGAAGGTATTGAATATGATAACAAGGTCCTGGTAGAATTAATCAATAAGCACTTCCCTGATTGGCGACGTGTTCTTAATGAGTGTCAGCGTTACGCTGTTGGAGGTAAGATTGATTCTGGGATTCTTGCTACATTCTCAGATGTCAATATTGATGGTCTAATGCGATCCCTACAGGCCAAGAACTTCAAAGAGGTCCGTAAATGGGTCGTGAACAACTTGGATAACGATCCTAGTACAATCCTTAGGAATGTCTATGATGCCCTCTACGATCGCCTTGAGGGACCTTCTGTGGCAGCAGCAGTACTCATCATAGCTAAATATCAATATCAAATCGCTTTTGTTGCTGATCAGGAGATCAACCTGATGGCAGCACTGACAGAAATTATGGTGGAGTGTAATTTTAAATGATCAATACGATATCCCACGATGATGCACTTTGGGCTGCAGATGAATTCATCTCATACTTTGAAAACCTCAATGGTATTGAGGACTATCTTCGCTATGTGAAGAAAGAAGTTCTTGATGGGATGTCTTCTGTATCATCGTTTTCTGAGGATATTTTTAATTTTGATATTCATCCAGAAGACATGGAATTTTCTATGATTCCTGTTGGTAAGGGTGGACTTGATCAAAAGTATTACAAGAGTTTACTTGCATCTGTCTCTTCTCATAATAACGAATCTAATATTCCTGGAAGAGAACACAAGTGGATTGTAAAAGAGACCACGACTAATACTATTGTTGGATTCATCCGTCTTGGATCACCAACAATTAATTCCAAACCTAGGAATCTATGGCTTGGTAAGGCACCAGATCTTAGTCTGTTCAATCGTCATGCCTGTATGGGTTTTGTGATTGTTCCGACTCAACCTTTTGGATATAACTTTTTGGGTGGTAAGTTGCTTTCACTTATGTGTTGCTCTCACTTTGCTAGGGAGTTTATCAGTGAGAAATTTGAGAAAGATATTGCCCTATTTGAAACTACATCTCTTTATGGTTCGACCACATCAGCATCTCAATATGATGGCTTAAAACCTTTCATTAGGTATCGTGGTTTGACTGAGAGTAAATTTACTCCACTGCTTCATGATGAACAGTTCCATCTTCTACATGATCGGTTCACTTACTTAAATGGCGGTGAACCTCTCACGGATAACAAGGCATCTTCTAAGAAGATGAAAAGGCAAACCAAAATGATTTCTATCATCAAAAAATCTCTTGATGATGTAGAGAAACTGACTCAGTTTAATAATGTGATTGCAAAAGCATTCTCACTTACTGAGAAGAAAAGGTTCTACACTTCATCTTTTGGTTACGAGAATGTTCGGGAGGTTCTATCTGGCGAAGAGAAAACTCTTCGTCATGGTCAGAATTGGGAGAAACATGATCTTGATAATATTATCAAGTGGTGGAAAAAGAAAGCAGGTAAGCGTTATGAGAAACTCAAGTCTGAAGGTAGATTTCGTAATGTGATCGAACTCTGGACTGAAACTGATGACATTCAAATTATTCGATGACTAGTTTTAACTTTGAGTATAATTCAACTTGGATTTCAAGTCCTGGATACTTGACATGCAAAGTTCCTGAAATAGTAAGACAAGAACTGTCACAAACTCTTGATAACCTCAAGAGTGATAAAGATCCTTTTTGTATGTTTTTAGTTGGGCATAATGAAAAGGAATATAAGCTTCCAATAACACCAAATTTAAAGTATCTTACTGAGTCTTTGTCTGAGGAATATGGGAAAGTTTTTGGAATAAATTTATTTGATGTTTTTGACCTTGACAATTGTGATCAAGATTATGATTTTAATCTTTCTAGAGTCTGGGTAAATTATTCAAAAAAATATAATTTCAATCCAATTCACAATCATACTGGAGTCTTTAGTTTTGTTATTTGGGTGAAAATTCCATATAACCTAGATGATGAATTTAAAGTCTATTCTGATAGTGTAAATGATAATGAAAATGCAACTTCATTATTTGAATTTACTACAATTGATGCGTTTGGTAGGCTAAATAATGAAAAGATAAAAGTTGATAAGTCTTATGAATGGAATATGATGTTTTTTCCATCACAAATGATGCATCAAGTTTATCCATTCTATACAAGTGATGAGTTCAGAGTTTCTATCTCTGGAAATGTTTATTTCTCTGTGAAAGGTAAAGATGAAGTGTGAAGTTACTTTGTTCAAAGCAGGCACTGTATTCAAAGAAGAAGTGATTGCTGTTGATTATCAAGATGCACGTAAGGTTGCTATTGCCCGTAACCCTGGTGCAACAGTTGTTAGTGTTACTGCGGTTTTCAAATGAAGTATGAAGATTACATAGTCATATATGATGAAGCAATACCTAAACAATTATGCCATCATATCATTGAAAAGTTTGAGAATAGTTCATGCAAATCCAAGGGTCTCGCTGCAACAGTAGACGGCCAAGTAGAAAACGAATCAAAGAGGAGTACAGAAATACTTGTTGGTGAATGTTTAGAATTTGAAGATATTGACAAATCTATATTTGGATATGTCAGTGAATACTCTACAAAATATGTAAATCAAATAAATCAACATTGTGATTCAGTACTAACATTATCAAATGACTATTCGGATACTGGATATTTAATCAAAAAATATGAAAAAGGTGATGGGTGGTTTCATTGGCATCATGATCTTTGCACAGAAGGTATTGATGGATTTAGAACAGTTGCAATCATAATATATCTAAATGATGTTGAAGTTGGTGGATGTACTGAGTTTCTTTCTGGGAATAAAGTGAAACCAAAGGCGGGATCAATCTTATTCTTTCCAGCTAGTTGGCAATTCCTCCACCGAGGTGCTATACCTTATAGTAATAGTAAATACGTTATTACTAGTTTTTTATTTCAAAAGAGTGCAAGTTATTAATTATGAAACCTGAATTAAAAGATTGGTTGAACACAATCAACCTTACAAAGATTAATCTTATTGATGAAGATCAAGATTTAAAAAGACACTATACTCCATATGTAATCAATCGTTGTCTATCTGGAGAACTTGATTGTTTAATGTATGTAAATGAGATGAATTTGAATCCATCTCTTGACAAAAAGTTACAGTATGACTTTCTTCTAAATAGTGTCAGGAAACGGAAGAGATTCTCTCCGTGGCTTCGTAAAGAAGCAATCAAAGATCTTGAATGTGTGAAGTCTTACTATGGTTATAGTAATGAAAAAGCACTCCAGGCTTTGAAAATTCTAACGAAAACTCAAATCGACTTTATAAAATCTAAACTTGAGACTGGAGGAACAAAATGAGCATCGTTAATGAACCTGAAGTAATGTGGGCACCCGATCAAATGATCGAGGTCAATTTGAATGAACCAGATGATTTCCTTAAGGTTCGTGAAACTCTAACCCGTATTGGTGTAGCATCACGAAAAGAAAAGAAATTATATCAATCCTGCCATATTTTACATAAGCAAGGTAAATATTTCATTGTACATTTTAAAGAACTCTTTGCTCTTGACGGCAAGAAAGCAAATTTCACTGTTAATGATTTACAAAGACGTAACCGTATTGTACAACTTTTAGCTGATTGGGGTTTGATTGGAGTCTGTCAGGCTGATATGATTCAGAATATTGCACCACTGAATCAAATCAAAGTTCTTGCATATAAAGAGAAGGGTGATTGGGTTCTAGAGACCAAATATAACATTGGAAAGAAAAGGAAGGTAGAAGAATCTGAATAAATACTTGTGTGTCTTTTCGTGCGGCACACTCTACAATCGGAACACCCTATAAAGAGGTTCGGTTATTACCGTTCCTCTTTTTTTATTAGTGTGGTATAAATAATGACGGATGCCTTCGGGGTCCACACAAAACAAACTCGCTTTTAAAGGAGCTACAATCATGGGAAACCTTGCACGGTACACTGCTGCGGACCTACCTGCGTTGATGGAACGCATAAATAGGAATAGCATAGGAATGGACGAATACTTCGACAGATTGTTTAATCTCCACGAAACAACGAAGAATTATCCTCCATTTAATCTAGTCACGGTCAGCACAGTAGAATCAAGACTAGAACTTGCACTTGCAGGATTTAAAAAGAAAGAAGTAAATGTCTACACACAAGACGGTAAACTCTTTGTCGAAGGACAAAAAGAGGATACCGAATCAGAAACCACCTATGTCCACAGAGGAATGGCTCAACGATCTTTCACCAGATCTTGGACACTGGCAGAGGACACGGAAGTTAGATCAGTTGAATTTGAGGATGGGTTACTAACTATTGTTCTTGGTAGGATTGTCCCTGAACATCACCAAAAAAAAGTTTGGTTCTAAATAATTAAGGGCAATACCCAATATCGTCGCAGACCTCGCTTGACAAAGACCAAGCGAGGTCTTATAATATCAAGATACCCCACTAAGAAAAATGGCAGTAAAATTTGTTAAATTGAAATCTGGCGAAGAATTGGTCGCTGATGTAAAAGAAGTATTCAAGCAAAAGGGAGACGATCGTCCTCTTGCTTATATGTTAAAAGACGCATGTATTTTAGGAGTTGAGCAAGAATCACAGCCCGAACTTTTAAATGAAGACGGTACTGAAGATGCGATTGTTGCAAGACTTGTACTACGAAAGTGGATTGTTTTTACAGATGACAATGAACAAGTTGTTCCTCTTGATTGGGTAGTAACATTTGCAAATCCTTCACAAGATGTTATAAATGTCTATGAGAAAAGGATGGAAGTAGACAGAGCAGAACAAGTAAACACCACTGGAGAAGATACTGATGCAGATTCAGGTTCTACTATTCAAGAATGATCTTGTTCTAATCTCCAAAGTAATACCACAGGATGTTGATCAACTATCTGGGCAACCAGATTGGCAACTAGTCAACCCAGTTCGTATTCTTTGTAAGGATGAAGAAGCAGATCTTAACAAAAGATTAATTCAATGGCCAGATAGTGAGATTACTACATCTACTACAATGTCAGTCTATTCAGATGATATACTGACTATCGTTGAGCCACAAGAAGAACTACTCAAGGCATACGAAACTCTGATTAAGGAATGAGATTCTACACTAATGTTCAAATGGTCGGGGATCAATTTCTCGTCCGAGGTTATGAAAACGGTCAAAGTTTCATGACTCGGGAGAAATTCAACCCGACTCTTTTTGTGTCTTCTAATAAGCAGACACGATACAAAACTCTTGAAGGCAATTATGTCGAACCAATTCAACCTGGGTCAGTACGTGATTGTCGCGACTTTATTAAAAGATATGATGGAATAGAAGATTTTAATATCTATGGTAATGAACGTTTCATCTATCAGTATATTTCTGAAAAGTATCCTGATGATGAGATTCGTTTTGATATCTCAAAGATTAATCTATACACCCTTGATATTGAGGTTGCTGCTGAGAACGGATTCCCAGATGTAGAGTCGGCTGCAGAAGAGATTCTCCTTATCTCAATTCAACACTACACTACGAAAAAGATTATTACTTGGGGAGTAAAATCCTTTAATAACTCTCAGAGTAATGTTGAGTATCGTCTTTGTGATTCTGAGCATCATCTACTATCTAATTTCATTAGTTGGTGGATGGAGAACACTCCAGACATTATCACTGGTTGGAATTGTGAGTTGTATGATATGCCATACATCACAAGGAGGCTCAACCGTGTTTTGGGTGAGAAACTGATGAAGCGTCTATCACCATGGGGATTGGTTACAGAACGTGAGATTTTTATTCAAGGTCGTAAACAACTCAGTATTGATGTTGGTGGTGTAACTCAACTAGATTATCTAAATCTGTATAAGAAGTTTACGTATACAAGTCAAGAGTCTTATAGACTAGATCATATTGCCTCTGTAGAACTTGGGCAGAAAAAACTAGATCACTCTGAGTTTGATACCTTCAAAGATTTCTATGAAGGAAACTGGCAAAAGTTTGTAGAATATAATATAATTGACGTGGAACTTGTTGACCGTTTGGAAGACAAGATGAAACTGATTGAACTAGCATTGACCATGGCTTATGATGCCAAGGTAAATTATAATGACGTTTTCTATCAGGTCCGAATGTGGGATAGTATTATCTACAACTATCTCAAGAAACAAAATGTTGTTATTCCACCTAAAAAGGGGAGCGTAAAAGATGACAAATATGCAGGAGCATACGTTAAGGAACCGATTCCAGGAAAGTATGATTGGGTTGTGTCTTTTGACCTTAACTCTCTCTACCCTCATCTTATTATGCAGTACAACATCTCACCAGAGACCCTTCTCGATGAGAAACATCCAACAGCAACTGTTGATAAGATCCTTAATGAGGAAATAAATTTTGAGATGTACAGGGACAATGCCGTCTGTGCAAACGGTGCTATGTTCCGTAAAGATAAGCGTGGGTTTTTACCAGAACTCATGGACAAAATGTATGGAGAACGTGTTGTCTTCAAGAAGAAGATGATTCAAGCTAAGAAGGATTATGAGAAGACGCCAACTAAAGCACTTGAAAAAGAAATCTCTCGTTGCAATAACATTCAAATGGCAAAGAAGATTTCTCTTAACTCTGCTTATGGTGCTATCGGCAATCAATACTTTAGGTATTACAAACTAGAGAACGCAGAAGCTATTACTTTATCTGGTCAGGTCTCAATTCGTTGGATTGAGAACAAGATGAATGGATATCTAAACACTCTGTTAAAAACGGATGGTATCGATTATGTTATCGCATCAGATACTGATTCCATCTATCTTAATCTTGGACCTCTTGTTACTAAATTTTTTGGTAATAAGTCTGACGATAAAGCAGCAATTGTTTCTTTACTTGATAAGGTATGTCAAGATAAGTTTGAGCCATTCATCGAAAAGTCTTATCAAGATCTCGCTACATATGTATCGGCATATGACCAGAAGATGGTTATGGCAAGAGAGAATATTGCTGATAGGGGTATCTGGACTGCTAAGAAGAGATATATTCTCAACGTCTGGGATAGTGAAGGGGTTCGATATGAAGAACCCAAACTAAAGATTATGGGTATTGAAGCAGTAAAATCTTCAACACCTGCATCTTGTCGTCAGTATATTAAAGATGCTCTCAAACTTGTTATGACTGGGACAGAAGATGATGTAATCGACTTCATTGAAAATTCTCGTATAGAGTTTAAGAAACTTCCTCCAGAAGAGATCTCTTTTCCGAGATCTGTAAGTGACGTTGAGAAGTTTCATGATCGTGGTACAATTTATAGGAAGGGCACTCCTATCCATGTGAGAGGAGCTCTTCTGTACAATTACTACATAAAGGACAAGAAACTTACTAACAAATATTCTTTGATTCGGAATGGGGAGAAAATAAAGTTTTGCTATATGAAAGTTCCAAACACTATTCATGAAAACGTATTTTCTTTCATTCAAGATTTTCCAAAAGAACTTCACTTGAATAAGTACGTAGATTATGAACTTCAATTTAGCAAATCATTTATTGATCCACTGAAAGCAATCTTAGATGCAATTGGGTGGTCTGTAGAAAAAACTGTAAGTCTGGAGGACTTTTTCTCATGAAAGATCAGTATACTATTGATGATGGTGAAGGAAAACATGACAAGTGGAATAGGGGGCTAGATCTTTTTATTGAGTCTGTCTTAAAAGCAGATCCCGCATTAAGGCAATGTGCTCATAACCAAAAATGTTTCCATGAACTTATGGATGTTCGTGGAGATGTGCTAGAATATTTGAAAACAAAACGTTGGAATTAATTTATGGATTTTTTGAAAGATATTGTAAAAGAGATTGGAGATGACTTCACCAAACTGGCAGCAGACATTGACGAAACTGAAACATACGTTGACACTGGTTCGTTCATCTTTAATGCTCTTGTATCTGGGTCTATCCGTGGGGGTGTATCTGGTAACAAAATCACTGCAATTGCTGGCGAAAGTTCTACTGGAAAAACTTTCTTCTCTCTCGCAGTGGTTAAGAATTTTCTTGATTCTAATCCTGATGGATACTGCTTGTATTTTGATACTGAGGCAGCTGTCAATAAATCGCTCTTAGAGAGTCGTGGAATCGATCTGAATCGTCTTGTCGTAGTGAATGTGGTAACGGTCGAAGAGTTCCGTAGCAAGGCACTCAAGGCAGTAGACATGTATCTCAAAACACCTGATGAAGATCGCAAACCCTGCATGTTTGTGCTAGACTCTTTAGGAATGCTATCCACTGAGAAAGAGATTACGGATGCTCTTAATGAAAAGCAAGTTCGGGACATGACTAAATCCCAACTTATCAAGGGTGCTTTCCGTATGCTCACGCTCAAGTTGGGTCAAGCAAACATTCCAATGATTGTTACTAATCACACTTATGATGTCATCGGTTCTTATGTTCCAACTAAAGAAATGGGAGGAGGCAGCGGCCTCAAGTATGCAGCGAGTACAATCATCTATCTCAGCAAAAAGAAAGAGAAGGATGGAACAGAAGTCATTGGTAATCTTATCAAGGCAAAGACTCACAAGTCTCGTTTAAGTAAGGAGAACAAGGATGTTACGGTGCGTCTGTATTACGATGAGCGTGGTCTTGATCGATATTTTGGTCTTCTTGAACTCGGTGAGATTGGCGGACTTTGGAAAAATGTAGCAGGTCGTTACGAAATTGATGGTAAGAAAGTCTATGCAAAGGCTATTCTAAAAGATCCAGAACAATACTTTACTCCAGAGGTTATGGAGAAACTCGACAAGATTGCTTTTGAAGAATTTAGTTACGGTAATTAATGGAACAAATTGAAATCGCAATTCTGAGAAGTTTGGTCAACAATGAAGACTATGCTAGAAAGGTTATACCATTTTTACAACCAGAATACTTTGAAGATCGCATTCAGAAAACAATCTTTCTTGAGGCTTCAGAGTTCATTATCAAGTATGATAGTCTTATCTCTCTTGAAGCTCTACAGATTGAGATCTCAAATCGTTCCGATCTCACTGGAGAAGATCTTCAAGAGGCAAAAAATTGTATTGATAAACTAGAAGAAAAAGAAGTTGATCAGAAATGGTTGACGGATTCTACTGAGAAGTGGTGTCGTGATCGTGCTATCTACTTAGCACTTATGGAATCAATTCATATTGCTGATGGCAATGATGAAAAGAAAACCCGTGATGCCATTCCTAGTATTCTGAGTAATGCTTTAGCAGTTTCTTTTGACAATCACATTGGACATGACTACTTACAAGACTTTCAAGAAAGGTTTGAATCTTATCATCGTAAGGAAGATCGGATTCCGTTTGATATTGAGTACCTTAACAAGATTACTAAAGGTGGTTTACCAAACAAGACTCTTAATATCGCTCTTGCTGGCACAGGCGTCGGAAAGTCTCTTTTTATGTGTCATATGGCTTCGTCCTCTCTCGTCGCGGGATATAATGTATTGTATATCACTATGGAGATGGCAGAAGAAAAAATTGCTGAGAGAATTGATGCGAACCTTTTGAATGTAAATATTCAAGAGATTGTTGATCTCCCACGTCCCATGTTTGAAAATAAAGTATCAAACCTTGCTAAGAAAACTCAAGGTAATTTGATTGTCAAAGAATACCCTACTGCAAGCGCACATAGTGGACATTTTAAAGCACTTCTTAATGAACTTGCACTTAAGAAATCATTTAGACCTGATATTATTTTCATTGATTACCTTAATATATGTTCTTCCTCCCGTTATCGCGGAAACAGTAATGTCAATTCATATTCATATATTAAGTCTATTGCAGAAGAGCTTAGAGGATTGGCTGTTGAAGCAAACGTCCCTATCGTTTCTGCCACGCAGACCACTCGTTCTGGTTTTGCTAGCTCTGATATTGACCTTACTGACACTAGTGAGTCCTTTGGTCTCCCTGCTACTGCTGATCTTATGTTTGCCCTTATTAGCACTGAGGAACTTGAACAACTTGGACAGATAATGATAAAGCAGTTGAAGAATAGATACAATGATGGAAATGTGAATAAACGATTCATCGTTGGTATCGATCGTGCTAAGATGCGTCTGTATGATGTTGAGCAGAGCGAGCAGAATATTGTTGACAGTGGAAAAGATGAAGAGTATAATGGTGGAGAATCTGAAAATAAATTCAAGGGATTTCAGTTCTAATGTTTGATATAAACCCCAATATCAAGATACGTACTGAATATATAGAAAACTCTCCAATGTATTACATGGATGATTTCTATGAAAATCCTGAAGAGATCGTTCATTATATTCTACAGACTCCTCCATACCTTCATAAAGAAGAGGATCATCCTAGTTATAATGGAGTTTACTTCTTGGATATGAGGCACGATCTTGATTGTGAAATTCCTCATGTTTATGAATACTTGTCTAAAATCTGTGGGCAAATTCCTATACAGACTAATGTTAGAACTAATTATTCTAGATTCAACCCACATACCTTCAATAACTATGAAGAAAACTACTGGTGGCCTCATCTTGACGAGGGGTATACTGCACTTGTGTATCTGAATAAAGATGATGAAGTGAATGGTACAAACATTTATAAATGCTTAGAGGACTCTGAAGAAGACGTTCGTAGAACTACCAATGAGCACTACTTACCATGGAGACCTAAGAAATATTACGAACTTGTAAAATCCATTAAACCAAGGTATAATACGTGTATTATGTTCGATGCAAATAGTTATCTACATGGCCAAACAGTATCAAACAAAAAATATTTTGGAAAAAACTTCAGACTAAATCAAGCACTCTTTTTTGAATCATATAACTAATGTATTCTGTATTCAATCCACGCGGTCAAAAAATTGCTGACTGTGGTGCTCATCGCGATGCTGTCAACCTTGTCAGTATTAGAAACAACAGATGGGATGGCCATTACTATCAATTCAAACCAATCTATCAAATCGTAGATGTGGAACCATTTCCACAAAATCAACTTCCTACCAAAGATATTGCCGTCAATATGGATGGTGGTGTTGGAGGCAGTTGGCAGGAAGTAGAATATAAAGAACTGCCCGAAAATTGCCAAGAACCATTTATCCCTGACTTTCATGACTAATAAAGTAAACACTGATGCCTATCTTGAGTTTGTGAATGCCGTCACATCTCAACCTAGTAAAGATGCTGATGCCTTTGAGTATCGCATTCAAGAACTTCGCGGAGAGGGCTTTGAAACTCATAGACTCTTAACTGCCTCTGTTGGTATGTGTGCCGAAGCAGGTGAGTTCACCGAGATTGTCAAGAAGATTGTCTTTCAAGGTAAGCCAGTCACTGAAGAAAACATGTGGCATATGAAGCGTGAACTTGGTGACATTATGTGGTATGTTGCACAGGCATGTATGGGACTTAATATTTCTCTTGATGAAATTATTGAGATGAATGTTGAAAAACTTGTAACCCGTTATCCTGGTGGTGAGTTTGATGTTCATCATTCAGAGAACCGTGTGGAAGGTGATCTCTGATGGATGGTGCAGTACACGCTTGGAACTCCATGGACACTGTGGAGGGGTTTTTCTTTTCCGTTTGGATCTTAGGAATGTATTATGTCAAACTAAAAATGGATAAGAGGTTTGGACGATGAGTAAAAAATCATTTAAGAACAAGCATCAGCAGGAATGGGAGTGGGAAGAAACTCCTGAAACTAAGGCAGCAATTGCTGCTCTTCATGAGGGAATTCGTCAGCGTAAGTTGAAAGAGCAAGACGACAAACTAAACTACGAAACAGGAGGAAAATGAAACTACTCACACTAGAAGACTATCAAAAAGCAGGAGAAACATTCTGGCCTAAGTATTGGTATGTTGCCAAAGAACTTGGTGGAGATGCTAAGACCGAAGACATTATCAAAGTAATGGAAGCAGTTGGTAACGTTGCATTAAAACTAAGAACAGAAGAAGATAAAGAAGGTCCTTTTGGTTTTAATAAGAAAGATGGATGATCCCAAATATGTAACCCTGAGAATGGGAGTTGAAGATGCAGAACATTTTCATTTGTTTCTAAAAAGATTTGAATCACTAGTTCCAGATGATGACGTTTGGAAAGAAAATCTAGGCAAACTCATTCACTCTCTTGATGAATCCATCACTATTCATAATAAATAGAGGCAAAGCCTCTTTTTTTTATGGCAGGTCAATCAGCAGAAAGGCAAGAACGCGGACTTATTGATGCGGTTAATGCTGGATACGGACTCAATAATGGGAAACCATTTACTATTCAAGGTACATCTGGTGATAGAATTACTAGATGTGTAATGGCACAAAAGTATGAGGGACGATCTGTTGCTGGAACCGAACCATATACTGATGTAATTATTAGTACTCAAAGAGGAAATATTAATATTTCAAATAAAGGAACATCTGCACCAAGTATTGCTGGTGGTGGACTAAAAGGTTTAGAGTTGGCTGTTCCTGGATTTACTGGTAGATTCTTAGGTGCTGCACTTCAGAAGTATTTGTCAATGGGATTTCAAGAAGGAATGTCTGGTTTGCCTGATATGTATGGAAAAGTTAGTGATGGTTTAAAAGAACAGATTGTTGTTGGCAATGCTTCTATGGGTGGTCCGATTGACTACATGTATATTGGTCCAATGGATGTTAGATATACATTTTCTGGTGGTATTCTTAGAGTTAATGGAAAGTTCTTTGAATCTAGAAAATATTCAAATGATAATGATCTATATTTGAGACTTAGAAAGAGGAGAGTTGATCAACCCTTCTCTCCAAACGAGACAGATCGTGAGGGTATGCCTCTAATTCTTGGAAAATCTCCTACTAGAGGGGATAGGGGAAGAAGAATTGTTACTGTCAAGAGACCACCTGGTAACGCATTATTGGTTGAGTTCTGACCCTGTGACAATAAATAAAGTGGCCACAGCCCACTTGCAACGACTCCTGTAGGTGCTATAATAATAATATGAAAACGTTCCAGTCCTTTATGACTCGCTTCTCTTTCTTCTCTTCTGAGAGGACTGACGAT
>Ga0181373_1000011_pt1 | contig 91060 bp, 85 predicted proteins | sample LowvirmetaG_3_FD_130159 | JGI IMG/M metagenome (GOLD analysis project Ga0181373, IMG submission 130159) | Marine viral communities from the Subarctic Pacific Ocean - Lowphox_09 viral metaG | ecosystem: Environmental > Aquatic > Marine > Oceanic | place: Subarctic Pacific Ocean | collected... | reverse complement strand
GGGGTGGACAGAAATATTAGTGGCACTGTTACGTTATATAATGAAACAATGCCAGTTCGTGGATTGGCACAGTCGCTGAGATCCCTTGGTATGACTGGGTTCTCAGCGGTGTGGACACTTGTTCGTGCGGCACAACCCCTCTGATCAGCAGTCGTTATGGCAGTTATTTGATTGATAAGGTATGCTTATGTGTGCCCTCTGACCCCCCCCCGATTATATTTTGGTAACTACCCTAACCTACAGAGGTGACAGATCGAGTGAGTGATATCGAGTTCATATAAAAAATTTTTGCCAGAAAAAATAACCCCCAGGAGGTCGATATATAATAAGGGTGTCTGAGCGGTCTCGTCTGAATAACGATTCATTAATAGTTCACACCCATGCTATACTGGTGCTAATGAGACTTCTCTAAGATGCGCCGAAGAACTCCTTATTGGAATATGTGGAGAGTTATCCTAACGTATTGGATTGCTCGACACCCTAAACCATTCTTCGTAGTTCTTGGGATTCTTATTATCACTCTCTATAATTCTTTAACGAATTAGACGATTATGGATAAGATGTATCATATCTACGATGTAAAAAGTAAATGTGAATACGCTGTACTCAGCGAAGAGGACTTCCAGTTACTATGGAAGGACTTAGACCAAACAAGATACGAGTATGAAGAACTAACGATTGACCATGCAGTGGTCTCCGATTCTTCGTATTGACATTTTGTAGATAAACTGTTAAAATTGAACTGAAAAAACTTTAACGCTATGGCAAAAGGATTCACTGTTAAGGCGTCCGCGCCTACCAAACCCAAAGAGGATTGGGACTACCAAGCAATTAAAGAGCGTATGCGTGGCAAGGCGATTGTCTTTTGTCTTCCAGGTCGCAGTTGCTCATATACATTTTTAAAGAGTTTTGTACAACTCGCATTTGATCTTGTACAAAACGGGATGAATATTCAAATCTCTCAGGATTATTCCTCCATGGTAAACTTTGCACGTTGCAAAGTACTTGGTGCGAATGTTCTTCGTGGACCCGATCAAGTGCCCTGGGATGGAAAACTTCAGTATGATTATCAACTATGGATTGATAATGACATTGTGTTTAATACTGAGAAGTTCTGGCAATTGTGTGATCTTGCAGTTCCTGGTGCAGACAAAGACGGCGTTCCCCAAGCTGAGCGAGAGATCGCAGCTGGTTGGTATGCTACCGAAGATGGCATGACTACCTCTGTTGCACACTGGTTGGAAGAAGATGACTTCCGCAAGAACGGTGGCGTCATGAACCATGAGACTGTAGAATCCATGGCAAAACGTCGCAAGCCCTTCACTGTGGACTACACAGGATTTGGATGGGTTATGATTCGTAAGGGTGTCTTCGAGCGTCTCGAATATCCTTGGTTTGCACCTAAGATGCAAGTCTTTGAATCTGGTGGTGTACAGGATATGTGTGGCGAGGACGTGTCATTCTGTCTAGATGCTAAGGAAGCAGGTGTAGAGACATGGTGTGACCCTCGTATTCGTGTTGGACATGAGAAGCTTCGTATTATCTGATTAATGCAAAGAGTCAACATTACGTATATGGGACAGACGATACATTCCAATGTCCCTATGGAAAAAGCAGCAGAAATCCTTCAAGATCTTGCTGAGCAATACTATGAGGGTGCTGATTTTGACCCCTCAAATTTAGAACTTGAACCCGTCGATTAATTATGGCAAAAGTTAAAGCATCACTAACTGGCAAAGTTTTTATTGAGTCTCAACCAAAAAAGACTATGCAAGGATCTGGAAAAAATACAAAATATGCCGCAACGTCTCGTAATAACAAACCAAAGCGTTATCGCGGACAGGGACGTTGATTAAATAGTATACTTATAATATTAAGTATTATGGCAGCATTAATCTGCAACCTTCCCTCAGTTGAAGTTTGGGTTCGTAAAGAATATCTTACTGATCATCAATCTGGGCACGGAGAGTTTGTTAAGGGCGTCTGGGTATCTTGTAAGAGTATACCTGGACGTGCTTTTTATTTTGAGACATATTTACCAGAATATGCTGCAATGTATGATAAATTACCCATAAGCGCGTTTCTCTCGGAGCCATGTTTACCTGATCCTGATATGGATCTTCCCAATTTACAGTTTTGGAACTGTATGGACTATGGAGTAGTCTCTGTAACAAAGCAATTCATTGGTTCTATGGACTTTGAACTATATACTAGGGATCATGGTACACAAAAAGGTGAGTACATTTGTACAATAGACAATTATCATCAAGATCCTGATGTAATTGACTATGCAACTAGTGAAAATCCCGCCGAACACAAGTCACATAACCTTATTGAGTTGAATAATGGTCAGTATGCATTGTATCCAAACAATAGAATGCGTATTTTTGATAACAGTTTGACCCCTGTTACACCATTAAGACCCGATTTTAAGGTTTCAACACAAATTTATAGTGTTGAGAATGGTTATGATCGTCTTGGCATGGGTAGAGAAGACGAATACTTTTGGAAAACAGCAAAAGAACAAGAAAACGATCAAAAAGAGGAGAACGATGGGTAATTATCACAAAGTTGATAAGGGAGAACTCTTCATTGAAGAGGGAATGACACTAATCACCGAAGTTGATAGTGACAAGTACCTTAATATGGCAAAAAAACGCAAGATAACTACGGAAAATGAAGAGATTTTTCCAATTGAAGATAATTATTCAGATTGTATTACCGATTAAACTAAGAGAAGTATCCTAAATAACTTTTAAGGTAAACTTTTCATAAATATCATGCCTATAGAGCGTGTTAGTCGCGGATTTAGAGACATAAGTTTGACATTGAAGCGCAATCCCCTAACAAGAGACATTATTGCACTCAAAAATGAGTATGCAATTTCACGTTCTGTACAAAACTTGGTATTAACGGCAAAAGGTGAACGGGTATTCAACCCAAATCTCGGTTGTGCAGTTAGTAGATTACTATTTGAGAACATAGACTTCTTTACAGCGAAAAGTTTAAGAGATGAGATTGAGATTGTTATTAAAAATAATGAGCCCAGAGTTTTTGTAACAGACGTTAAGGTAAGTCCCAACTATGATTTGGGACAAATGGACGTTACTGTTAAATACAACATAATCGGTATCGATGCTCTATCTCAAGATTTACAGTTCGTATTACTGCCAACTAGATAAATGTCATTAGTAAATGTAGCGTCTCTAGACTTTGCAGAGATCAAAGAATCGATAAAGAGTTACCTAAGAGCAGAGGGTAGTTTCACAGACTATGACTTTGAGGGATCTAATTTTTCGATTCTTTTAGATGCTTTAGCATATAACACTTATATAAGTGCATATAATGCTAATATGCTGACTAATGAGGTCTTTTTAGATTCAGCAACGTTAAGAGAGAACGTTGTATCTTTAGCAAGAAACATTGGTTACTTACCAAGATCAGTAACTGCATCTAAAGCAACCATTTCGTTGTATATTGATCTATCTTTATTTGCTACTAACCCCGTTGCAGTAACCCTTAGAAAGGGCATTGTAGCGACTTCAGGCATCAATTTTGGTGGTCGTAGTTATATTTACTCCATTCCAGAGGATATAACAGTTCCAGTCAGTCAATCACTGGCAGAGTTTGATGATATTGAAATATTTGAAGGTTCTTATGTTCAGAATACCTTCACTGTCGATAGTTTAAATAAAAATCAAAGATTTATATTACAAAATCCAAGAATTGATACCAGTTTAATTAGAGTTGAGGTTAGAGAGAGTAGAAATAGTAATATTACTAGACGATTTTCATTTGCAAATAATCTAATTAACGTCAAATCAACCGACGATATATTTTTCTTGAATGAAATTGCTGACGAAAGGTATGAATTACTTTTTGGAGATGGTTCGTTTGGCAGTAAATTGCAGAATGGCAACTATATCATAGTAACATATGTTGTCACTAACGGAGAACTTGCAAATGGAATTGATGCATTCAAATTTTCTGGAAGATTCTTCGACAATAACGGCAGTCCAGTCAAGGTCACAGCACCCCTTGTAACGACTCTAGAAGCGTCTGGTTATGGTTCCCCAATAGAATCTATAGAGAGCATCAAAAAACTCGCTCCAAGGGTCTATGCATCGCAGAATAGAGCGGTTACAGCAGGTGATTATGAGGCTTTGATACCAGTAATATATCCAGAAGCAGATTCGGTATCAGTATTTGGTGGTGAGGAAGTTAATCCTCCAAAATATGGTAAAGTCTTCATATCAATTAAACCCAAAAATGGTTCATATGTTCCCAATATTGTAAAAGACAATATTAAAACATCTTTACGCTCATACTCTGTTGCTGGCATTATTCCAGAATTTATTGACCTAAAATATCTTTACATTGAATATGATTCAAGTACATATTACAATCAAAACCTAGGTAAGGCGGATAATATTAAAGAACAAATTCTTAAAAATATTCAAAAGTATGCTGACTCTGATGAGTTAAATAGGTATGGTTCTAGGTTTAAATATAGTAAGTTTTTAAAACTAATTGACGACTCTTCTAATGCAATTACATCAAATATTACAAAGGTTCAATTGAGAAGAGATATTAAAGTAAATATCGCAATATTTACTGAATATGAAATATGTTATGGTAATCAGTTCCATATTAAAAATTCTTCTGGATACAATATAAAGTCTAGTGGATTTTCCGTAGAGGGAATAACAGGAACAGTTTACCTTGGTGATAGACCATCATCTGATGGAATGACTGGGGCAGTCTTCTTATTCAAATTGAATGCATCAAATGATCCAATTGTTGTTCGTAACACTATTGGATCAATTGATTATATGAAGGGAGAAGTCAAATTGAACGCGATCAATGTAATTTCAACAACCAAGAAGAAATTTGGAGATGATATTATCGAATTATCTGCTCTTCCCAAATCAAATGACGTAATCGGTCTTCAAGATTTGTATTTGCAATTAGATACTACCTCATCATCAACACAAATGATCACTGATGTAATTTCTTCTGGAATCGACATCTCAGGATCGCAATATATAGTATCATCAAGTTACATTAACGGAAAATACGTCCGACTGTAGGGATATGCAAAGAGTTAAGATCCACAATGTAGTTAAAGATCAATTACCTGATTTTGTTCAGCAATCATATCCCGAATTTGTATCCTTCATTGAAGAATACTATAAAGGATTAGAGACTCCAGGTGCAGTTTTAGATATTATCAATAATATTGATAATTACACTAAAATAGAAAATATTTCTGAATTAGTTTTCGACACTAACTTAACGGAATCTTTATCTTTCAATACTGAATCTATTGTAGTTGAATCTACATTAGGGTTTCCTTTAAAAAATGGTCTCATATCCATAAATGATGAAATAATCTCTTATGATAATATCGTAGGTAACACTTTTACTGGATGTAAACGTGGTTTTAGTGGCATTACATCATATAGAGATAATGATTCTGAAGGAGTAGAGTTTAAAACTACCGATAAAGATATTCATTCCAGTGGGGATCCCGTATTTAATCTTCACTCATTATTTTTACTTGAAGTATTTAAAAAGTATAAAAAACAATATGCTCCAGGATTTGATAATGTATCATTCTTTGAAGGAATTTTTGAACCAACGGTAGTTTCTAGATTAAAAGATTTTTACTCTGCAAAAGGATCAGATGCATCTTTTAATGTATTGTTTAAAATATTATATGGGACTAGAGTTTCTGTAGTAAAACCAAGAGATTTTTTATTCCAACCTTCTGATGCAGATTACAGAATTACAAGAGATCTCGTAGTACAAAAGTTACTGGGTGATCCAAAAGATTTGGTTAATAGATCACTTTTCCAAGATCAGACTGATATTACTCCCAAAGCAGTTGGTACAATTACTGACGTTGAGCAAATCTTTAGAGATGGTCAAGAATATTTTAAACTTAGTCTTGACTATAATCCAGAATTAGAAACTTTTGTCTTTTCAATTCACCCCAAAACAAAAGTTACAAATCCAGTAGGTTTGGGGCAAGATTATCTTGATGTAGATTCAACATTAGGTTTTCTAGATTCAGGAACTCTTGTATACAATAGTGATGGTGTACAATATGAGATAGATTATACCAGCAAATCATCTACCCAGTTTTTTGGTCTTTATTCACCAGTAGAAATTGGTTTAAATGAAAGTTTAAACACAAAAGACTATGCGTACTGTATTCTAGAAGATGGTAATGAAATCAGAGTAAAAATAACTGGTGTTTTGGGCGAATTTGAGTATAATAGAGATGACACATATTACTATGAAGTAGGTGATCAGGTTCAAATTGTTTCTCTTGGTCAGAACAGTAATAAACAAATTCAATCTAGTTGGATTATCAATTCTTCTCCAGAATATGAGATTGAATCTATTACACAAGTAGCATTAAAACTGAATGGTGCTGCCCAATATAGAGTAAAAACTTTTGATGATAATGTATTTACTTTAGGTGATATTGGAACAGTCAAATCTTCTACTGGTCAACAGTTTGACATTTTTATTATTGGTGTTTCAAATAAAAATGAGTTTGATATTAACTTAACTACTCAAATTGATACTGTTAATACACAATATACTATTAGAAAAGGAATATCAAAGTCAAAATCTACAAATTTTACCGATATTAATAAAATATCAGCAAATGTTCATAATGTATATTCTACTGACGATGATATTAGTAGAGAAGGAGATGCTGAAACATCAAATCCTTTAAGTGAGATTTACGTAGTATCACCATCTTTACCTGATTATTATAACACTCCCGCAAATATTGAAGATCTATCTATCTTATTCAGTGGTCAATTTGATGGATTTGATATTAATATTGGCAATAATGCATTCCTATCTGGAGATGCTATTTACTATTCTTACAATAATAACATTGGATTAGATATACAAGAAGGACAGTACTTCATATACAAAGTTAATGCTGCTACAGTACGTCTTGCTACAAGTAGATCCAATATTAGAAGTAGAATTTTTGTAAGGGTATTTGGCACAGTTTCAAATAATAAATTTGAATTATTAAGAAATCATAATCAGGTAATAGGACAACAAAACTTAGTTAGAAAATTTGGAGATCCAAAAGAAGCAAAAAATGAAGGCGATAGGGTCACAAAACCTGGTAACCTTGGAATGTTTGTGAATGGTGTTGAATTAACTAACTATAAAACATCAGATACCATATATTATGGATCCATACAAACAATTGATGTTTCTTCTTCTGGTAATTCTGAATATGATGTCATAAATCCCCCAATTTTGCAAATAATTGATAGAGAACCAGCTGGTGGATCTGGTTTTGGTACTGATTGTGAAGCAGTTTGTAATGTTACAGGATCTCTGTCCAGAGTTAATATACTAAACAAAGGTTTTGACTACACAGATATTCCAAAAGTATCTATTTCTGGAGGAAATGGTACTGGCGCTGTTGCAAAATGTAATATTTCAAAGATTACTCATTTTAATAACTTTAATGCTGGTAGTCTATATGATGATGTTAAACCAAGTGATAATATAATCGGATTCACCACTGACCATAGATTTAGAAATTTTGAGAAGGTAGTTTACAAAACCATGAATCAAACCGCCATAAATGGTTTGATTGATGAATCAATTTACTTTGTTAATACTATTGATGATAGAAGAGTAAAACTTCACAATACTTATAGTGATGTAATTAGTGGCATTAATACTGTAAATATTGTAGACTATGGTGATGGACTCCAAAGAATACAATCATTTAACAAGAAGAATGTAGTTTCTTCTATTGAAGTTGAAGATGGTGGATATGGATACGAAAATAAAACTATATTTTTTGATTTAAGCAATGTTAATATTAACAATAATACTTTAGATATTCTGAATCATGGGTATATTGATAAGCAAATAATTAGATTTGATTCTGATGGAACTTTACCAACTGGGTTAGATTCCAGTAAAGAGTATTATGTATCAACAATCGACAACAATTCATTTAGAGTCTCTGAAGTAAGAAATGTTGGTACGGCAGATACTATTTCGCAAGATTATAATTATATTAATAGTAGATTTATTGATTTTGTTGATGGTGGATTAGATATTCATAATATTAAGTTTAGACCAATTGAATTGCGAGTCGAAGCTCCTATTGGTATTACTACTAGTGCTGGTCAAGATTTTAAAATTAAAGTAGATCCAGTATTCCAAGGAGAGATTACTTCGGTATCAGTCAAAAAACGTGGACGTAATTATGGATCTAGTCAGATACTAAATTATAATAGACAACCACAATTTGAGATTATTAATGGTTCTTTAGCACAATTAACACCAATTGTTTCATCATTTGGTGAATTGATTGGTGTTGTTATTAATAACAATGGTCAAGACTACAACTCACCACCAGTTATTCGAGTAGAAGGTGATGGTGGTGGTGCAACTGTAACACCAATAATTAAAGATGGTCAAATTGTAGATACTATTATCATTGATGGTGGATCTGGTTATAATCAAGTTACAACAAGTATTATAGTTACATCAACTGGTTCTGGAGCAGCATTTCAGGCAAACATACAAAAATATACAATCAATCATGTTGAGAGACTTCTTCAAGCAAATAAAATCAATAACGACGACGGTATAGTCATTCCCAGTCTAATTTTTAATAATGGACTACAATATACTCATGGATACATTGGTAGAGAACTTAGAAGAAAGGTATTGGCAACTTCTATCGATAATGATGGAAATACGATTTATAAAGATGATATTGACAATGATACAGCAACAACTCCATTCCATTCTCCAATTGTTGGTTGGGCATATGATGGACATCCAATCTATGGTCCATATGGATATTCAAATAAAGAGGGAGGTGCGATTAGAAGACTTGTGTCTGGTTACACCCTCATACTTGAATCAGAGCGACCATCAACTGCAGACTTTCCAGCAGGATCTTTTATTGAAGATTATAGATTTGTTGGAAATGGAGATTTAGATAGACATAATGGAAGATTTTGCAAAACTCCAGAATTTCCAGAAGGAATTTATGCATATTTTTGTACGATTAACAACGTATTGGAATCTAGCGGACCTTTTAATGGATATTTAAAACCAGCATTCCCATATGTTATTGGTAATGAATTTAAATCTGATCCAAATCCATTCAATTTTGATCAAAAATCAAGTTTGGATGATATAAAATTAGAAAGTTCTAAACTAAATCTAGTAAGGTATACTTCCAATCTAGGTCTATTGAATAGTAAAACATCATATAAAGGTTTTATTCAACCAGACCAATTTAGTGAAGGATTTACTACAGTAGAAAATATTACAACTGGTAGTGTTGATGTTTTAAATATTGTTAATAAAGGTGACAACTACAAGGTTAGTGATGATATCTTTTTTGACAACAGTGGTACAGGTGGTTCTGGTGCATATGCAAGAATATCTAAAATTGAAGGCAAACCTGTAAATTCAATTTCATATTCTGCAAGTTCTGTTGAAGATATGCAATTTGCACCAATAGAGGTTGCTGGTAGATATGTTGGATTTGGTAGTATTGCCCATGAGTTTGTAACAGGAGACTTAGTATCCATACAAAATGTTAATATTTTATCAACAGAATTTGGGCAAGTATATCCAGTAGGAGTATCTACAAATGAGTTAACGTTTGCAGAATCTCTTGATGATGCCTCTGTGACTGGTATTGTTACTTATGCCAGAGTTAGTGGGAATGTTACATTTCCAACCTTGGCAGTTAATGATTTATATTTGTCAAATAATGAATTAATTCGTATTTTGGATGTCAATGTTAAAGATAAGAGGTTGACAATTGAAAGATCGATTAATGGGATATCTACTACTTTTGATAGTGGTAGTTCTCTTTTTGAAAACCCAAGAAAGATAACAATCAATACAGGATTTTCTACGGAGACTGAATATCAACTTGATAGAGAAGTATATTTTAATCCAGCAGAAGCAGCATCTATACCATCAGAAAACTTTGTCCTATACTCAGATCCACTGCCACCATCTATGGTGTCTTACTGGGATTACTACACTGTAGGTGTAGGTACAGGGTCAGTTGAATATTTTTATGGCAATTCTCCAGAAAAATCTAAAGAGTCTGCACGAGTTTCTATTGCAACTACTACAGGGTCTACTACAGGTTTTGGTATTGAATCTGGTGCATTTGGATTGTCTGCAGAAACACATACTGTATCAGTGTTTCTTAGAGGATCTACTGATGGGGAGCAAGTCTATATTATATTAGACGATGGACTTACATATCATAATAATCTAGTAACATTAAGTACTGGTTGGAGGAGATATTCCTTTACCACAGTAACCGACGCAGGACCACATACTGTTAAGATAGGATCATATGGAACAGAAGGATTACTATTAAATTCTCAACCCACATTTGAAGTTTGGGGTATACAGGTTGAACTTGGTTCTGTACGTAGTGGATACTATTCTACAAATGGATCTGCTGTTGCAAGAACTAGTAGATTACCTGGAATCAATGTACTAAACAATACAACAAATAATCAAAAATCTTTATTAAAAAATCCAATTGATACTCTGTATATTCCAAATCATGGTTTTAATACTGGTGATCTTTTAACATATAGCGTTGGTCTTGGATCAACTGCCGTAGGATTGAAAGTTAGTACTGGTTCTACAGACTTCCCATTAGAAACTGGTGATAAATTATATGCTGCAGTATATAATACAGATGTTATTGGAATCAGTACAGTAAAAGTTGGTATTGGAAGTACAGGTGGTTTTGTTGGTCTAGGTACAATAGCACCAAGTCTTTATCAATTTGTAGATTATGGAGACACTGAATTAAATAGTTTCAAAACAAATAAAGACTTAATTATTAGTGCAGATGTATACAAAAAGACTGCTACGATTCAAACTTCCACTGAACATGATTTAAAAGATGGTGATGAGATTAATTGTAGAGTTGTATCAGGTATTAGTACTACAATAAAAATTGCATATGATGATATTAACCGAAGAATGGTTGTTGATCCAAAATTCTTTATTGATTCTGATGTAAATGTTGAAGAAAATTATATTTCAATTAAAAGTCATGAATTTAGTACAGGTAATAAAATCATTATCAATGGATCCAGCTTACCGCCAGAGATAACAAATGGACAAATATATTATGTAATTGTTTTAGATGATGATAAAATTCAACTATCAAACTTTTATTATGAGACAATAACATCAGATAGAGATGTTCAAATAATCAACATATCAGCACCATTTCCTGGAACTATTTCTAGAATCAATCCAGAGTTAAGAGCATATAGAAATTCTACTGTAAAGTTTGATCTTAGTGACCAAACTTTGGTCGCAAATGCACTTCCAGCATTCAAGTTCTTCTTATATGATAATGTAGACTTGACCAATGAATTCTTTGTAGGAATAGACCAAGGAGACATTGAGTTTAGTTTTGAATCTGGAAAGACACTAAAATTTAGTGGATTTAATGTAACGATTAGTGGTGTTGTAGGAGAACCTCAATCAGAGTTAGAATTAATTATTGATGATCGTGTTCCTGATAATTTATACTATAATCTAGTTCCAATCAATTATAATGGTGCTGCTCAAACTAAGTTAGACATTATTTCTGACACATTTAACATTAAAAATAGTAATAAATTAATCATTCAAGATAGCTTATATTCTACAAACAACTCAGTAATTTCTGGAGTTGGTTCTACTACATTTAGTTATACTCTAGGAGTAACTCCAGAATCAACATTCTATACAAAAGATGAAGCGATTATTCTTTATAATACAGACTCTCAAAATGCAAGAGGTCCAGTAGCAGAAGTTGTTGTTAATTCTATTGGTAGAGGATATAGGTCTCTGCCATCTATCGCTGATGTTATTAGTGGAGTGGGTACAAATGCAATATTCCTTCCTGCAAGTAGCAGTATAGGTAAAATTGATAGTTTAGTTCTTAATGATATTGGATTTGACTATCCTTCAGATCCAACACTAAGACCAAAGGCAGAATTACCATATACGTATAAAATTGAACCCTTATCCAAGTTTAATAATATTAAGATTGTCAGCCCTGGAACAAATTACTTCGTTCCACCACAACTTTTAGTTCTTGATGGATTCACAGGAAGAGTTAATAACGAAGTTTCTTTAGTCTATGCCATTGGTGATACTGAAGTAGAAATTATTAGAAATACTACTGGTCTTTATAATATAACTCCGAGAATTATTCCAACAAATAATCCAAATGGAATTAGAATTGATAATATCGATTTTAATGCATTAACAAAAAGAGTAACAGTTGGTTTCGCAGTTACTTTTGGTTCCGAAGAAGAGTTTCCATTCAGTGTTGGAGATAAAGTATTAGTTGAGAACACTAATATAACTTCTACGAGTACGGGAGATGGATATAATTCTTCTGCATATGGGTATAAATTATTTGTTGTAGAAAGTATCTCAGTTAATGTTGGAGGAGAGTTTCCAACAATTACTTATGATATGACTGATGATCTACCAATAGGTCAAAGTCCTGGAGAATATGATGCGTTTGACTCTTTTGGTACAGTAACACCAGAACCATATTTCCCAAGATTTGATATCACTTTAGAAAAAGATACCTTCAGAACAGGTGAGTTTGTTGCTTCACGAAGTGGTAATATTGGCGTCGTACAAGGATATAATCTTCAAAATGAATATTTAAAGGTTAGATCCAAAATTCCATTTGAGATAGATGATCTAATTATTGGTACATCATCACAAAACAAAGGTGTTATATCTTCTGTTGAGGGATCTGATGGTGGTTATATAATCGGTTCTAATAGTATTACTAGAAAGGGATTCCGTAAGCAAACTGGAAAATTAAATGAATCTTTGCAGAGAATTCATGATAACAATTACTATCAGTACTTCTCATATGCGGTTAGATCCCCAATTAGTTTGGAAGTATGGAATCCAATTGTAAGTAACTTGAATCATACTGCTGGATTTAAAAAGTTTAGTGAATTGACTGTAGATTCATATGACCCATCAATCAGTGGAATTGCTACAAATCAAAATTTAAATTCAGTATTGTCAGTCTCTGATCTTACTAATCTTGTAGATTTGAATACCGTAAAAGATTTTGATATTGGTAGAGAAAAGACTATTGACGTAGGTGGCAATTTAGTATCTAATGAAATTTTATTCAATCTACCATTCTTAGCACAATACCAAGAATTTATTGGTAATAGAGTATTGACAATCGATAATTTTAGTGATCAATTTAATGGAGTAACTAGAAATTTCCCAATATTTACTAAAGGAGACTCAGTATTCCAGATAGAATTTGACGGTTCCAGTAATGCGATAGTCTCACCTGGAGAAGGTACAATTGATCTCAACAATCACTTTTTTGTGAGTGGTGAAGTTGTCGAATATGTTCCTCCAGGAAATGATCCAGCAAATTCTATTACTATCACTCCAACAGATTTTGGACCAGGTATTGGAACAACTTCATTACTTCCTTCAAGAATTACAATAATTAAACAAGACAATCAAAAAGTCAGAGTTGCTATTTCCGCAACAAATGCACTCTTGTTTAATCCCATCGGTGTTGGATTAACTGGAGTTGGTATTGGTTCAACTCACATATTCAGATCTCTCGAACCAAATAATAGACTTTTAGTTACAATCAATGGGACAATTCAATCTCCAATGGTTGGAACTGCTTACACTATAGCATTGTCTTCTAGTGTTGGTATTGGAACTACGTCATTAAACGTTGTTGGAGTTACATCAATATTTGGTGGCGATCTCCTCAGAATTGAAGATGAGGTTCTATTAGTTGCAGGTGTTGATGCGTCAACAAATAAATTGACTGTAAGAAGAGGGTGGATGGGTACTACACCAGGATCACACTCTTCAAATACTGTTATAACAAAACAAATTGGTAATTATAATATCGTTGAAAACGATCTTCACTTTAGTGAAGGACCTTGGGGAGATTTGCCAGTTGGATTTGGAACAACAGCAATTTCTGCAAATGAAATTGATTATACGGGCCTAACTACAAGTTCTAGATTTAGTGGAAGAATATTCCTCAGATCTGCACTTAATCAAGGATTTACAACAGTATTTACCGATGCATATGATAATAATTATGTTTATGACGATATATCAAATCAATTCAATGGTATCAATACTTCCTTCTATCTAAAGTATGAAGGTAATGATATCAATAATCTTACTGCTTCAAATACAATTCTATTGATTGATGATATATTCCAAGGACCTCAGAGACTTGGTAATGTTGTTACAAATATTGAAGGTGACTATAAACTAGAAGCAGGTGGCGGGCAATTACTACTTGGATTTAATGGTAATTCAAATGATCCAGAAACTACTGGTGATATTAATGTCAATCAAATTCCTAAAGGTGGTATTATTGTTGATGTTGGATCATTAAATGGATATGGAATTCAACCATTAGTTGGTGCAGGAGCAACTGCTCTTATGTCATCCAGCGGAACAGTTGATACAATATCTATTGGTAATAGTGGATCTGGATACCGTTCTGGTTTACAAACAGTATCTGTAGGAATACAAACCAGAAGTCTTGTAGGAACCAATATTGATCCCATTGGTATTGCAACTGTATCTGACGGACATATTATTGGAGTTGCAATTACAAGCACTAAGATATTCTATGCTCCTAGAGAGATAAGCAATATTGGTTACAGTTCAATCACTGGTATAACTACAGTAACTACATCTACGACTCATAATTTGAGTCTTGGAGATGAAGTTGTTGTTGTTGGTGCAGCATTTACATGTGACTATTATCCACCAGTTGATGTAACAAATGCTCTTTATGATACTACTTCTGGTATCATGACAGTTACTACTGGAGTGTCTACGTTCACGGTAGATAGTTTTATTTACGATAATATTAGTGGAATTGCTACGTTAACTACGATAGAACCAATGAAGATTGTTCCGATGACTGCTATCGGAAGAAGATTTAGTCTTGCAGGGTTGGCACTTACTTGTGTTGGATATGGCAATACATACTCAATATATGACTTCCAATATGATAATGTAACTGGTTTAGCAACAGTATTTACTAATGCAAATCACGAATTGTCTATAAATGATGACTTTAAGATGAGAGAACTCATCTTTAGCTGTAACGTTGGAGGTCCTACGGGATATGGTCAAACATTTACTGTCACACAGTTCCAGTATGACAATGTTACTGGCATTTCTACAGTTACTACTTCTAGTCCTATTACTGGTATTATAGGAATTAGTAGTGATATTAGACTTGACAATCTACAATTCTCTTGCCCTGGTGGGTCTGGAATTACGACTACAATCTTCCCAGATGGTACTCAAGGCAATACATTTACAGTAACAAACATAATTGCATCGGATAAGTTTGAATTAAATGTTGGAATATCAACTATTCCACATACATATATTGAAAATGATGCTGGTCAGGTCACTGCAGGTCTTACTACAACTAAATTCCCAGATGGATCACAAGGATATTTCTTTAATGTCAATTCTGTTGGAACAACAACTTCATTTACTGTAAATGTTGGGGTATCTTCTATATCTCATGCATACGTATCGGGTGGTGTAATTCAAACTGGAATTACTACCAACATATTCCCAGGAAATCAGCAAAATTCACCATTAGGTGATACCTTTAATATATTAACAGCACCAAACTGGTACACTCTTACATTTGATGTTGGAATATCAACTATTCCACATACTTATGTGGATGGTGGGTCATTAACTTTCGGACATAAATTGAAAGTTGGTACTGACGTTGCCCTAACAGGACTTGCATTTACATGTTCTTATGATGGTGGTGTTGGTATCTTGACTCATCCAAGATCTACAGATCCCATTTATTGTGGTACAAAAGTAACTAAGATTAATAGTGTGAATGAGTTTGAAATTAATGCAGGAGTAAGTACAGCAGAATCTTTCTATACTTCAGGTGGTATTGTTGAGGAAATTATAATTGCTCCTAGACAAGTTAACAATTCTCCGACAGGATCAGATCCTGCAGCAAGTGGAACTAGTATTATTAAAGTTATTGACGATTATTCATTCATCATAAATTCTGGACCTTCTCCATATACTCATTTTTATAAGAGATGTGGTGAACTTAGACAGGATTTTAACGTAGTAATCGATGAACCATTGGGATATTACAATGTACCTTTAATATATTCAGAAGGAGTTGTTGGTCTTGGAACAGGTGCAACTGTCGATTTAGTTCCAGGTTTAGATTCAACAGTATCTAGTTTTGAAGTAAATAATTTTGGTTACGGATATCAACCAGGAGAATCTCTAACGGTTTCTATTGGTGGAACAGTTGGAATTCCAACATTTGCTACAAAGACATCCAATGCAATTCTTCCCGTTGTTGCTGGTGGGGATTATCCACACACATTCGTAAGTGCAGAAGAAGGAAGCGTAAATGTAACTGGTATTGGAACAACTACTCCAACTACGGCAACTTATTCGGGTTCTACTGGAGAACTTGTTCTGACTATTCCAGGTCACTCATACACAACGTCAAACACTGTTGGTATTGGAACAAGTACGATTGCATTTACTTGTGGCAGTGATGGTAATCAAACTATACTTTATTATCCAAAACCAACAGATCCAATTGCAGGTATTGTAACTGGCATTACGACTACTACAACAAATACAATCACTTTATTTGTTGGTATTAGTACTCTTGTTAAGTATCCAGTTCATGATGCAACATATGATCCCGCATCAGGTCTTTCTGTTCTCACTATTGGAACTCACAATCTAACAACTGCAAATAGTATTAGACTTGCTAATGAGTCACTTCTTTTCAAGTGCTCCTTAGATGGATATAAGAGAATAGAAGCATATCCAAGACCATTTAAAGATAGAGTATATGGAAATTCTGTAGGAATTGCATCATATACTTCGGATACTATTACTATACTTGCTGGACCTTCTGTTGAAAGTCAAAGATATCAGCATGAATTTGTTGGGGTCGGTTCTTATACTCAGTTTGAGTTGAATATTGAAAGAACGTTCAACTCAAAGTTCTCTGGATGGAATGTTGGCGAATTTATTGTTCTTGATAAAATTGATCCATTCTTTAATGGACAAAGAAGATTATTTCCATTGTCAGTTAATAATGAAAGTATATCATTCTTTGCAAGATCAAATTCTGGTATCAATTTGGAATCAAATCTTCTAGTTTTTGTAAATGATATTCTGCAAACTCCTGGAGAAGGTTATCAATTCACTGGTGGTAGTACAATCAGATTTACAGAAGCACCAAAAGGTGGAGTTGCTGGATTTAGTACTACAGGTGATAAAGCAAAAATCTTTATGTACACTGGAACTGAATCTATTGACGTTAGAACAGTAGAAGTTCTTCCTAGTGTTGAAATTGGTGACGAAGTTCAACTCTACAGTAACCAAAATACTTCCTTCACAGAGGAACCTAGATTGGTTATGGATATTAAAGCTGCTGATAAAGTTATCACTAATAACTATGCAGGTCAAGGTGTTACACTCGACGAATTATTTGAGAGACCACTAACTTGGACTAAGCAGATTGTTGACAAATTTATTGATAATGAATTTGTTGGTAAGGATAGAGTATATTATGAACCAGTTATAAATCCAACAGCAAATATAATTAGTCCAATCGGAGTAGGAACATCAATTGTTTATCTTACCAGTATTAGACCACTTTTTGATAATCCATATGAAGGTATTGGTACAAAAGAAAAGACTATTATTGAAATACTCCCGCAAGCCGTTGTTGCGCCTGCAACTGCAAAAGCTGTTATTGGGTCCGCAGGTTCAGTTACTAATGTTTTAGTCGAAAATATTGGTTATGGATATACTTCTGCTCCAGATATTAGTATTGGTATTCCATATGAAGGAACTCGTGCAACAGCAGGTGCTCAGATTGGAGTTGCTGGAACCATTACACAGATTAATGTAAATATTGGAGGAACAGGATATATTAAGGGTCCTCTAAACTCCATGACACTTGCACAGCAAGGAAGTGGATTCCCTAAAATTGATTCCCTTACGAATAAATTTGAAAACGCCAGACTAAAATCAGAAACTGGAGTTGGTAGGCAAGCAACTGCTGATATTTTAATTGATACATTTAACTTTGCTGTTGCCTCAGTAGTTGTTAAGGATCAAGGTTCTAACTATCAAGTTGGAGATACTCTATTCGTAGATACTTATGACAATGTTGGATTGGGAACTTCTTCTAGAGGATTTGCATTATCATCTCCAATTAAATTTACTGTTGCATCTATCGAAGCACCAGAAGTACTCGTTGCTCCTCCAAAAAGAAGTTCTGAAGAATGTTTGTTCGTAACATATCAAGGTGACTATGGGTTGATTGTTGGCGTTGGTACTACCACTATAGGCGCTGGAACAAGTCTTGGCGTTGCTTTAGACCTATTCATACCCATGGATAATGAATTGAGAAAATCTTTAGATATATCCCTAACAGGAATATCTACAGGAGATTTATTTACAATACTTGGCACAAGTTTTGTTGGTTCCGCACAAACATCTCTCAGTGCAGATGGAACGGTATTGGGAATATCTACAGTTAATGCAGACATGATTGTTGAATGTATTGATTGGTATACTAAGCAATCTGTAGTTCCAGCAGGAATAAATGGATTGGGAACAACGGTAGGATTTGGTACAACAGTGACTACTGTTGTAGTATCCTTTGAAAGTGCTGGTACAAACAATGTTGTTGGATTAGCTACCACTGCATTCTACGGAGAATATAGTTTTGGAAAACTTGGACTTCCAGTCAGAGTCAAGCAAAAATCTTTTCCAACAGTTCATGGAACTTCTCTTGCGGGTGTTTCCACAAACCCAATTATAAGGAGAAAAAATCCTCTAAAATATCTTGGTTACATTAGCTGATAAATAAGTACATAGAAAAAGGTTGTCTATCAAATGGCTGCAATTATAACTGACGTATTGAGGGTCAATAACGCCAGAAATTTTATTGATAAGGTTAGAGATCCCAATAAGTCCTACTATACCTTTATTGGTTTGCCCAATGCCACTGAGGTGCAGGCAAGTTGGAATACTGCACCACCATCCCCTAGAGATTGTCTTGACGATGACAATGGATATTGGGATAACATGATTGCCTTAAAAAAAATCGGGACAGATGATGTTAGACCTGTTGTAAGAAAGGTTGAATGGGCATCTGCTACCATTTATGATATGTATCGGCATGATGTAAATAGGAATAATTTATCTAAACCATCAAATAAAACTAGTTTATATGCTTCAAACTATTTTATTGTAAATAGTGAGTTTAGAGTTTATATTTGTTTGAATAATGGTATAGATCCAGAAAACCCAAGTGGCAGACCTTCACTGGACGAACCAAAATTTACAGACTTAGAACCTAGAGCAGCTGGAACTAGTGGTGATGGTTACATTTGGAAATATCTTTTTACTATTAGTCCAAGTGATGTTATTAAATTTGATTCTCTCAACTTTATTCCACTTCCTGTAGACTGGTTAACTAATAATGATTATAGAAGTGTTAGAAGTAACGCTACCACTAGTGGACAATTAAAAATAATAACGATTACTAATAGAGGTTATCTTGTTGGTCCCCCAAACACCACATATTCTAGAGTTCCAATTCGTGGAGACGGATCTGGAGCAGAATGTACAATTGTTGTTAATAATGATTCTAGAGTAGAATCTGTAACTATATCTAATGGTGGATCTGGGTATACTTTTGGAAGTATTGACTTAATTGGTGGTAGTGTACCAACAGGATCTACTACTCCAATATTTGATGTCATTATTCCACCTCAAGGTGGTCATGGTGCAGATATCTATAAAGAACTTGGATCAACAAATGTTTTGATCTATTCTAGAATTGAGAATAATGACCAAAACCCCGACTTTGTTACTGGAACCAATATTGCAAGAATAGGTATAGTTGAAGATCCTCTTGGATATTCTTCAAATACTTTAATTAGTGATGATAGAGTTAGTGCTTTATATGGTATTGTTCTGAAAGGTCTATCACCAAATCAAGACGATTTTAAAACAACATCTTTTCAACCAAATGATTTTATTCAACAAACTATTGGTACTGGTTCTACTGCTTTGGGTAGAGTTGTAACATATGATCCAGAAACTGGTGTTTTGCGTTACTGGCAAGATAGATCTTTAGTTGGATTCAATACTGATGGAACTCAAAAATTAAATCCAGAGTTTGGACTGAATTTAAACTTATTTACATCATCACCCGCCGCAGGTGGTGATCTCAAAATTATTGGTGGTTCAAAAGACTTATACATAGATGAGGGATTTGGAACCGATACAAATCCAGGTATCAGTACCGTCATAAATAATAAGACATACTACTTGGGTCAAACGTTTATTGCTGGTGTAGCGAACCCAGAGGTCTCAAAGTACACTGGTAATATAATATATGTTGACAATAGACCTTCCATTCTTAGGTCGGTAAATCAAAGAGAAGATATCAAAGTTATTTTGCAATTTTAAAGGATTATGCCACAAGAAACTAATCTCAACGTATCTCCTTATTTTGACGACTTTGATCGAAATAAAAACTATTATAAGGTACTGTTTAAACCTGGACTACCAGTTCAGGCAAGAGAATTAACGTCTTTACAGTCAATATTACAGGATCAAGTAGAACAAATTGGAACACACCTCTTTAAAGAGGGTTCCATGGTAATTCCTGGACAGATCAATTATAACAATGAGTTATTGTCTGTTGAAGTTGAAGAAGAATACCTTGGAATTAATATTTACAGTGTTCTAAGCGATCTACTGAATACCAACCTTAGAGGTGCAAACTCTAATGTTACCGCAAGAGTTCTTTATTTTGTGGAAGGGGATGCATCAGAAAGAAACTATGTAACTCTTTTTGTAAATTACACGAACACAGGTGCTGAAGGAAAGCAAGTATTTGACGATGACGAAGTTCTTCTTTTAGAAGACAGTTTTATTGGTGAAGAGATCAATCTTCAAGCAGGTCAAGGAATTGCTAAAACAGCATCAGTAGATGCAACATCTATTGGATCAGCTATTTTCTTATCTGACGGCGTTTATTACTTAAGAGGAACCTTTGTCAATGTTCCTGGTCAAACGCTGATTTTAGACGCTCATAATAGTAGTCCTTCATACAGGGTAGGTTTAGAAATATATGAAGAATTTATATCTTCTGGTCAAGACCCATCTTTAACAGATAATGCAAAAGGATTTAATAATTATGCTGCACCAGGTGCTGATAGATTAAAAATTACTGCAGTTTTAGAAAAAAAAGATCTCGATTCTAGAAAGAATGAGAATTTTGTTGAATTAATGGTCATTAGAAATGGCAATGTTCAACATATTGAAGATAAAATTAAGTATAATGAATTAGCAGAAGAACTTGCTAGAAGAACTTATGATCAATCTGGTAATTTCTATGTAAAACCGTTTTCAATTCATCCAAGAGAATCTTTAAACGATAACAAAGGAAATAATGGAGTCTTTAATAAAGATCAATTAACTTATAATAGTAATATTCCTAGTGATGATTTAGGAACTTATAAAATTTCTCCAGGTAAAGCATTTATTCGTGGTTTTGAAGTAGAATCTGGAACCGTACATTATCTAGATTTTAATAAGACCAGATCGACAAAATCTTTAACCGAACAAGGAATAAATTATTTTACTGGACCAACATTAACTCTTAATAGAGTTGTTGGAGCACCCAGACTCGGATTTAGTACAACTTCAAATATAAGTCTAAGAGATACCAGAATTGGTGACGCTTCAACTACAGTTTCTGGTAAAGAAATTGGTGTTGCTAGAGTATATGACTATGCTTTAGAATCTGGTTCATATTCTAGTGTAGCACCCAATATTAATGAGTGGGATATCTCACTATATGACATTCAACCATACACTGAGATGGTATTGAATCAAGCATCCACTCTTAGTGTTCCAACATTTATTCAAGGAAAGTCTAGTGGAGCAACTGGACACTTAAGATTTGATACTACAACTGGAATTGTAACGGCATACAATACTAAAGGTATATTTTTAAAAGGTGAGAAGTTAGTATTTAATGGTATCGATGATGGCAGAATATCTGCTGCGGTCACTTCCTATAGTATTGCTGATGCAAAGTCAATTTACAGTTCTGTTGGTGCTGGACAGACTTTCAATGCTAACATCAAGCAATCGAAAAAAATTGAATATCCATCAGTAACAATAACTCCAAAATCAGGTTCCGCACCTGGCATTTCCACAGTAACATCTACAGGGGCAGAGTTTATAAATGTTGCAAAACCTGGAGATCTGGTAGAATACACAAATTCGTTACTATCTGGAACTAAGGTAAAGTCATATGCGAGGATTACAGATATTCCTAGTAATGATAGTATTGCTATTGTTGGGATCAATACAGTATCACTTCTTAATGACGGCGGTTTGCCAACCGCAAGTATTAGTCCCTCAGACTTTGCGATCCTCGGATCTAAGTTCCAATCATCATCAGACAATACTTTATACACTCCTCTGCCAAAAAATTTCATAGCTTCTGTTGATCTAGATGATGCTCAAATTACAATTAAAAAAGAATTTGATGTTACTGTAACTGCAAATGCTACAAATAGTATTCAAGCAGGTGATAATGAGACATTCCTTCCATATGACGAAGAACGTTATGTTCTTATTAATTCAAATGGAGAATTTGAGGAACTTACAGAAGACAAATTCCGATTCGCTAATGGTAATAGAGAACTTAGAATATTTGGAGTTTCTACCTTTGGTCCAGCAAGACTAATTGGAACCCTCAAAAAGACAAATATTAAAAATAAAGTAAAAAATTCTATTACTACAAATTCAATTATTGTCAATAAGTCAAAATTAGTATCTTCGGGTATTGGTTCAACAACTTTGGATGATGGATTGGTTCATGGTAATTATGGTTATGGTTTAAGAGTTCAAGATAGGGAAATTTGTCTCCTCGAACCAGATGCAGTTAAAGTATATGGTGTCTACGAATCTTCCGATAATTCAGATGCAAAACTTCCTTCATTAACACTGTTTAATCTTAGTGGACCAACTGGATCTGTAAGTGATTTTGTTATTGGAGAACAGATAACTGGACAGACTAGTGGTGCTATTGCAATATACGTTGAATTAAGTACTTCTCAAATTGCAAATATTGTATACTTAAATGATTTAAAATTTGAAAATAATGAAGAAATAATCACAAGTTCTTCTGGAATAACTGCAAGTATTCAACAACTTGATGATGGTGATGAGAACATTCTTTCTAGATATAACTTAGATTCTGGTCATAGAGAAACTATTCTCGACTATTCTCGTTTAGTTAGAAAACCAGGAACAAAAGATCCAAGAAGAAGTTTAAGAGTTGTTTTTGAATCTGCAGAGTATACCGATTCTACAGAAGGAGACATTACAACTATTTCTTCTTATGATCAATTCGATTACTGTGATCTTCCAATACTTAAGGAAGGATTAAAACTTACTGATGTATTGGATATTAGACCAAGAGTCAGACCGTTTGATCCAAATTCAACTAATGCATCTCCATTTGAATTTGCAGCAAGAACATTCTCTGATGGTACAAACTCAGCAAAGAATATTTTAGCATCTGATGAGTCAATATTAATTTCGTATTCTTATTATTTACCTAGAATTGATAAAATATATCTTAATCCCGATGGAGGATTTCAATTAATTAAAGGTGTTCCTAGTGAAAATCCGTTACCACCACTTCCAATTGAAGATTGTCTAGAAATTGCTACGATTGCACTTCCACCATATGTTTGCAGTGCAGAAAATCTAGAAGTATCTCTAAAATCTCATAAAAGATATCGAATGCAAGATATCTCTTTACTTGAAGATAGAATTAAAACTCTTGAGTATTATACAGCGTTATCTCTTCTAGAATCTAAAACTGAATCACTTCAAATTGCAGATGATGCTGGATTGACTAGATTTAAGTCTGGTATTTTTGTAGATAATTTTACCACTACAAGAAATCAACTCAAGACCACTAAAGTAACCAATTCTATTGACCCAGTTAACTTTGAAATGAGACCAACTCACTTCACAACAGAAGTGGACATGCTTATTGGATCTAGATCACTTATTGGTATTGGTACTACTTCTGCAAATAGTGCAAGTACTGCTGATGTTACTGATATTATTGGATCTGGTTATAGAAGAACAGGTCAACTTATTACTACAGACTATATTGATAGACTGTCTATTCAACAAAACTTTGCAACTAGAGTTGAGAATGTAACTCCATATCTTGTTGTGACATATACTGGTAATATTGTACTATTCCCAACGTCTGATATTTGGATTGATCAAGTAAGATTAGCGCCACAAAGAATTGAGGTTGACGATTACACTCAGACTAGACTTCAACTTGAGTCTTCAGGATATGACGCTCAGACTGGTTTAGGTCCTGTTCGCTGGGGTGCTTGGGCAACAACATGGACTGGATCTAGTGCTACATCTAGCAGCAGAACAGTACAGACAGGATCTTCCTCTAGAAATAATGGAAGAGCTATTGTAACCACAAATAGCTTCAATACAACAACTACAACAACCACTACTAGAACTGGTAGCTCTACCAGAGCAGGTAGTAGATTAAGAGTCTCTGAGACAACTGAGACAATTAATGAGGGAGATAGAGTTGTAAGTAGTGACGTGATTCCGTTTATGAGATCACGTAATATTGAATTTACTGGCAGAAGATTTAAACCAAGAACTAGATTATATGGATTCTTTGATGGTACAGATGTAAATCGCTTTATAATTCCAAAATTGATTGAGATTAGAATGATTAGTGGATCATTCACTTCTGGTCAAATTGTTCAAGGTGTAATGCCAAGTAGTGTAACTAGTGGCGCTGCAATTCCAACAATTTCATTTAGAGTTGCAAACTCTAATCATAAATTAGGACCGATTAGTGCTCCAACTGACATATTTACAACAAGTCCATATGATGAGAACTATACAATACCTACACAGTATTCAAGTTCTTCAATTATTCTAAACCTGGACACAAGATCTCTTGCAGAGAGTAATCAATCACTTTATCGTGGATGGATTAGGACGGGAATGCGTCTGAGAACCAGTACTGCTGAAGCTGAAGTAACAAATGTAAGATTAGTTACAGATCAAGTTGGATCTATTTTAGGTTCTTTCTTTATTCCTGATCCCAACAGACCATCAAACCCATCTTTTGAAGTTGGAACTAAAGTATTCCGCCTTACAAATAATCCCACAAATAGTCAAATTGTTGGACTTACCGACACATCTGGCACAGAACCTTACTTTGCTTCTGGAACACTGAATAATGTTCAAGAAACAATTAGATCCACAAGAAAGGCAAGATTTGATAGGGTCCCAACTCAAGAAACGATTCCTGCGAGAGATGTTAGTGTCACATCAACCACGGCATCTAGTACTAGTACATCAGTAACACCGCTACCACCGCCACCGCCACCACCACCGCCACCGCCACCACCACCAACACCATCGGTGTCTCCTCCTCCAAGGCGTCCACCCAGAAGTCCAAGGCGTCCACCCAGAAGACCGCCTAGAAGACCATCCCCACCACCGAGGCGTCCACCCAGAAGACCGCCCAGAAGACCACCCCCACGCCCACGTAGACCGCCCCCAAGGCGTCCACCCAGACGTAGAGGTAAGGATCCCCTTGCACAATCTTTCAGTGTAGCGGAGAATCCAGGACAATTTGTAACAGAGATCGAAGTTTTCTTTAGAACAAAAGATCCTGTACTTCCTGTCATCATTCAATTAAGACCAATGATTGCAGGTGTACCATCTGAACAGATCTATCCGTTTGGTGAAGTAATTCTCGATCCTAAAGATGTTGTCGAATCCTTTGATGCATCTGAGCCAACTACTATTGTTTTCCCTGCTCCAGTTTATCTCTCGGGTGAAACTGAGCACGCAATCGTTCTTCTATCAAATTCTAATCAGTATACTGCTTGGATTTCTAGAATGGGTGAGGTTGATGTAAGTACATTACTGCAACCAGAATCAAGACAAGTTGTTGTATCAGCACAACCACATTTAGGTTCTCTGTTTAAATCTCAAAATGGATCTACTTGGAACCCAAGTCAATATGAAGATCTTAAGTTCAACTTATATACTGCACAATTTGAAGAGACTGCTACGATTTCGTTCTTCAACCCAGAATTGGGAAGAGGCAATAGTCAAATTGCAAATCTCGTTAAAGATTCTCTAGAGTTTGAATCTAAGAAGTTGATCATCGACACTAATGATATTATCAATACAAGCGCAATTGTTTTTGGCAATACTATTGTTCAAAAAGAAACTAGTGCTAGTGGAGATTATGTAGGTGTTGGTGGATCTGCAACTGGAGATTTGTCAATTGTTAATGCTGGTATTGGTTACACACCATCTGACGGTAATCAGTTTACATTCTCAAATGTTGCACTGACAGCCTTTAGTGGAAGAGGTAAAAACGCTACCGCTGATATTACAATTGGCGCTGTTGGAGGAACAAATGGAGTTGCTATTGCAGCAACAATTAGTTCTGGTGGATCTGGTTATCAAGTTGGTGATGTGTTTAGTGTTACTTCTATTGGTAATGATCAACTTGGAAGAAATCTACAACTGTCTCTGGGACAAATAACAGGAGCAAATGAACTAATTCTCGACAATGTTCAAGGTGAATTTGAAATTAATGGTTCAAAACCACTTCAATATGTAAGTCCTTCCACAGGAATTACCACAATGGTATCTACTGGTGGAGCAGATATTGCAATCTCTGATTTTGCATTATCTTCACCACGAGAAGATGGATTGCATATCAAGGTTAATCATAAAAACCATGGTATGCACGCTACTACTAATATTGTAAGTATTAGTGGGGTAAAACCAGACAGCAAGTCAACAACGATTACTGCAGAATATACAAATTCTGATTCTGGAGGAATTAGTGTTGGAAGTACTAGTGGATTTGAATCTTTTGAAAATGTGTCTGTTGGTTCTACAAACCCAGGTTACGCTATTATTGATGATGAGATTGTTTCGTACACAGGAGTATCTGCGGGTCAGTTAACTGGTGTTACTAGAGGTATTGATAATACAAATTCCTTTACATACCCAGTTAATTCTCAAATCTCCAAGTATGAGATTGATGGTTTCTCTTTGAGACGTATTAATACTAATCACACTCTGTCAGATGCAATGGGTTCTAGACCTATTACTTTAGATAGTTACCATATTAGAGTTAATACCTCCACAAATGGAATCAATAGAAGCACTGGAGTTGGATTTGGATGCTTATATGCAAATTCTTCTAAGTCTGCTGGTGGTGAACAAATCTTCGCAACCCAGAACATTCAATATGAAGCAGTGAGACCAATTGTTCAAACAATGGCTCTACCAGGAACAGATATTAAAGCATCTGTTCGGGGTATTACTGCTACCAGTGTTGATGGTAATGAAGTCTCATTCGTAGAGACAGAAGACACACCAATTAATCTAGGAGAAGATACTTATCTACCCGAACCTAGAATAATTGCTTCTAGAGTCAATGAAGTTGCTAAAAATTCTACGCAACCTGGCAATAAGTCAATGGAACTTACGTTTACATTGAACTCTGCTAACTCTAACATCTCGCCAGTTATTGACCTTGATAGAGTTGGTATGGTACTTATCTCAAATAGAGTTAACGCACCAATCGCAGATTATATAAATGATTCTAGAACAGCATCACTATCTGAAGATCCAACAGCATTTATCTATGCCAACACACCAGTTGAACTTGAAAATGCTGCTACTTCGATAAAGATCTTCCTCTCGGGATATGTAAATACATTTGGAGACGTTAGAGCATTCTATTCTATCAGCAATACTGCTGATCCAGATCCGCTTTACTATCCATTCCCAGGCAATAAGAACTTGGATGTAAATGGTAAGATCATTGATTTTGCTAAGTGTGATGGTTCTTCCGACAAGGCAGTTCCAAAAACAGATGTTCTTGCTGCTGAGAGTGCTGATTTGATTTACCGAGATTATGAATTTACGATGGATAACTTGCCAGAGTTTAAATACTTTACTATTAAATTAGTTGGTACATCAACAAATCAAGCATATCCACCAAGAATCAAAGATCTTAGAGTAATTGCATTAGCATAATATGGAAAACGAACCTCGTTATTTGAAAGTTGAAGGGCATAGTTATCTCGTAAGGGATACTATGTCCAATGCAATCATTAATAAGAACCAAACAGAATTTCATCAATATAAAACTTTACGTAAGATAAAGAATGATGAAAAAGATAGACTTAACAAACTTGAAGATGATATCAGTGAAGTTAAAGATCTTCTAAGACAACTAGTAGACAAGGGTCTGTAAAATGGCAACACCAGCATCTCGACAAGGACTAATAGATTATGCTAAAAGGCAGTTGGGTGCTCCTGTCTTAGAGATTAATGTTGCAGATGAGCAGCTTGATGATATTATTGATGACTCACTTCAATATTTTTATGAACGCCATTTTGATGGAGTGATACAAACATATTTAAAGTATGAAATAACACAATCCGATATTGATAGGGCACGAGGTGGAGTTGGTATAGCAACAACTTCTGCCACTGCTAACATTGCAGGAACTCAGACAACATTTGACTTTACCGAGAATAATAATTTTATTCAAGTTCCACCACAAGTTTTAGGTATTAATAAAGTATTTGCCTTTGAAGGATCTAGTGGCATTTCGGGTGGTATGTTTAATATTAAATATCAATTATTTTTAAATGATGTGTACTTTTGGGGTTCTACTGAACTCTTAACCTATTCTATGGTTAAAAGATATCTATCCGATATCGACTTCTTATTGACCACAGAAAAACAAATAAGATTTAATCAGAGACAAGATAGACTTTATATGGATATGGATTGGGGATCTTTAGTTCCTGGTCAATTCTTAATTATTGACTGTTACAGACTTCTAGATCCAAACGACTCTCCTAGAGTATGGAGTGATTCTTTTCTTAAGAAGTATGTCACTGCTTCACTTAAGAAACAATGGGGTCAAAATCTAATTAAATTTCAAGGAGTCAAACTTCCTGGAGGAACTGAATTAAATGGGAGGCAAATATATGATGATGGTGTTACTGAACTAAATTCTTTAATGGATAAGATGTCTTCTACATACGAACTTCCACCTTTAGATATGATCGGTTAATACTATGGCGTTAAATCCATTCTTTCTCCATGGTTCTTCTGGAGAGCAAAATTTAATTCAAGATTTAGTTAACGAGCAACTAAAAATGTTCGGTGTTGAAATTTACTATATTCCAAGAGTATATGTAAATGAAAAGACCGTAATGGAAGAGGTGTCTAGATCAGAATTTACAGCAGCAGTTCCATTAGAAGCATATGTAGATACTTACGAAGGTTTTAGTGGAGCAGGAACACTTTTATCTAAGTTTGGAGTTCAAGAAATTGACGATCTTACTATAATAATATCCAAAGAAAGATATGAGACTGTTATTGAACAGCAGATAGCAGTAATAGATAAAACCAAATTAACATCTAGACCAAAAGAAGGTGATTTAATCTATTTCCCACTTGGAGATAGATTGTTTGAAATTAAATATGTAGAGCATGAAAAACCTTTTTGGCAATTGCAAAAGAATTATGTTTACGAACTTAGATTAGAACTTTTTGCTTACAACGATGAAGAGATAGATACTGGCATCTCTGAAATAGATGATAATACTGTAGATGCTGGATATATTCAAACATTCAATATGGTTGGTGTTGGGTCTACTGCAACAGCAGTAACAACACTTGTTCCAAGTGGTGCAGTAAGGAATATTATTGTATCCAGAAGAGGGCATGGATATGAAGAGATACCAAGAGTTGCAATAACATCCGCACCCGATGGTGGTGTAACTGCAGTTGGTATTGCGTCAATGTTCTATGGAATTATAGATCTTTGCGATCCAAGTCCAGACAATGGAAGGGTTCAAAGAGTACAAATGGAAAATGTTGGAGCAGGGTATACTGTAAAACCAAAAGTTACCTTCCACTCTCAAACAGGATCTGGAGCATATGCAGTTGCAAATATATCAGACGCTGCAGTTGGAATTATAACAATCACAAGTGGTGGTAGTGGATATATTGATATACCAACAGTAACTGTCGTAAAACCAGGTATTGGTAGTACCACTATTGACGCCAAATTAAGAGCTAAAATTAATATCCTTGGTGAATTGACAGAATTAATTGTTGATGATGCTGGAGGATATTATGATGGTGTTCCTGAGATAGTTATTTCTGGACCAACACAATCTGTTGGGTATGGAACATATTTAACAAACGAAGATGTTGTAGGATCTCAAAGTGGTGCTACAGCAAGAGTTAAATCATGGAATACTTTAACACAAATACTCAAATTAGGGGATATAACAGGTTCTTTTGTAACTGGAGAATCAATCACAGGTCAGTCAAGTGGAGCTGCATATGCAAATATTGACCTAAATAAATTTAACCTTCCTGAAGATGGGTTTGCACAAAACAATACTATTGAAATAGAAGCAGACGCGATTCTTGATTTTAGTGAATCCAATCCATTTGGTAATCCGTAGGAGATAAACCATGTTTGATCATTTTTACCATCAAATTTTTAGAAAAACTGTCATCGCATTTGGCACTCTTTTTAATGGAATGACAATTAAAAGAGATGGTGGAGAGATCATTGAAGTTCCTCTAGCATATGGTCCAACTCAAAAGTTTTTAGCAAGATTAGAGCAACAACCAGATTTAAATAAACCAATACAAATAAGTCTACCTAGAATGTCCTTTGAATTTTCTGGGGTATCATATGATTCTGGTAGAAAATTAGCAGGAACTCAAGCATTTACAACAGCATTAAAATCAGACAAGCGTGAAATACGTAAAATGTTTCACCCAGTTCCATATAATATGTCATTTGATTTATCAATCATGACATTATTAAATGATGACGCTTTACAGGTTGTAGAACAAATACTTCCATACTTTCAACCAAACTTCAATCTTACTATTGATTTGGTAGAATCTATTGGGGAAAAAAGAGATATTCCAATTACTTTAGACTCAGTATCATTTGTCGATAATTACGAAAGTGATTACTCTTCAAGGAGAGTTCTTTTATATACATTAAAATTTACTGCAAAGACTTATTTGTTCGGTCCAGTACCAGACAACAAAGGAGATATTATTACCAGAGTATCTATTGGTGTTGCTGGTGGAGATCCCAGTCCAGACGCAAAAAGAGATCTGGTATACACCAGACCAATTGCAACTAAGGCATATAATAATGACGTTGTTACAAATCTCAGTAATAATATTATTGCAGGTGAAGGTTTATTCATAGTTAATGATGCTTCAAATTTACCAGAAAAATCATACATTACTATTGATAACGAAACAATTTACATCAAAGAGAAAAATAATAATGAACTCATAGTTGCTAGAGGACAATATAGAACCAAAGCAGTAGATCATGTTGGTGGTGCTCCTATTTTTGCAATCACTGAAGCAGATAATGATAATGTTCAGTCTGGTGATAATTTTGGATTTGGTGGTTGAAAATGAAAGATAAATTTAATGATCTTAATAATACTTTTGATGTTGAAGCAGAAATTGTAAAACCAGAACCAGAAAAGAAAGAACTAAAAAAACCTTCAGAATCTGAAGACGTAACTAAAGATTATGAATATACGAGAGGTAATCTCTATTCCATCATTGAGAAGGGGCAAGAGGCGTTGGATTGTGCGTTGGAACTTGCTCAAGATGGAGGTCAACCAAGACAGTATGAAGTTGTTGGGCAATTGATTAAAAACGTTGCAGATGCAACAGATAAATTAATCGATTTACAAAAGAAATTGAAGGATCTGGATGCTGATGAAAAAAGTCCAACAAACGTAACAAATAATGCAATGTTTTTTGGATCTACGACAGAGTTATCTAAAATGCTTAAGGCGCAAACTAAAAATATCCAAGAAGATAAATAGAAAAAAACTGTTTTCAGGAAATGGCAAGTTTTAATATAGATTCCAAGAAACATGGTGATAAGAAGAGAGATTTAACAAAGACTCAAAAGATTAAAGCCATGACTAAATCTCCCAATCCAAATGAAAGGGAAGTTGCTAAAAACAAGTTGCCTCCTAGTGCCAGAGTTGGTCTTCCCAACCTTAAGAAGGGTCAGCAAGAAGAAATTATTCCTGGATTAAAGTTAGTTGATATTATTCTTGGTGAAGAGAAGTGTGGCAAAGGAATGTATTATTGCTATACAGATAAGAAGTGTAAAAAAATACCTGATGGTTTAAAGACAACTGCACGTTTCTCTGGAGGTGGTCGTGAACCAGAAGAAGTTGGTATTGACAAACCAGTAGAAGGTGGAGAAGGCGGAGATAGTGGAGATGGTGGTGGTGGCATGGGAGAATCTCTTGCTATTGAAGATGCTTTTGGCAATAAGTTTATGGAAGTTGTTGACTTAATTAAACCAGAAGATATTGTTGAGAAGTGCTGGAAGGGATATAAGAAAAAGGGTATGAAGACTATGTTTGGTAAGAGATATCCAAACTGTGTCAAAGAAGATGATAAGAACTCAGAAACTTATGTGAAGGGATCCGCACCAGTTAGAGCCTCTTATGGTGGTAAACCAGAATCTTTTACTAAAGAAAAGTATGTGAAAAAATCTGCTAAGAAAACAGCAGAAAAAACTACTGAAGATTACAAGGGAATGTATCAATCTCCCGCTCCTACTAATAAAAGAGTATTGAGTGGTGATGAAAAAGCGCGTATGTCTCCTGGTCGTCGTGCAATGCAAAAGTCTGATGATCTTCAAAGGACTGAACCGAATTCTAAGAGAGCAAAAGCACAGAAAAAAACAGCAATGCAGATAGCTCGCAACTTCCAATCTGCTAGAGCAACAAAGGAAGAAGTGCAGGTTGACGAAGCAATGAGACTTCCAGCAGAGTATGGTAACTTGTTGGCAGTTGTTGTTATATGGAGAGGTAGATCTCTGATGATTAAAATGTTCTTCCCTCAGGCAACAATGCCTAAGAAGTCAGAAATTCAGACAGAGATTGAAAAAGTATATCCTGGCGGTAGGGTAACTCAATTCCAAAGAACTTCTTTACCTAGTGAGTATTCGCCTCACAATTCACCAATTTTAAAAGTACAGAAAGAATCAAAAGATGAGACAACTATTGGTGGTGGTAATCTAAAGAAACTTTCAAAGAAAGCAACTAAGAGAGTTGATTCTAATGTAGATGGCACTGTAAACAGCAGTGATATGAAGAGTTCTGACACTGGTGAGTATGTACCTGGACCCGATGGTAAAAAAGTAAAAGCCAAAGCAAGATTTGAAGAGACCGAGTGTGCTCAAACTGAAAAGGGAACCGACTGTGGAGTTCATGGTAAAAAGTGTTGTCCTGGACTTGAAGAAGTAGAAGAGGGAGCAGGAGAAAAGGATGCTTGCTATCATAAAGTCAAGTCTCGTTACTCTGTATGGCCTTCTGCATATGCATCAGGTGCTTTAGTTAAGTGCCGTAAGAAAGGTGCTAAGAACTGGGGTAACAAAACTAAAAAAGAAGAAGTATTGGCAGACATCGCCGCAGAATATTTCTTCAAGGAAGGTATTAATGATGATGGTGTAGATATCCTTATTGAGGAATTGGGTCTTGACCAATTTGTAAGTTTTGTAGAAGGTCTTTCTGCTGATGCATATCTTACTGAAGAGAGGTCGGCAAGACGTGCTAAAAAAGGTGCCAAATCTTATGCACAAGTAAAAGCAGAAATTGATGCTAAAGAAGTATCAAAGAAAAAACCATCTGCAGAAAAAACAAAAGCAGCAGTAGATACTGCTAAAAAGCAACAACCCAAAAGGAGACCTGTACTGGACGCTATTGCCAGACAAGTTATGAAGGGTATGGAGCGTCATAATGCTGCAATGAAGAATGCAAAAGAGACTGGTAAAGTTATCAAAAAAGCAGGCAAAGTTGCAGGTGCTGTTGCTAAAGGTGCTGGTGAAGGTGTAAAGGCTGCAGGAAAAGCAGCAAAAGTTGGATATAAGATGGCATCTGAGGAGGAAGACCGCCTGGGAAAGTAGAGGAAGATTGGCAAAAAGCCAATCGCAAAGATAAGACTGATGGTCTTAGTCAAAGCACAGTAAATGCTTATAAGAGAGAGAATCCAGGTTCTAAACTTAAGACCGCAGTTACTACTAAACCTTCTAAACTTAAGAAAGGTTCAAAAGATGCAAATCGTCGTAAGTCTTTTTGTTCCAGAATGAAAGGAATGAAAAAGAGATTGACTTCTGCCAAGACTGCAAGAGATCCAGACTCTAAAATCAATAAAGCATTACGTCGTTGGAATTGCAACTAATGAAAACATTTGAGGAATTTATTAATGAGTCTAACAAAAGTGGCGATAGTTCTTTGCGCGACTGGTTTGGCAAGAGTCGTTCTAGTGATGGCAAGCCTGGTTGGGTTCAATTGGGTGGTAAATTTGCAGGAAAACCCTGTGCAAAACAACCAGGTCAAACAACCAAACCAAAATGTGGTTCTTCAAAAATGAAGCGCAACCTCTCCGATAAAGAAGAGGATAGTGCATTCAGAAGAAAGAATCAAAAGGATAGCAATCCAAACCGTAAAGGTAAAGCAATTAACGTCGCTACCGAGAAGAAAAAGAAAAAATAGTATCAATCATAAATACAAATAAAAGTATAAAGAAATGAAGATTTTAGGAGATGCCACTGCTTTAGCAACAGGCACAACCAAATTTACATCAGCAACTGCGGTTTGGGTATCAAACACTGCTACCAGTGCATCTAATGTCACTCTTCGCAATGCTGCTGATGATGCAGATCTTGGATCAATAAGTGTTCCTGCATCAAGTGGAGTTCTAATCCATTTAATTGCTGGTCAAGGTTTGAGAGGTGCAGCAACTATTACTGGTACACAAGTTGGTGCATCGGAAACTGGGATTTGAAAATTTAACTAACTAAATTATGGCTGTTGATCATTATCTTGGCAATCCACTACTAAAAAAAGCAAATACAACTCAAGAATTTTCGCAAGATCAAGTTCTCGAATTTGCACGATGTATCGATGATCCAGTATATTTTGCAGAAAATTATATACAGATTGTTACCCTAGATTATGGTCTGAAAAATTTTGAGCCATATGAGTTTCAAAAGGTTATGTTGGATCGATTCCATCATAATCGATTCAATGTATGTAAACTTCCCAGACAATCTGGTAAGTCAACTATTGTTGTATCTTATCTTCTTCATTATGCACTTTTTAACGATAATGTAAATATTGCAATTCTTGCAAACAAAGCAGCAACTGCTAGAGATTTGCTTGATCGTCTACAAACTGCATACGAGAATCTTCCTAAGTGGTTACAGCAAGGAGTATTGACATGGAACAAAGCATCTCTTGAATTGGAGAATGGGTCAAAAATTATTGCAGCATCTACATCTGCATCTGCAGTTCGTGGTGGATCATACAATATCATCTTCCTTGATGAGTTTGCGTTCGTTGCAAATCATATAGCAGACCAATTCTTTAGTTCAGTATATCCCACAATTTCTTCAGGTCAAAATACTAAAGTTATTATCGTGAGTACACCTCATGGTATGAATCACTTTTATAAAATTTGGCATGACGCAGAACGTAGTAAGAACGAATATATTCCAACAGAAGTTCATTGGAGTGATGTACCAGGAAGAGATGCTGAATGGAAAAGGCAAACAATTGCAAACACATCAGAACAACAGTTTAAAGTTGAGTTTGAATGTGAATTTCTTGGATCTGTCGATACTCTAATTTCGCCAAGTAAACTTAGAACGATGGTATATGAACAACCATCAATAACACACCAAGGATTAGATGTATTTACTGATGTAAAAACTGATAACAATTATGTAATTACAGTTGACGTTGCCAGAGGAGTTGGTGGTGACTATTCTGCATTTACTGTCATTGACATTACATCATTTCCACATCAATTAGTATGCAAATATAAGAATAATGAAATCAAACCGATGCTATTTCCAAGCATCATTAAAGAAGTAGCAGATAATTATAATAAAGCGTATGTATTATGTGAAGTAAATGATGTAGGTGATCAAGTTGCTGCAATCTTGAATTTTGATTTGGAATATGAGAATGTTTTAATGTGCTCTATGAGAGGTAGAGCAGGACAAATTGTTGGGCAAGGATTCTCTGGGAAAAAGACACAACTTGGTGTTAAGATGTCCAAAACAGTAAAAAAGGTTGGATGTCTAAATCTAAAGACCCTAATTGAAGAGGATAAATTAATCTTCAAAGATTATGATGTGATTGCTGAACTTACTACATTTATTCAAAAGCATAACTCATTTGAAGCAGAGGATGGATGTAATGATGACTTAGCAATGTGTCTCGTTATCTATGCCTGGTTAGTTCAACAAGATTACTTTAAAGAGCTGACAGATCAAGATGTTCGTAAAAGACTTTACGAAGAACAGAAGAATCAATTAGAGCAGGATATGTCACCATTTGGTTTTATTGTTGATGGGGTTAATGAAGAATCATCTTTTGTAGACTCTGCAGGGGATAGATGGCATACTGATACTTATGGTGATATGTCGTATATGTGGGATTACAATTAATTTAGAATTCAAATGGACTTAGATGGTCAGTTAAAGTTTGGTCATTTATTGCTTCATGATAGGAAGTGTCGAATTTGTGGTGAGAGAAAAAATTTAATAGAGGGTTACTATAGAACTAGAAAGGATAGGGGTATTACACCATCATCTTTTTCTTATGAGTGTAAAGTATGCACTAAAAAAAGAGTAAATAAGAAATCAAACACCTGGAACTATCCAGATTGGTAGTATCACGTCAGTATTCCCCGCGTAAATGCCCTTTTTAATAAATATTTTCAGATAAACTGAGACTTACAAGGAGACAGAATCCATGGCGACTCCTCAATTATCTCCTGGTGTATTAACTAGAGAGGTTGATTTAACGGTAGGGAGAGCTGAGAACGTTCTTGATAATATTGGAGCTATTGCAGGTCCATTTGAGATTGGACCCGTCAACGAACCAATTACGGTATCCACAGAGCAAGAACTAATCAACAATTTCGGATTACCGAAAACAGAAGATAACCAGTATGAATACTGGATGAGTGCTTCTTCATACCTCTCCTATGGTGGTGTGTTGAAGGTTGTCCGTACAGATGGAGATCTGATTGCAAATGCCAACGTTGGTGTTGGCACTTCTGCTCAACTGGATGTCAAAATTAAAAACTTTGATGACTACAATAGTAACTACAGTGATGCAGCATCTGATTGGTATTATGCAGCAAAGAACCCTGGAAGTTGGTCTAATGGACTAAAAGTCTGTGTTATTGACGACTTTGCAGATCAAGTGGTTGGTTTTGCAACAACAGCAATCTCTGCTCTTGGCGTAAACGTAGGATATGGTATTACTGTTGATATCTCAGGACAAATAATTCCTGGTCTTGGTACAACGCAAGCATTCCAAGGATATTTAAAGGGAATTGTAACTGGTGTCATTGATGGTGAAACCATTAATACTAGTGCCGTTACTGTTAAGATCCACTCTAGAGTTTCTAGTGGAGGAACTGAACCTGGTAGGCATGATAGACAAACCTATTCGTCAAACAGTTCATACTCTTCATTCTTAAATGGTCAAAGAGTAATGTTCGTTGACCAAAACGGAGAGGTATCATCTCCAATTGACTCAATCTCTAGCGTTGGTATAACAACATCTACCCCAATAAATGGTCAGCAAGACCAAACATATTCTGGAGTCGGTGGAACTACTGGAGGAACAGGATCTCAAGCATCTTTCAATATCACAAGAAATAGCACTGACGGCAACGTTGATGCATCTAAGATTTCTATTGTAAATGCTGGTATTGGATACACTGTTGGTGATACAGTATCTATTGGTGGTTCTGCTGTTGGTGGTTTTGATTTAAATCAAGGCGCTATTGCAGCAACCAGTGGAATTACAACATTCACAACAATTCCTTCAGCATCGAATGGAGTTTATCTTTCTGTCGCTGGCGTAAGTACCGTAGGATCTGGCATCTCGTTCAATCTCTACAGAGATTCTGGTGGTGGTATTGGAACAGTAACTGCAGTCAATACTGGTCTTGCATATGAATTGAATGAAGTAATTACAATTGAAGGTGCTTCTATTGGTGGCACTACACCAACAGATAATGCTACTTTAACAGTATCCGAACTCAGAGACGATAAAGTTGTTCTTTCAATCACGTCTAGCAACTCCAGACTTCTTATAGATGGTGTTGATGACTGGTATAACTCCCAAACTCTCAAGTTAGATAATTCTGTAATTTACTGGAGAACTATTGCTCCCAAACCAGGAACATCTGGTTTTGTTGAAGAAAGAAGTGGTGAGAATGATGAGATGCACGTAGTCGTTGTAGACGACTCTGGCAAACTTACAGGAGTAAGGGGAAATATTCTAGAGAAGCATCTGTTCTTATCTAAAGCAACAGATACAGTATCACAGGTAAATTCCCCACAAAAAATGTGGTATAAGAATTATCTGGCAAACTTCTCCAAGTATATCTACGCGGGTGCAAACCCAAGTAATGCGAACGACAGCTTCCACAACATCTTCCCATGTTCAACTGTCTTCAGTCAAGATGCTCAGAATCCCAACCTTTATGAAGCAAATGGTGGATCTGATCCAACCAACTTCTCTAGTCCTGCGGTCCAATCGCAAATGATTTGGGATAGAACTGCTAATGGATCAATATTCAGTTCTATCGGAAGACATACCTTTGATTTGGGTAAAGGTTTAAATTACACTGATCAAGGTAATCTCAAATCTGAACTGGGTGATATTGTTACAGCATATCAACTCTTTAATAATAAAGAAGATATTGCGGTTGATTACTTAATTATGGGTCCTGGTTGTGACTCACAAGGAGATAGTCAAGCAAAAGCAAATAAACTTATATCTATTGCTGATGGAAGAAAGGATTGTGTTGCAGTAATTGGACCGCATAGGCAGTCCGTTGTTGACTTAACAAATCCAGTAACTCAAACAAATAATTTGATTGAGTTTTTCGGACCTCTAGCATCCAGCTCTTACGCTGTATTTGATAGTGGATATAAGTATACATATGATAGATTCAACAATCTATTCCGTTATATTCCAACAAATCCAGATATTGCTGGTTTGATGACACGCACCAATTTAATTGCTTTCCCATGGTTCTCACCTGCAGGACAGCAAAGAGGTGTTATTAAAAATGCAATTAAACTTGCATTTAATCCAGATAAGACTCAAAGAGATAGTCTTTATTCAAATAGAATTAACTCTGTAATTAATCAAAGTGGTGCTGGTATCATTCTATTTGGTGACAAAACTGCATTATCATATGCATCAGCATTTGATAGGATCAATGTTCGCCGTCTATTCTTGACAGTAGAACAGGCGCTGCAAAAAGCAGCAGAAGCTCAATTATTTGAGTTCAACGATCAGATTACAAGAACTAACTTTGTAAATATCGTTGAACCCTATCTGCGCGATATTCAATCTAAGCGCGGAATTTATGACTACCTTGTAATTTGCGACGAGACCAATAACACACCTGATATTATTGATAACAACGAGTTCAGAGCAGACATCTTCCTGAAGCCTGCTAAGTCAATTAACTACGTCACCTTGACGTTTGTTGCGACGAGAACTGGTGTCTCGTTTGAAGAAGTCGCTGGTAGAGTTTGATCTACTAACTGATTAAATAAACACGGAGGAATTACCCCAATGGCACGCGCTATTAGAACTATCACCGACTTCAAAGCAAAGCTTCAAGGCGGTGGTGCAAGACCAAATTTATTTGAAGTTACTATCCCAGCATTTCCTGCAAGTGTTGGTGAATGGGATGATGATACATTTAACTTTATGTGCAAGAGTGCTGCTTTGCCAGCATCTAATGTTGCACAAATTGAAGTGCCCTTCAGAGGAAGGGTACTGAAGGTTGCAGGAGACAGAACATTTGATGTATGGACTGTCACTGTAGTCAACGATGAAGACTTCAAACTTAGAACTGCTTTTGAGCAGTGGATGAATCAGATCAGTAAACTTGATAATGCAACTGGTGCTACAAATCCATCATCCTACATGGTTGATGCATATGTTCACCAGTTAGGTAGAGGTGCTGCTAGGTTCTCTACAGAAAATACTGATGCTACAACAAATCTTCCACTGAGAACATACAGATTCTACGATATATTCCCAACTAACATCTCTCAAATCGATCTTTCGTATGAGAGTGGAGATACTATCGAAGAGTTTACAGTTGACTTCCAAGTACAATACTGGGCAGCAGCTGGTAATGATCAGACTGGAACGCCTATTGTATAACCTTGATAAATAGTAATAACATTTTTACACTTTAATTATAATGGCTGCCAAGTTATTTGGATTTTCTATTGAAGATGGTGAAAATAAACCGAAAGGTGTGGTTTCCCCCGTTCCTCAGAATAATGAGGACGGGGTTGATCATTATTTAACTAGTGGTTTTTTTGGATCGTATGTTGATATTGAGGGTGTATATAGATCAGAATATGATCTTGTAAAAAGATATAGAGAGATGGCACTGCATCCAGAGGTTGATGGTGCGATTGAAGATATTGTCAATGAAGCCATTGTAAGTGATTCTAATGACAGTCCTGTTCAAATTGAACTGTCAAATTTAAAAGTAAGCGATGGTCTTAAGAAAAAAATTAGAGAAGAATTCAAGCAGATTTTAGACATGCTTGACTTTGATAAAAAGTGCCATGAGATATACAGGAATTGGTATGTTGATGGTAGACTTTATTATCATAAAGTAATTGACATAGATAATCCCACAGAAGGGATTCAAGAACTGAGATATATTGACGCATTAAAAATGCGTTTCGTTAGACAAGCAAATAAAAAAAGAAAAGAAGATATTAGATACTTGCCTAGTGGTGAGAAGGATCCAAAAGATACTGGATTTCCAGAGATTCAAGAATATTTCGTATATAACCAATCAGCAAGTCAGACTGGAATTATCAATAGCGGACAAAATTCTGCACAAAATGGAATTAAGATGTCTAAGGACTCTGTTGCATACTGCACTTCAGGTCTTGTTGATAGAAATAAAAATCTTACTCTCTCATATTTACATAAAGCAATTAAGTCACTCAATCAACTTCGTATGATTGAAGACTCTCTTGTTATCTATAGATTATCTCGAGCTCCAGAGCGTAGAATTTTCTACATTGATGTCGGCAATTTGCCAAAAATGAAAGCAGAGCAATATCTGCGTGATGTTATGATGAGATATCGTAACAAACTTGTATATGATTCTAGCACTGGTGAGATTCGTGATGATAAAAAGCATATGAGTATGCTTGAGGATTTCTGGTTGCCTCGTCGTGAAGGTGGTCGTGGTACTGAAATCACAACTCTACCTGGTGGACAAAATCTTGGTGAACTATCAGATATCAAATACTTCCAAGAAAAACTTTATCGATCATTGAATGTTCCATCCTCTAGAATAGGTGGACAAGAAGGATTCAATCTTGGTCGCTCATCAGAAATTCTTAGAGATGAATTAAAATTTACTAAATTTGTTGGTCGTTTGAGAAAAAGATTCTCAAACATGTTTAATGATATCTTAAGAACTCAACTACTTCTCAAGAATATTGTATCTCCAGAAGATTGGGAGATCATGTCTGAGCATATTCAATATGATTTCTTATATGACAATCATTTCTCAGAACTAAAAGATGCAGAACTTCTTACCGAAAGACTGAATATTGCAGCAACTGCAGAACCATATATTGGTAAGTATTATTCTCAAGACTGGGTTAGACGTAAAATTCTCCGTCAAACAGATGAAGAAATTATTGAACAGGATTCATTAATTAAACAAGAAATTAGTGCAGGTATCATTCCTGATCCAAATGCACCTATTGATCCAGTAACTGGAGAACCGATGGCATCTGGAGGAGATGATTTGGGAGCACCAATTCAAGAACCAGATCTTGATGGTGCTAAAGATGGAGGAAGCACGGAAGCACCTGAGATTGTTTGATTATGAATAATTATCATAGATTTTTAGATATTAGGGAATACATCCCTAATATCGATACTTCTTTGTATCAAACTGATGGTCTCCGATGGCCAGAATTTCATAAAACATTTCAATTATCTGAACTAGGTAATGACAAAATAGAACCCTGGTTGAATACCATGGGGTTCACGTCTACCTGGGTAGAATTTTTTTATACTCCACCAGGAGATAAAGGAGTAATACATTCTGATAATGTTTACTATGCAGATTGGGCAAAATTAATTTTTCAATTTGGTGCTGAGGGTAGCACTATGAGATGGTGGACCTCAGATTCTGTAATGAGAGTGAGTACTAGTGCAGAGCAAGTTTGCTCAATGGATATTCCTGAGAGAAGTGAATATAATGTTGGTGACAGAACAGACGATCATTATCATGGTCAAGTCTTAGTAACTAGAGAACAATATGCAAATTTAGAACATGAAGTTGAAGTTGGTTCATGTAGTCTAGTAAATGTTGGTCCTCTGCATAGTTCTTACAATCCATCATCGAAATCTAGATTTACATTAACTATTGCGTTAATGGATATGAATACTCAATATGAAAGGAGAATCTTATGGGAAGAAGCATTAGAAGCATTCAAACCTTACATAGTTGATTCTTCAATAAACCTTTGCGCCGCAAGATAAACACTGTGTGAGGGTCATTTTTATCAAACTCTTTGAACTCAGTATCTACTTCATATTTGCCATCTTCACATTCAATATAATAAGGATATTGAACATCCTCATCAAAAATAAATGCTCTTTGAAGTTTTAAAATATCATCATCAATTGGAATCAATAGTGTAGCAACTTTATCCAAAATATCAAATATATCTTTTTTATTATTAAACATAAAAGCAAAACTTCCTGCATGTAAAGTATGTCCATGCTTTCCTTGATCTAAGATTTTGCCAGTTTTCATATAGTGAGATACGGATTTTTCAATCTCCTTGTAGTGTTGACCTATAACCCCAGTATCCTTTTTAATAAACTCAAACAAAGCATCATAGAATATTCTATAATCAACATTTAAATTTTTATAAAAATGCTTTGCGACTAGTTGAGTATATCCAGCAATATGAAATTGAATTATTAACCATCCATAAAGGTATGCTTCAATAAGTTCATCATTAGTCATAGTATTGGTTTCTGAAATCAATTCTATGACTTCCTTGATATCATGGTCTTCCTTACTGAAGGACATGTAGTCTTCTGCTTTGATAGTCTTAATTCCATAGACTTCTCTTGACAAAGAACTATTCAAATCAGTATCACCAAACATTTGACAGAACCAAACATCAATAGAATCATGTTGTCCGCACTGAAGAATTTGGGCAAATCCATCTTTCCAAGAGTCTAAAGTTTCTTCTGGTAAACCAAGAATTAGTTCAGTATACGTTTTAACTCCATATTTTTTACTCTTCTCAATTTGTTCAGATATCTTATTGATGCTCATATTTTTTCTTTTGATCGATTTTAATGTGGGTTCATTCATACTCTGAACACTCAAGGTTACACCTCTGCTAATATCGCCAAGAATTTGTGCAATTTCAAAAATGACTTCAGTAGAATTTTTTGAATACTGAACATTAATTGCTTCTAGTTTACCACGATCTGCTGCACTACGGAAGAGTTTTGCGATTTCAAGGTCTCTCTCCTTAAACATTCCAAAATTTGCATCCGCATTAAATATAAACCCAACATTGTTTCTTGCTGCCCAGTTTATATCATCCTCGATTCTTTCCAATCCAAAGTGCTTAACCTTTTGATATGTCATTCCACCCCAGTCACAATAAGTGCATCTATGTGGGCACCCTCTGTTGGTCTCTACTGTCATAGACCATAAAACATCTGGATTATCAGATACTATCTTACGAAAGACCCCAAGTTGATATGGACTTTGAAAATCCATATCTTCAATTCGATTCTTCCGATATATCCTTTCAAATGGTTCCATAGATATAATTTTTCTGAGTAGATCTAAAAACGCTTCTTCTCCCTCAGATACAATAATACAGTCAATAAAGTCATACTTTGTAAGTTTTTCTGTTGCTTGTGGTCCACCAAATTCAATGATGCATTCTGGATACTTTTCTTTTATTAATTTTGCAACATGTAGATTATATTGTTCATTCCAAATATATGTACTAAACGCACAGACTACTGGATCTTCTAGTCTTGCAACTAATTTTTCAGGGTCTTCTCGTTTAAATATTAAATCTTTCAAATAAAATCCACTAGCTACATCATCATATTGCATACAATATGCCCAAAGACATCCAACACTATACGGTAACCAATACGTGTCTTCATTTCTTACTTCTACCGCATACTGCGGTTGAAACATGTATAAGTTTCTCATAATGCCTTGATTTTATTTTTCAAAAGATTTTTTCGTTTTAACGTCCAAATATCATTGCGTTCCTCTTCTAGTCTAGCATTATAAACCAAATAATTATTTACATAACGAGGATAATCTACATCAGGATTATATATGTAACTTTTTTGTAGTGCCATAATATCATCAGGAATAAACATACCACAATAATTCCTAACGTAATTTATAACAACTTCTTTATTATTCCAAAAATATTCAAAATCAGTTCCCATATTTAGTTCAAGAGTGTGTCCAGTATCTTTGTCTGATGTAATATGTCCAGTCTTCAAATAGATGGACACCCTTTCTTTTAAGTCTCTAAAGTGTTTTCCAAGACAACTATTATCATTACCAAGTGTAGCAAATATATTATCGTAAAATTTGCGATAACTTACTCCAAAGTCTTTATTCAAATAATCTGAGATAATCTCAGAGTATCCATTAATATGCAATTGTATGATCATCCAGGAGTAAAGATATGCCTCTATCATTTCATCTGTAGTCATCGAATTTGTTTTATTGATGATCTCAACAACCTCTTTTATATTATCTTCTTTATTTGTAAACGACACATAGTCCTCAGCGTTGACAACACTAATACCATACTTATCTCTATTGGTATTCAACTCAGTATTACCAAGCACTTGGCAAAACCAAACATCAATACTGTCTTGTCCATAATCAAGAAGTTGACATATACCGTCCTTCCAGGACTCTAAAGTTTCCTCAGGTAAACCTAAAATTAATTCAGTATATACATTTAAATTACGTTCCCTTGCTTTCTTTACAAACTCAGCATGTTTTTTGTTGTTTCGTCTTTTGATTGCGCGAAGAGTGGGTCCATTCATGGACTGAGCACTCATAGACACACCACGCCTATCATATGGACCAAGTGCTTCACTAATATCAAAGACAACATCTGTAGAGTTTTTTGTATACTGAACAGTCAGATCATCAATGATTGCATCTGGATGGTCTGCTGCCTTTCTCAACATCTTTGCAATTTTAAGATCCCTCTCCGCAAATATTCCAAAGTTTGCATCTGCCAGCATTAAGAATCCAACTCGATGTGTGGACGCCCAATTAATATCTCTCTCCACTTGGTCAAGATCAAACTTCTTGATGTTGTTCATCCAAGTTCCCCAATCACAAAAAGTGCAGTGATGGGGACAACCTCTGGTAGACTCAACCAAAGTTGCCCAATTATATTCTGGATATTGAGTTACAATATCATCAAAGATTCCAGATTCATATGGACTAGCATAACTCAAGTTCTTTAGTTGAAGTCGCTCGTAAACTGGAGGTATTGGATATCCATTCTTTATCCTATGGATCAAGTTAACAAATGCTTGCTCACCTTCACCAAGTAAAACAGTATCTACATACTCCCTATCTACTAGACATCTTGTTGCTTGCGGTCCACCGAATTCAATAATACATTTTGGATATCTTTTTTTAATCTCTTCTGCAAGAATTAAATTATACTGCTCGTTCCAAATGTATGTACTGAATGCACAAACATCGGGGTCTTTTACTCTATCAAGAATTTTATCAATACTCTCTCTTTTAAATACGATTTCTCCTAGTTCAAGTTCTGGTATCTGTTGTTTTGCATAACTCCAGACACAACCAGCAGCATGGGGTAACCAATAATTTTTTGTCCCTTTAATTAAAATCTCGTGCTGAGGTTGGAACAAGTAAACCTTCATTCTTCCTTATAGCCAAGTCGTAAAAGTATTTATCGTCCCATCTGGAGATGTCTCTCTCCATCAGAACGTCGGTGTTCTTACTATAGGTAAAAAAATCGTCAAGCGTAAACTTATCTCTATCATAGCACCACCACTCATGATATGCCTCATAGCATTTTACAAAACTAAGTTTTGGTTCCCAAGAGCGTTTCTCCAACACTCCAATGTGACTAATACCAGTAAAGTATGGATTGATTGGTATTAGTGGTAGAGAATAACCACAACCAGATTGATTGATAAAATAATCTGGACCGCCAGAAGTTCCTTTATATCTTAGTCCATCATGAATACCAGAATCTCTATCAATGTAAATTGCATTGGCGATATTATAATCAAATTTAAACTTACCGTTGGGGTAATGCAGACTAAGAAGTTTTTTTATGTAGTCTCTGTTTAATAAGCATGGACCCAAAGAATATTCTGATTTTGTGGGATGCAAATAAAAAGGTATTACCCCTGATGTCTCGAATCCTAACTGCAAACAATCCCACCCAATCGGAAGACGTTCAATTAATTCACCCCATTCAAAGTGCCAGCGACTAACAAGTGATAAATCATAATCGTCTTCCATCAAGATCATGAATTCATCATTAGTGTTATCAATCCATTCTTGGAAGAATAACAATAGACTTGCAGAGACTATGTTTATATAATGAGAAGTATCTTCCGAGTATGTTCCTTCTAAGTCATCCAAATACCATTTAAAAAAAGTCCCATCCTTTGGAAATGGTTCCATTGGTATTCTCGTATACTTCAAACCAAGAGTCTGGAACTGACTCTCCATGTATCTTCTACGTTCAGTTTTATTAGTTACATTAGTATAGTAAATATGTGGAAGATTCATCAAAAAGTCTTTATTGATATTTATCATAAATAACTGAACAATCTTCAGTTTATAAAATGGACGAACTTCTAGATATGATTGTCAGTGATGAATCTTCAGTGAACGTTTCTGATAAGATTAAAGATTTGCTTTACGCCAAATCCTCCGATAAGATTCAAAACATCCGACCTGACGTTACAAATAATATGTTTGACTCTGAGTATGAAGAATCAGAAGAGTAAATGTTAATAAATAACTAAATAACCGACTACTGAGCAGATGAAACTCATCAGAGAAGAGATTGAAAGTGTAGAGGTTCTTACCGAAACCGTAAATGGTAAGAAGAACATGTTCATTAAAGGCGTGTTTCTTCAAAGTGAGATGGTAAACCGTAACGGTAGAATGTATCCATTCTCAATTATGGAAAGAGAAGTAAAAAGATACTCTAAAGATTATGTTGACAAGGGCAGAGCACTTGGAGAACTGGGTCATCCTGATGGTCCAACAGTAAACCTAGATAGAGTATCTCATAAAATAACTGAGTTGAAGCAGCAAGGTAATAACTTTGTTGGTAAAGCACAGATTCTGCATACCCCAATGGGTAAGATTGCAGAAGCACTTCTCAAAGATGGGGTAACACTTGGAGTTTCTTCTCGTGGAATTGGTTCTCTAAGAGATAATACTAAGACGGGTTATAAAGAAGTTGGAGAAGATTTTATGCTTGCAACTGCTGCAGATATTGTAGCAGATCCATCTGCACCTGATGCATTTGTTCAGGGAATTATGGAAGGCAAAGAGTGGGTTTGGGATGGAGGTATTCTCCGCGAAAGACTCGCACTTCAAGCAAAGAAAAGAATTGAAGAAGCAGTTGTACAAAGAAATTTGGAAGAAGCAAAATTAAATCTTTTTGATAGCTTTCTTAATTCACTATAGTATATATAGTCACAACTACAAAATATACTAAATAAATATAGATTAAAATTACTAAAGGTTAATCGGAGAGTCTCAAATGTCTAGTGACACTAACTTACAGGAAATGGAAGCAGGCACAACTCAATCCAAGACCGCTGTCAATGCTGGTGCAAAGGCAGCTGATCCAATGCAAAAGCTTGCTCCTGGTGCAGTAGCAGGCGAATCTGGATCATACGAAGATCTTGGAGGTCCCACTCCAGACAATTATAAGTCTGATGACGAGTCTGCCAAACTCAAAACCCCTGGCGCAACCCTTAAGCAAGTTAAGGATGTTGTAAACAAAGGAGCAAAAGCTGCTGATGCCATGAAGGGTATGAAGGAGGAAGAAGAACTCGACTCTGAAGAGGTAATCGAAGAGGACGAGGAAATCACCGCCGAGGCAGAAGAAGTTGTATCCGAAGAGGAAGCAACGGAAGAGGAAGTTGTATCTGAAGAAGAAACATCTGAAGAAGAAGTTGTCGCTGAGGCAGAAGAAATTGAGGAGTTTGATGTCTCTGAAGATGTCAACGCTCTCCTTGATGGTGAAGAGCTTTCGGAAGAATTCCAAGAGAAAGCACGCACCATTTTTGAAGCAGCACTGAGATCCAAGGTCGAAGAGATCAGAGAGGGTCTTTCTGCTGCATATGACAAAGCATACGAGGAAAAACTCGTAGAAGAAGTTACCGAGATTAAAACTGCTCTTGAAGAAAGAGTGGATTCATATCTTGAGTACGTATCCGAAGAGTGGGTTACTGAAAACAGACTTGCCATTGAAAGTGGTCTTAGGTCTGAAATGACAGAATCCTTCCTCTCTGGTATGAAGAGTCTTTTTGAAGAACATTATGTATCAATCCCTGAAGAAAAATATGATGTGCTAGAGAGCATGGTAGAAAAACTTGATGAAATGGAGACAAAACTCAACGAGCAGATCGAAAAGAATATCGTTCTTAACTCCCGTCTTTCCGAGTCGGTTGCAGATGGTATCTTTGATGAAGTAACTGAAGGTCTTGCCCTCAGCCAAAAAGAGAAGCTCGCTTCACTTACCGAAAGTGTTGAGTTTGAAAGTGCAAAAACATATCGTGAAAAACTGGAGATGCTGAAGGAGTCATACTTCTCAGCAAAGAAAGCTCCTAAAGCTCAGACCGAAAATCTGTCTGAAGAAGTTGATATTGATGCAGCAGGTAATGTACCTGACTACATGAACAACTATCTCAGGACACTGGGTGCTGTTAGCAAAAAGTGAAATCTTTATTATTAATCAAACAAAACTAAACTAAGGTAAAGCAAATGTTCCAATCAGAGCATCTGCAGGAAAAGTGGAGTCCACTTCTCGATTATGATGGTATTGATCCTATCAAGGATAACCACAGAAGAGCAGTAACCGCAGTCCTGTTAGAAAACCAAGAAAAGTTCCTCCGTGAACAACAAGCATTCCAAGGCGGAATCCTGAGCGAAACACCAACCAACGCAGGTAATGCTGCTGGTGCTGGTGGTGCGTTCGGCGCAGACGCTGCAGCAGGTGGTCCTGTTGCTGGTTTCGATCCCGTTCTGATCTCTTTGATCAGACGCGCAATGCCTAACCTGGTCGCATACGACCTTGCAGGCGTACAACCAATGAGTGGTCCTACTGGACTCATCTTTGCAATGCGCTCCCGCTACACCAATCAGAGCGGAAGCGAAGCACTATTCAACGAAGCAGACACTGCATTCTCTGGTCAGGGCGATGGTCTTGACGAGGCAAGCGGATTCTCTGATGGCGTTGCAGGTATGGGTACTACCAGCCAGTCTGGTTCTAACCCTGGTCTCCTGAACCCCGTTGGCACCGCTAACTCTACTGGCTATAATGTCGGTCAGGGCATGAAGACTGGTGATGCTGAGAACCTGGGCAATGGCACGGGCAATCAGTTCAACGAGATGGCATTCTCTATCGAGAAAGTTCTTGTTGAAGCCAAGTCAAGAGCACTGAAGGCAGAATACAGCCTTGAGCTTGCACAAGACCTTAAGGCAATCCATGGTCTGAACGCTGAAGCGGAACTCGCAAACATTCTCTCCACAGAGATTCTTGCTGAGATCAACCGCGAAGTCATCAGAACCATCTATAAGGTTGCTGAGCAAGGCGCTGCTGCTAACACTGCTACCGCTGGTGTATTTGACCTCGATATCGACTCTAACGGACGTTGGTCTGTTGAGAAGTTCAAAGGTCTTCTCTTCCAAATCGAGCGCGATGCTAACGCAATCGCACAAAGAACTCGTAGAGGAAAGGGCAACGTAGTTATGTGCTCCGCTGACGTTGCTTCGGCATTGTCTATGGCTGGCGTACTTGACTACACCCCAGCACTCAACGCTAATCTTAACGTTGATGACACTGGTAACACCTTCGCTGGTGTTCTGCTTGGTAAGTATAGAGTCTACATCGATCCTTATGCCGCTAACGTTGCTGCTCAGCAGTACTACGTTGTTGGTTACAAGGGTAGCTCACCTTATGACGCAGGTCTCTTCTACTGCCCATACGTACCTCTTCAGATGGTTCGTGCAGTTGGCGAGAATACCTTCCAACCCAAAATCGGATTCAAGACCCGTTATGGTCTTGTTGCAAACCCCTTCGCAGAAGGAACCGAGCAAGGACTGGGACGCCTCAAGGTCAACCAGAACCGTTACTACAGAAGAGTTCAAATCAAGAACCTTATGTGATCCATCGGATTCACAATCTGTTCGAGAGACCCGCAAGGGTCTCTTTTTTTGTCTAAATATAGATAACTAATTATATACTATGAAACCTCATATAATTACCTTAGGGTGTAGTTGGGCCTTTGGAGAAGGTTCTGGATATACTGAAGGCATGACTGCAGAAAAATACGAATCAATACAACATGATCCAGAGATTTGTTACAAGAACGGTTGGAGAAAAAATCTAGTAGATCATTTTGGATTTACTCATACTAATTTGGCAGAGTATGGTAGTGGTAATGATAGACAATTTAGATTAGCAAAAAGATTTTTTTTATCTAAAACATTTCAAAAAATAGTTCAGAGTAATCAACAAGTAATTGTTCTTTGGGGAACTACATCGTTAAATAGGTATGATGTTTGGTTAAATACAGAACAACATTATGCAAAAGTACTTCTTAATAATGTTGAGGAGGATTTGATCAGATTTGGAAATGAACAAGATATTTTTGCGTATGCAATTAAAAAATATTCATATAATGAAACTGCAAGATTGCATGAACTTGAAACTAATATTATGCATTGGAACCAATTCTTCCAACTCTTGGGAATTAAAAACTATTGGTATGATACATTATCATCATATGATTACAGAATTCGCCCCAAAAACTTTTTTGATCTCGATGTTAGAAATAGATCATTAGTTTCAGTTATTGCAAGAGAACATAAAAAAATAACTAAAACTAAATTATTAATGCCGATGGACGATTTTATCTATTGTCAAGAAAATGGTGTAGTCAATGAATATAGCCTTCATCCTAAAAAACCATATTATAAAACAATCAGTAATTATCTGATTAAAAAGTTAGAAGGAGTTCTTTAAAAAAATGGCACTTAGCAGAATAGGAAACGCTTATACAAATCAAATTCAGAATAGAAATTTTTTATCTTCTATTGGATTTAGATTTACTTTAAATAGAGCAAGAAAAGTTTCATTCTTTGCAAATTCTGCAAATATCCCAGGAATGAATCTTGGTGTTACTGAACAACCATCTTATTTAAAAAATATTGATATTCCTGGAGATAAAATTGCATTTAATGATTTTACTTTAAGATTCTTGGTGGATGAGAATCTAGAAAATTATATGCAAATTCAAAACTGGATGAGAGGTCTTGGATTCCCAGAATCCCAAAAAGAAATTTTTGATCTTCAATCTGATGGCAATAATACTATTGGATATGACAGCGAATCCATGAACATTTATTCTGATGGTACACTGCAAGTCGTTAATAGTAACCAAAGAGTTCAGTTTGAAGTCCTCTTCCAGGATATGTTCCCATATAATTTATCAGATTTAGAATTTGATGCCACTTCGCAGGATACCGAATACTTTACTGCGGAAGTATCTTTCAAGTATACTATCTATAATATACTATCACCAAAAGGCGATCCTTTATGATATTTGATCTTGAAGAAATCCAGAAGATGTGGGTAAAAGATTCTCATATCGATATGGATAACCTACATGATGAGTCAATTAAAGTCCCAGCGTTACACGCTAAATACTTTGAGATGTACAATACCGTTGTTCTTCTCAAGAAAAAGTCGGAGCAATCCCGCAAAAATGTCAGACACGAACGATACGAATACTTCTCAGGTAAAGCGGATCCCGATGTATACCTAGAGAATCCATTTCCTAAAAAAATTAGAGATAAAGATACTCTTCAAAAATATCTCGACGCTGACGATAAATTATCGCAGATAAGTTTAAAAGTCGAATACTATGAGACTATATTAAACTATCTGGAAAGTATTCTAAAAATGATACAGAATAGAACGTATCAGATTAAGAATGCTATTGACTTCTTAAAATTCCAGGCAGGATATGGATAAACAGTATGATGTCATTATTCAAAAGTCAAATGAAGTATTTTTAAAAATTGAGTGTGAACCACACATTCAATATGAATTAAGAGATACTTTTACATTTGAAGTTCCCAATGCAAAGTTTATGCCTCAATACAGGGGCAAAAATTGGAATGGAGAAATACATTTATTTGATTTAAGATCCAAACAAATTTATGTTGGTTTATTAGATAAAGTTATATCTTTTTGCGAATCTTATGGATATAGTTATACATTTAAGGATAACAAATACTATGGTATGCCTTTTGAAATAAATGAGGGTATATCAAAAGCTGGTGTGAAAGATTATATAAATTCAATTACATCCTTTAATCCCAGAGATTATCAAATTGAGGGTGTATACGATGCTTTAAGACATAATAGAAAATTATTGATATCACCGACTGCCTCAGGAAAATCATTGATGATTTATTCAGTAGTTCGGTATTACTCTGATAAACAACAAAAAATTCTCTTAATTGTTCCAACGACATCTCTCGTAGAGCAGATGTATAAAGATTTCCAAGATTATGGTTGGGATGCTGAGTCATACTGCCACAAAATTTATGCTGGTAAAGAAAAAATTACTGATGCTCCTGTTGTAATCACTACATGGCAATCAGTATATAAGTTAGATAGATCTTTCTTTGAAGATTTTGATGTGGTTATTGGCGATGAAGCACATCAATTTAAAAGTAAATCTCTTATATCTATAATGTCAAAACTACATCATGCAAAATATAGATTTGGATTTACTGGTACTCTTGATGGAACTCAAACTCATAAGTGGGTATTGGAAGGTTTGTTCGGACCATCTTATAAAATTATAAAAACTGCAGAGTTGATGGAGAAGGGTCATTTATCAAAGTTAGATATTACTTGTTTAGTTTTAAAACATAATCCTCAAGTATTTGCTGCGTATGAAGATGAAGTTCAATATATCATAACACATAATCAAAGAAATAACTTTATAAAAAATTTATCCCTAGATCTTAAAGGAAATACTTTAATTTTATTTTCAAGAGTTGATACTCATGGAAAACCTTTGTTTGAATTAATTAGAGATTCTGCAAAAGAAGGTAGAAAAGTATTTTTTGTTCATGGTGGAATAAACACCGAAGAACGAGAAGAAGTACGTTCTATTGTTGATTCTGAGATGGATGCAATTATTGTTGCTTCTTATGGTGTATTTTCTACAGGAATAAATATTAGGAACCTACACAATGTTGTATTTGCTTCCCCTAGTAAATCGAGAATTAGGAACTTGCAGTCTATAGGCAGAGTTTTAAGAAAGGGGAAAAATAAATCTAAAGCAATGTTATATGACATCTCTGATGACTGCACTCATAAACAAAGAAGAAACTATACTTTAAATCATTTTATAGAAAGGATTAAAATTTATAACGAAGAGAATTTTAACTATGACATTATCAATGTAAATTTAAAGAATTAAAAAAATATGTTAGAAGAAGATTTTTATGCAACTATAAAGTTAAAAACAGGTGAAGAGATATTCACTAAAGTATCACCTTGTACTGAAGAAGATAAAACATTTTTATTAGTATCTAATCCAATTACTTTTTCTGAAATTAAGACCAGAGGTTCTCTTGGTTACAAGTTAGAACCTTGGTTGAAAACCACTCGTGATGATATGTTCATTATAGATATGAATGATGTTATCACTATGAGTGAATCTAAAGACATTGAAATGATTATGATGTATCAATCTTGGTTAAGAGAATCCAAAGACTTCACAGATTCTGAAGATCCTACTGGATATAGAAAGAAGATTGATAGACACATGGGTAGAATTGGTAACGTACAAGATACCAAAGAAATCTTAGAGAGACTCTTTAAAGAAAGCTAAGCTACCCTGATGAACCTCCACAAAGGTTATTGTACAGAATTCCAGTACTCTTGTCAAGCTTTATAAATTGATAATGTCGTGTTATACTATTAAGATAATTAAATCATTACCTTATGCCACCCTTAGGACCCATGACTAAAAGAAAGAGATCTATTCATTATGTTAATAATAAAGAGTTTTTAGCTGCTCTAATCAAATATAGAGAAGATGTGGAGTTAGCTGCAATAAAAGATAAACCAAAACCCCAGATTACAAATTATCTTGGAGAATGTTTTTTAAAGATTGCAACGCACTTGTCTTTTAAGCCAAACTTTGTAAACTACATCTTTAAAGATGATATGATTTCTGATGGTATTGAAAACTGTGTTCAATATATCCACAACTTTGACCCTAAGAAGTCTCAAAACCCGTTTGCTTATTTTACTCAAATTATTCACTACGCGTTTCTACGTCGTATTCAGAAGGAAAAGAAGCAACTTGAGATTAAAAATAAAATCTTGGAGAAGACTGGTTTTGATGAAGTTTTCTTTGACGATAACTTGATTGACGGTGCAAACTATTCTGACTATAATTCTATTAAAGATAGTATTCATTCTAAATCTAGGTATTGATGAAAGTTGCAATAATTACTGATCAACATTTTGGTGCTCGTAAAAACTCTAAACTATTCCACGACTTCTTTTTAAAATTTTACAACGATGTATTTTTTCCTACCTTAGAAGAAAGGGGAATTAAAGTTGTTGTGGATATGGGTGATACTTTTGATAGTAGAAAGGGTATTGATTTTTCTGCTTTGGCGTGGGCAAAAAATAACTACTACGATCGTCTTGCTCAAATGGGTGTTACGGTTCACACTATTGTCGGTAATCATACTGCATACTATAAGAACACTAATGACTTGAATGCTGTCGATTTGTTGCTTCGTGAGTATCAAAATGTTATAATTTATTCAGAACCAACTGAAGTAAAGTTGGGTAATCTTCCTGTATTATTTGTACCTTGGATCAATGAAGAGAACTCTAAGAATACTTTCCAATGTGTTAAAGATTTCCCTGGCGTACACGCGATGGGGCACCTTGAACTCAATGGATATCCAGCTCATCGTGGACACCTCATGGCGCAGGGTCTTGATGGCAAATTATTTAAGAACTTCAAGCAAGTCTTCTCTGGTCACTATCACACTAGATCGTCCGATGGACAAGTCTTCTACTTAGGTAATCCATATGAGATTTACTCTAATGATATGGGAGATGATAGGGGATTCCATATCTACGATACAGACACTCAAGAACTTGAGGTAGTAAATAACCCATATACAATGTATGATGTTATTTACTATGAAGATACACCACATCAAACATTTAACTACTCAAAATTTAGTAATAAAATTGTTAAATTAATTGTTCGTAAAAAAACGGATATTAAAAAATATGAGAAGTTTGTAGATAAATTGATTAAGTCTGACATCTCAGAACTTAATATTATTGAATTGGATGTTGGTGAAGTTGTAGATCTTGATAAGTATGATCCAGAGTCTGAAGATACAATATCTATTCTCAATAGATATGTTAAAGATTCTGATCAAGAGATAGATAAATCTGAAATACAGAATTTAATTTACGAAATTTATCAAGAAGCATGTGAGATAGTCTAGTATGTTTATCCTTACTGTAGCTGGAAAAGAACAAGACGGTGCATATTCTGTATCTGATAAAAATGGTAATCAAATTCTTTATATTTTTGAAGAAGAAGATGATGCTGATCGTTTTGTTATGATGCTAGAAGAAAGGGAAAAATATCCAGACCTAGATGTGATTGAAGTTGATAATGAGTTGATTGTAAAAACATGTGAAATGCATGAGTATAATTATACAATTATTACAAAAAATGATCTCGTAATTCCCCCTGAGCATAATGATCCTATTTGAAAAACTTCGCTATAAAAACTTTTTAAGTACAGGAAATCACTTTACTGAAATAAATTTTACGACAGCTAATACTACTCTGATTGTTGGTAATAATGGTGCTGGCAAGAGTACAATGCTTGATGCATTGACATTCTCTTTGTTTGGTAAGTCTTATAGGGGAGTAAATAAACCTCAACTAATTAACTCTGTTAATGAGAAAGATTGTTTAGTTGAGATTGAATTTAAGATTGGTAATGTTGAGTGGAAAGTTGTACGCGGGATTAAACCATCTATTTTTCAAATCTATAAGGATGGTGAAGTTTTAAATTCTGATGCTGCTTCTAAAGATCAGCAAAATTGGTTTGAGAGTGTAGTTCTTAAAATGAATTATAAATCTTTCACTCAAATTGTTATTCTTGGTAGTAGTAATTTTGTTCCCTTCATGCAACTTCCTGCAGCATCTAGAAGAGAAGTTATTGAAGATTTGTTAGATATCAAAATCTTTTCGTCTATGAATCAGGTTCTTAGGAATAGAGTTAAAGATATTAAGGATGAAGTAAGGACATTAGAACTCAAGAAAGAATCACTTGAGGATAAGGTTCATATGCAAAGAGATTTTATTGAGGAGATTGAGAGACTTGCTGATACTGATATGAACAGTAAGAGAGATCAGATTAAATCTCTTACTGAAACACAAGATTCTTTGTTAAAAGACTCTCTTGATAATGAGAATCAATTGATTGATAAACAAAAAGACTTGGAAAAATTTTCGGGAGCATCATCAAAATTAAGAAAACTTGGAAATCTTAAGGGTAAGATATCTCAGAAGGTAAGCACAATTACTGATGAGCATAAGTTTTTTAGCGAGAATACGGTATGCCCTACATGTGATCAGAGTATTGAAGAGAACTTCAGAATAAATAGAATTAATGACGCTCAAGATAAAGCAAAGGAGTTGCGTTCTGGTTATATACAACTAGAAGAGGCAATTAAAGAAGAGGAAGAGCGAGAGCGTCAATTTTCTACAGTTTCTAAAGAGGTCACTCGACTAACACATGAGATTTCTCAAATCAATACTCAAATCTCTGGATATCAGCGACAAGTCAGAGATCTTGAACACGAAATTCAAACTGTTGCCGATAGACTTGCAAAAAGAAATTCTGAACATGAGAAGTTAGCAGAGCTAAAAGATAAACTTTCTACTGCTGTGATAGAATCTGATAGTAAAAAAGGTCAGTTGATTAACTGTGGATTTATTTCTGATCTTCTTAAAGACGGCGGTGTTAAGACCCAAGTTATTAAAAAATATTTGCCTTTAATTAATCAAGAGGCAAATCGATATCTTCAGATGATGGAGTTTTATATAAACTTCCGCTTAGATGAGGAGTTTAATGAAGTAATTGAATCTCCCATTCAAGAAGATTTTTCATATGCATCTTTTAGTGAAGGTGAGAAAATGCGTATTGATCTTTCTTTATTGTTCACTTGGAGAGAAGTTGCTAAAATTAAAAATTCTTTAAATTGCAATCTTCTTATATTTGATGAAACATTTGATTCGTCTTTAGATGGATTTGGTACTGATGAGTTTATGAGAATTATTCGGTTTGTTATTAAGGATGCTAATGTGTTTGTGATATCCCATAAGGAAGGAATGCGTGATAAGTTCTTGAATGTGCTAAAATTTGAAAAGGTAAAGGGTTTTAGTAGGTTAGCAGTATGAAGATTTTGGTTACAGGTCACAAAGGTTTTATTGGTAAGAATGTATTTTCTTATTTGCAAGAGAACTTTGGAAGTTCAAATGTGTTTGGTATTGATAGACCTGAAGGTGTAGAAAATTTTAGTGGTGGTGATTACGGTCTAGTTGTTCATCTTGCAGCATTTGCTAATATTAGAGAGAGTTTGGAGAACCCTAAAAAGTTCTACGAAAACAATGTAGTAAATGCAAAAAAATATTTGATTGGTGTAGAGAAAAAAATACTCGTCTTCTTTATGCTTCCTCTAGCGCAGTTGAAGAAGATTATTGGGAAAATCCATATGCAATGACTAAATGGATCAATGAGCAGATGGCACCATCAAACTCTGTTGGGATGCGATTCACTACTGTATATGGTCCAGATAGTCGTTCAGATATGATGTATCGTATGCTTGAGGACAAGACTGCAACTTATGTGACTAACCATAAACGTGATTGGATACACGTAAAGGATGTTTGTCGTGCCATTCTCTATCTTGCTCCTTCTGATATTTGTGGACCAGTTTCTGTTGGTTCTGGACAATCGGTATATGTAAAAGATCTTGCTAAAAAAATGGGCATGGGGCATTTGCCAGTTAAAGAACTGACCCCTGGGGAACGCCAAGATAATGTTGCAGACATTAGTTTACTAAGTAGTACGGGGTGGCGTCCTACTATCAATGTCTTAGATACTGTCAATGACAACACCTAATTGGCAACACCATTCAAAAAAAGAACAAAAACGAAAACTTAAACCTCAAGCAATGAGAGCAAGGCGTGAAGCATTACGCCAGTTCAAAAAGCGTCATATGGGTTGTCCTAAGGGCAACCCTTCTTTGTATACTGTGTGTACTTCAAACGAATCCCGATGACTATCAACCACGAAGTCAAAGGACAACTTGCCAAACTTCTTGCTACCGAAGACCTGGTAGTGGAGCACAGGTCTGTTGATACCGCTCAGTTCAATGTTCATACTCGCGTGCTGACTCTTCCTCAATGGAACAAAGCGTCTAACACTGTATATGATCTGTTGGTTGGACATGAAGTTGGTCATGCCCTATATACTCCAGATGAAGATTGGATCAAGACTCGTAAGATCTCACCTCAGATCGTAAATGTCGTTGAAGATGCTCGCATTGAAAAGATGATGAAGCGTCGTTATGGTGGTCTCTCTAAGACCTTTTATCGTGGTTATGAGGAATTGGCAGATCAAGACTTCTTTAGTATTGATGGTGAAGATCTGTCAATATTTAACCTAGCAGATAAAATTAATCTGTATTGTAAAATTGGAAATTATGTAGATATCCCATTTACATGTAGGGAAGAAGAACTTTTACTCATGGTTCGTAACTGTGAGACTTTTGCTGAAGTTCTTGATGCATCAGAAGCAATTCATAACTACTGCAAAAATGAACAACAAGAGTCCAATTCAGAAGTTCAATCACAACCTAATCATGGTGGGTCTTCCCCCCAGTCACAGGGATCAGGTGGTGAGGAGGGAGAATCAGAACCCCAGATCGATCCATCAGCCAGGGGAAAATCCGACGATTCTAAAGTTGATGGTCTTCCTGGACCTTCCAGTGATGTAGATACTGGTGGAGATGATGATCAACCGATTGATGTTGAGACTATGAAGTCTTTTGATGATGCCATCAAAGATCTTATTAGTAGTGATCAGGGAGAGAATCAGTATCTTGAAGTTCCCAGAGTTAATTTAGATAATATTATTATTGATAATGCTGAGGTATATCAACATGTTCCTGCTACTTGGGAGAATGAGAGATATGCATCAACAAGTATATTTGATGAAGTTGATTCTCGATATATTAAATTTAAAAAGTCTGCACAGAAGGAAGTAAATTACTTAGTTAAAGAATTTGAGTGCAAGAAGTCTGCTAGTGCATATGCACGTTCAACTACATCTCGTACTGGTGTTCTTGATTGTACTAAGTTACACACTTACAGATACAATGAAGACTTATTTAAAAAGGTATCGGTTATCCCTGATGGTAAGAACCATGGTCTAGTATTCATTATTGATTGGTCTGGTTCTATGGCAGATGTTCTTACTGATACTGTTAAACAACTTTATAACTTGATTTGGTTTTGTAAGAAAGTGAATATTCCTTTTGAGGTTTATGCTTTTACTAATGAGTATCCAAAAATAAAGTATGAATACAATGCTGATGGTGAACGTAAACCAATCATGCCTGGTCCTGCATATAAAAAAGTTGATGGTTGTGTTCAGGTTTATGATCACTTCTCTTTGTTGAATATGTTTTCAAGTAAGACTAAAGCATCTGAACTTGATATACAAATGCGTAACATTTATCGTATTTCTGAAGCATTTGGTAGGCAGCATTATACTTATTATGAAATTCCTATGGGTCTAACTTTGTCAGGAACACCTTTGAATGACACTCTTATTTGCTTGCATGAAATTCTTCCTAAATTTAAAAGGGAGAATGGTGTTGAAAAAGTTCAATGTGTAATCCTTACTGATGGAGAGGCACCTCCTTTGAAGTATCATAAAATAGTTCAACGTCATTGGGAATGTGATCCTTACCTTGGTGTTCGTCAGGTTGGTCCTACTTGCATCCTTCGCGATCGTAAACTTGGTACTACATATAATCTGGGTGGTAATTGGTATGAAGTAACTGATGTTCTTTTAACTCATCTTAAAGAAAAGTTTACTGATACTAACTTTATTGGTATTAGGGTGCTTGAAGGTCGTGATACTCATGCCTTTATTGCTCGTTATGTTGGTCGATGGAATGATGATCATGATAAACTATTTGATAGTTGGAAAAAAGAACGAACATTTACAGTTACCAATTCTGGATATCATGCTTACTTTGCATTGTCTTCAAATTCTCTTTCTCAGGATAATATTTTTGATGTCAAAGAGGATGCAACAAAGACTCAGATTAAGTCTGCATTTGTAAAAAGTCTAAGAACTAAAAAGATGAACAAACGTGTTCTTAATGAGTTCATCTCTCTTGTCGCATGACAATTTAAAAACTGTCTATTGGGGGATCAAAATCCCCCACATATCATCTATACTAACTTCAGTTCAAACAAATCAAATGTCTCTCTCATCCGAATTTATTCGCACTTCCCTTCAGGGGTTGTATGGTGAGTCTATTGCTGCTGCTGATATTCGTGCCTGGTGTGCTATGAATGGTGCGAACTATCAAACAGTCACGAATAAACTTGCTGATTACAAATCCAGTCGCGGAAAGTGGAACTTGACTGTACAAGAAAAACTAGAACAAAACTTTAATGCTCCTTCTGTACTTCCTGCTCTAGAAACTAATTTGATTCCAGAAAAAGATGATACCTTCGTCAAGTTTGGTAGTTTTGGTGATATTAAAAAAGTTATTCAGTCCCGTTTATTTTATCCAACGTTTATCACGGGTCTTTCTGGTAATGGTAAAACGTTCTCGGTTGAACAAGCATGTGCTCAACTTGGTCGAGAATTGATCAGAGTAAACATTACAATTGAGACAGATGAAGACGATCTTATTGGTGGTTTCCGTCTTGTTGATGGCAACACCGTCTGGCATAATGGCCCAGTCATTGAAGCACTCCAGCGTGGAGCAATCTTGCTCCTTGACGAAATCGATCTCGCCTCAAACAAAATTCTCTGTCTTCAGTCTATTCTCGAAGGAAAGGGAATTTTCCTTAAAAAGATTGGTAAATTCGTTGCTCCTTCGGAAGGTTTCAACGTACTCGCAACCGCAAATACTAAAGGTAAGGGATCCGAGGACGGACGATTTATTGGAACTAACGTGCTCAATGAAGCATTCCTCGAAAGATTCCCAGTAACTTTTGAGCAATCTTATCCAAGTCCTTCTACTGAACAGAAAATCTTGGAAGGAATTTGTTTGGATCATGGTATTGAAGATCGTGAATTCTGTAAGTACCTTGTTGACTGGGCAGATATTATCCGTAAGACTTTTTATGATGGTGGTATTGAAGAGGTTATCTCTACTCGTCGTCTTGTTCATATCATCAAGGCATATATGATCTTTAAAAGTAAAAGCAAAGCAATTGAGGTTTGTGTAAATCGCTTTGACGATGATACTAAGCAAGCATTTACCGAACTCTATGATAAAGTAGATGCTGATTTTGAATACACTGCTACTGGTGAGCAGGTAACCATTGACCAGGAGATTGGATCCTGATATAATATGGGAGGATAATAATGCCTCCCCACATTTTTATTATGAGTACTACTATGGCAAAACATTCCAAGTATTATTACGAATATGATCGTAATGATCTTAATCGAAAAAATCCTTTTGATGATAATATGCCTCCTTGGGGACATAGTGACATGGAAGCACTTGGTGCCCCTTACTATAAAACCTACACTCAGAATCAAGATGGTTTTTATCCAACAGATCACCCAAGTCAAGAGTTTTGGCATGAAGATGGGATTGAATTTGTTGGTAATCCTGATGGAATCACTACTACGTTTGACTTTACTATGGAATCAGAAGACAAAATTGATCTAAACCTTGATCAACTTTCAAACAATGGTTTTTGGAAGTATGAAGAAGATCTTACTATGAAACAGGTTCGTGAATACCTTTCAGAAACGTATAGATCACATTATGTTTCTAAAGAATCTAAGACACAGACTCTAGATCTTATTGAAGCAATTGGTGACGCTGAACCATTTTGCCGTTCTAATGCAATCAAGTATCTTTCTCGTTTTGGAAAAAAGAACGGCAAATCAAAAGGTGATATTTTGAAAGCAATTCACTACTGCATTCTTCTTTATCACTTCTCTGGACTACACAATGAAACTAAGGGAACCTATGAAACTTTCTGAAAAGACTATTAGCCTGCTTAAAAACTTCTCTGACATTAATCAGTCAATTCTTTTCAAGAAAGGTAACAAACTACGTACAATTTCAGTAATGAAGAATATTCTTGCTGAAGCAGATATTCCAGAAGACTTTCCTAAGGACTTTGGAATTTATGACTTGAATCAATTTCTTCGTGGTTTGTTTTTACACAATCAACCAGAACTTGATTTTACTAATGATGGGCATGTCGTCATTAGGGAAGGTAAAACTAGATCTAAGTATTTCTTTGCAGAACCTAGTGTTATTGTTACTCCTCCTGATAAAGAACTAACTCTTCCAAATGTCGATGTTGGATTTGAAATTTCTACAGAGCAACTCGATAAGGTTCGTAAAGCAGTTCTTGCATTTCAACTTCCTGACTTGTCTGTAGTTGGTCAAGCAGGAGTTGTAAAACTTGTTGTTCATGACAAAAAGAACGATACGTCAAATGACTTTCAGGTTATGGTCGGTGAAACTGAATCTGAGTTTTGTTTTAACTTTAAGGTTGAGAATATTAAAATTCTTCCTGGTTCTTATCACGTCGATATTTCAAGTAAACTTCTATCAAAGTTTACCAATAATGATTGTGATCTAACTTACTACATTGCTCTAGAACCTGATTCATCATTCTAATGAGGATAGATGTCACTGCCAGGATTATTGGTAGTGTCTTAGCTATCATCTCATACTTCGTTGTTCTTCATGTGAGTGCAACTCTAGGTGCTATGATGATGTTGGTATCTGATGCAATATCAGTGCCATACTTTGTAAGAACTAAATCCTGGGATGTAGTTCTTATGTTAGCATTCTTGCTCTGTATTTCTTCTTCTAAATTGATAGCATGAATTTAAGTATAGAGCAAGCAATGGTGCTATTGCTTTTGTCAAAATGTAAATTTAGTTCCAATTATACTTTGCATCTCATTCTATTTTTAACACATCTTCCTGAAGAGATCTAATGAACGTAAAAGTCACTGACAAATTAGATGTAGTAGTCATTGATGACTTTCTAGATCTGATGTCCCACAATCTTTTAAACCAAGGTGTTAAAGATGCTTCTGTTTGGGGTGTTAGGGAAACGATCTCTCTTGATGTTGAAAGTGGTGATCCTAGACTATGTTATGGATTTTCTTCTACTATCGTAGATGATCAAAAACCCGAATACTATTATGATATTGAGACCCATCATTTTATAAAGATTGTCAAATACATGAATGAAAGAGTTAAGGATCTTTTTCGTTTTAAGCAAGTTTTTCGTTGTAGAATGGACATGACCACATACAGAGGAGACAACCAAGTAACCTGTGCCCCTCACATTGATTATGATGGGAAGCATTTTACTTCAATTTATCATTTGTCCGAATGCAATGCACCAACAATCATCTATAACCAAAAACTTCTGACTGGAGATGTTCCTGATGATATGGTTCTAACCGAGAAGCAGAGAATTGAAGCAAAACCCAACAGGTTGATTATATTTAATGGCAATTATGTTCACACAGGAATGTGTCCAACAGATGCCCCAATAAGAATTTTAATCAACACAAACTATAAATTATGACCATGCGTGATGAATTTCTTTGGGTTGAAAAATATCGACCCAAAACCATAGAAGATTGTATTCTCCCCAACGATATTAAGAAGACATTTATTGAATTCTTATCAAAGGGTGAAGTTCCTAATCTTCTTCTTGCTGGACCTGCTGGGTGTGGCAAAACTACTATTGCAAAAGCACTCTGTAACGAATTAGGTGTAGACGTTTATGTCATCAACGGATCCGATGAAGGACGATTCCTCGATACTGTCAGAAACAATGCGAAAAACTTCGCTTCGACCGTATCGCTTACGTCAACTGCTAAACACAAAGTCATCATCATTGATGAGGCAGATAACACAACCCATGATGTACAACTCCTCCTACGGGCGTTTACTGAGGAGTTTAGTGGCAACTGCAGATTCATCTTCACCTGCAATTACAAAAACAAAATCATTGAACCCCTCCACTCTCGATGTGCCGTCGTCGAGTTTGGAATCCCTGCAGGAAAAAGACCAGAGATGGCATCAAAGTTCTTCAACCGTCTCAGACAAATCTTGGATACAGAAGGTGTTGAATATGATAACAAGGTCCTGGTAGAATTAATCAATAAGCACTTTCCTGATTGGAGAAGAGTATTAAATGAATGTCAAAGGTATTCTGCGGGGGGTAAGATCGACTCTGCGATTCTTGCATCATTCAGTAATCTTAAAACTGATGACCTTATTAAAAAACTCAAGGATAAGAACTTTCCTGAGGTACGTAAATGGGTCGTCAATAATTTGGACAATGATTCTAGCGTACTCTTGCGTCGGATTTATGATGCTTGTTACGAATCCCTCGTTCCTTCTAGCATTCCTAGTGCTGTGCTTATTTTGGCTAAGTATCAGTATCAGGTTGCATTTGTTGTGGACCAAGAAATAAACATGCTTGCGTGTTTAACTGAAATTATGGTGGAGTGTGAATTCAAATGATGAAAAAAGAAAAAATTAGAGCACAAGTAAAATCTAGATTCTATTACTTCTTCTGGGGGACTGCTACAGTCTCTGTACTTCTGGGACAGTTGTATGTTGGAACTGGATATCGTATAATGGCAGGGCAAACCTTGCGCCTAACATCCCATCTTATGGAGATTATTGAACAATGAACGTTAAACTTGTACGTATTACTTCTGGCGAAGATCTTATTTGTGATCTTCTCAATGAAACTGATGATTCTGTTACTTTTACTGATGCGATTGTAGCGGTTCCTGCAGGCAATGGGCAGATTGGATTTGCTCCTTGGTCACCTCTTCTTAGTAAAGATGTGAAGGAACTTACTATTGACAAAAAATTCGTCATGTATGTTTCAGAACCACAAGATCAGATCTTGACTGAATATAAATCTATGTTCAGTAAGATCATTGCTCCTTCTACAAAACTTGCTCTCTGAGCCTTTTATTTTATTATGATTAACATTGATCGCATCAACCTTGAAGAGTTCTTTGGTTGCGTGAACGCTACCAATACCAAACAGATGAAGTCTAACGCATTCAAAACTATTCGTACTTGGTTGCAGGAAAAGTCCTTTGCCAAGTGGAGTGATGGTCAACTTCAGTATGTGGGTGATTATAAAGATGGTGTTGACTTTACCTCTGAGGATAACGTCAACTATGAGATGAAAGGTTCTCTTCGTTTGTTCAATAAAAACGGATCAACTAAAAGCATTATCTTGAAGAACTTTCATAGCGAAAATAAAGTAGTAGAAAAAACCTTCGATTATATGCTCTTGGTAGATACTGAGCGTATGTCGATTGCCTATGTTGATTGGGACACTGTAAGTAAGAGAACATACTTTACTCCCAAATCTCCTTGTGCAAAAGTCAAGTTTCTTCCTGGTGACTTTACTATGCTTGCTAAAGATATTAAACCTTCAGAGAAGAAGATTACCTCCGCACAAATTCTCGACAATCTGCAGGAGATTCTTTGATGAAGAGTTACAAGACTCCTCTACGCTATCCTGGAGGCAAGTCTAGGGCATGTAAGAAGATGGACCCTTACTTCCCTGATCTTAGAGATTATAAGGAGTATCATGAACCTTTTATTGGTGGAGGAAGTGTTGCTATTCATGTAACTAAAAAATATCCACATCTGAAAGTTTGGGTGAATGATCTGCATCCTCCTCTGGCAACTTTTTGGCAGCAGGTACAATCAAATGGATATCAGATGGAAAAAAAACTTCAGGAACTGAAGTCCAAATATCCAGATCAATCGTCTGCAAAAGGATTGTTTTTGTCCTCTAAAGATTATCTTGATAATAGTAGTATCTCAGATGATCCTATCTGGACTGCTATTAGTTTTTACATAGTTAATAAGTGCTCCTTCTCAGGACTTACTCAATCGTCTTCCTTTTCTAAACAGGCGTCAGATAGTAATTTCTCTATGAAGGGTATTCTTAAATTGAGTGGTTATCAACAACTTATACATAATTGGATGATCACTAATTATTCTTATGATAAGATTTTAGATGAATCTTCTGATAGATCTGATGTATTTGTTTATCTAGATCCTCCATATGATATTAAAGATAATTTATATGGAAAGAGTGGATCAATGCATAAAGGATTTGATCATGACAAATTTGCAGAAGATTGTAACTGTTCTTCTACAGACATGATGATTAGTTATAATTCTGATCAACTTGTGACCAATCGTTTTGTTGATTCTAAGTGGAGAGCAGCAGAGTTTGATCTTACATATACTATGAGATCTGTTGGTGATTATATGTCGGATCAAAAAACACGTAAAGAATTGCTTTTAATGAACTATGAAAATCGAAGTTTCGCTTTACAAAGCGGGGAAATTGTGGATGGAAGAGTATCAGGCACACGACTTCCAGGATGCTAGGGAGATTGCTCTTGCAAGAAACCCTGGTGCAACAATTACGGGCGTTAGTGCTAATTTGAGAGCTGATGAAGTGCCTGATTTTTATAAACAGTAATTATGGAATTAAAAGACTGGTTAAATTCTATTAATTTTACAAAAGAGGATTTGTCTGAAAACATCTCTTCATATCCACCATTCATTGTAAATAAATGTTTGTCTGGTCATCTTGATGGAGTTCTTTTTGCAAATGAGATGAATAAAAATTCTCATTTGGATAAAGACATGCAATATGCGTTCTTTATAAATACTCTGAGGAAGCGTAAGAGATTCTCTCCCTGGCTCCGAAAAGATAAAATTGATAATCTTGATCTTGTAAAACAATACTATGGTTATAGTAATGAGAAAGCAAGTCAAGCTTTGAGAATTTTGTCGAAGGAACAACTCGATTACATTAAACAAAGACTTGACATTGGTGGAACATGACAAACACTATTGAACCCCAGGTAAACTGGAAACCCGAGATGATGGTAGAAGTTATGCTCAACGAACCAGATGATTTTTTGAAGGTTCGTGAGACTCTAACTCGCATTGGTGTTGCTTCTAGAAAGGAAAAAAAACTCTACCAATCTTGCCATATTCTACATAAGCAGGGTAGATATTATATTACACATTTTAAAGAACTCTTTGCTCTGGATGGTAAGCACGCTAATCTTACCATTAATGATGTGCAGAGAAGAAATAGAATTACTAGACTATTGTCTGATTGGGGTTTAATTAGTATTGTTAATGATGAATCTATTTTAGACATTGCTCCTTTAAATCAAATTAAAGTTTTATCTTACAAAGATAAGACTGAGTGGATCTTAGAGCAAAAATATAATATTGGATCTAAAAAGAAAGTAGAGCAAACAGAATAGTGGATGAAAGAGAATCTGAGTACGACGAGTACGATTATCAACTGTTTTTAAAAATAGAAGATGTTCGTACAATGTATGATCATGTTTGCTATTCGATAAGAATGTGGCCAGGTTCTCCTGCAAGACCAGTTGAAGAGCAAGTTTATCTTGATAAACTTAAAACACAATTATTTGCCATGATTGCTGATTATAATTTTGAGAACGGTTAGTTCTGTAGAATTGTTCGGTAATTACTGCTAGTTAGTTTTATATTTTAATATAAATAGTAACGGATGCCTTCGGGGTCCACACAATACAAACTCGCTTATTAAAGGAGCTAAAACCATGGGTAACCTCATGAGATATTCTGCTGCGGATCTTCCACAAATTTTGGATAGAATCAATCGCAATAGTATTGGAATGGATGAGTATTTTGATCGTCTCTTTAACGTTCATGAAACCTCTACCAATTATCCACCATACAATTTGATTCAGGTTAGCGATTTAGAATCACGTTTGGAAATTGCGCTTGCTGGGTTCAAAAAAGAAGAAGTCAATGTTTACAAAGAATACGGAAAACTTTTTGTTGAAGGACAAAAAGAAACTGCGGGAGATACAAACTATGTCCATAGAGGAATGGCTCAACGATCTTTCACCAGATCATGGACGCTCAGTGATGATACGGAAATTAGATCAGTTACTTTTGAGGATGGGTTATTGAGTATTGAACTTGGTAAAATAGTTCCAGAACATCATGTTCGTAAGGACTATCTTTAAGTAAAAACAATTAAGTTTAGATTATAAATACTGGTGGGGCATACCCAAATATCGTCACCGCACGGGCGGGGTTGGTCAGAATCAACCCTTGCCCATTTTTATTTTTTGTGTTAAAGTAAGTAGTAAAGGATCTTATTATGACTGTTAAATTAGCCGTTGTGAAGACGGGAGAACAAATCATTACTGACGTTGAAGAAATGACCTTAGATGATAAGGTTGTTGGTTATTTCTTCAATAAACCCTGTATTGTTGATACAGGCAAACCAGAAAAAAATAAAGAGACTGGAAGGACTTCTTTTGATATTAGTCTTAGTCCTTGGATTGCTCTTGGCAAAGGATATAAATTTCCAGTTCCCCTAGACTGGTTGGTAACCTTTGTGGATCCAGTAGAAGAACTCAATAATATGTATCTTGTAGATATTATGGGTCAAGAAGTACAAGATCAAAGTCAATCAATCATTGTTACTGATGGATGTGAGGATTGCTGATATGGAACCTAAAATCATTATTTTTCAAACTGGTGGAACTCTGATCTCTGTATTAGAAGAAGCACCATCTGCTGACATTGGCGAACCTGATTGCATCTTGGTAAGTCCATTCAATATTATGCCTGACGGAACTCTTCAACCTTGGTTGGGGGATCTTACTTCGGACAACAAATTCAAGATTCATTCTGATAAAATCTTGACCATCGCTGAACCAACTGCTAAAATCAAGGAACTATACAGCACTTTGACTAAGTGAGATTCTACACAAACGTCCAGATGATTGGGGATCAATTTCTCGTCCGAGGATATGAAGATGGTAAGAACTTCATGATCCGAGAGAAATATTCTCCGACTCTTTTTGTTCCTTCTAAAAAGAAGACATATTATCGGACGTTGACTGGAGAATACGTTGAACCAATTAAACCTGGTGGTGTTCGTGATTGTAGAGAATTTATCAAGAAGTATGATGGTGTAGAGAATTTTAGTATCTATGGTAATGAGAGATATGTGTATCAATATATCTCTGACAATTATAGAGAAGATGAAATTAAGTTTGATATTAGTAAAATTAAACTTACAACAATTGATATTGAGGTTGCGTCTGAAAATGGATTCCCTGATGTAGAATCTGCTGCAGAAGAAGTTCTTTTGATCACTCTTCAAGATTATACAACAAAAGAAATTATTACTTGGGGTAAGGGACCATTCAAACTGAAGCAAGGCAATCATTATTATAAGCAGTTTAATAATGAATATGATCTACTGAATGATTTTATTGCATGGTGGATTGAAAATACTCCTGAAGTTGTTACTGGGTGGAATAGTAAATTATATGATATTCCGTATCTAGTGCGACGTATTGATAGGATTCTTGGTGAGAAGTTGATGAAAAGACTTTCTCCTTGGGGTCTAGTTAGTGAGGATGAAACTTATATTGCTGGAAGAAAGCATATATCATATGATATTGGTGGGATATCTCAATTAGATTACCTTGATCTCTATAAGAAATTTACATATAAAGCACAAGAATCCTATCGACTAGATTACATTGCGAGTGTGGAACTTGGACAAAAGAAACTTGATCACTCCGAGTTTGATACCTTCAAGGATTTCTATACAAATGGTTGGCAGAAGTTTGTAGAATATAATATCATTGACGTGGAACTTGTTGACCGTATGGAAGACAAGATGAAACTGATTGAACTTGCATTGACTCTTGCGTATGACGCTAAGGTCAATTATGAAGATGTGTTTTACCAAGTGCGTATGTGGGACACAATAATTTATAATTATCTTAAGGATAAGGGAATAGTTATTCCTCCTAAAATTAAATCTGACAAAAATGAAAAGTATGCGGGGGCATATGTTAAAGAACCGATTCCTGGAAAGTATGATTGGGTTGTTTCTTTTGACCTTAACAGTCTGTACCCTCATCTCATTATGCAGTACAACATCTCCCCCGAGACCTTACAAGATACTAGACATTCTTCAGCTACGGTAGATAAGATATTGAACAAAGATATCGACTTCTCTGGATATGAAGATTTTGCTGTGTGTGCAAATGGGTCAATGTATAGGAAAGATGTTAGAGGATTTCTTCCTGAATTGATGGATAAGATCTACAAAGATAGAACTGTATTTAAGAAGAAGATGCTTGCTGCTAAACAGCAATATGAAAAAACTCCAACAAAAGTATTGGAGAAGGAAATTGCTAGATGCAATAATATTCAAATGGCGCGTAAGATTCAACTTAATAGTGCTTATGGTGCTATTGGAAATCAGTACTTTAGATATTATAAACTTGCTAATGCAGAAGCAATTACTTTATCTGGTCAGGTATCAATTCGTTGGATTGAAAATAAAGTAAATGGATATTTGAATAAACTGCTATCAACTGATGGAGTGGACTATGTTATTGCATCTGATACTGATTCTATCTATTTGAATATGGGTCCTCTTGTAGATAAATTTTTTGCTGCTAAGTCTGAAGATAAGAGTTCTATTGTAAATATTCTAAATTCAATTTGTGAAGATAAACTTGAACCTTTTATTGATGCTTCCTATCAAGAACTTGCTGATTACGTGTCTGCATATGATCAAAAAATGCAGATGAAGCGGGAGAACATCGCTGAACGTGGTATCTGGACCGCTAAGAAGAGATACATTCTTAACGTATGGGACAGTGAAGGTGTTCGATATGAAGAACCTAAATTGAAGATGATGGGTATTGAAGCAGTTAAATCTTCAACACCTGCACCTTGTCGAACTATGATTAAGGATGGTCTTAAATTGATGATGAATGGTACGGAAGAAGATGTAATTAACTTTATTGATAAGTGTAGAGAAGATTTTAAAAAACTTCCTCCAGAACAAATATCTTTTCCAAGATCTGTTTCTAATGTTCGTAAGTATGCTGATAGCACAAGAATTTACAGCAAAGGAACACCCATTCATGTTCGTGGTGCTCTATTATATAATCATCAAATAAAGGAGAAGAAGTTAATTAATAAATATTCACTCATTCAAAATGGTGAGAAGATCAAGTTTTGTTATTTGAAAGAACCAAACCCTTTGCATGAAAATGTAATATCTTTTATTCAAGAATTTCCAAGAGAACTTGAACTTGACAAGTACCTTGACTACAACTTACAATTTGAAAAGAGTTTCGTTGAACCTCTTAAAACTATTCTCAACGCTATTGGTTGGAGTGTTGAGAAAACTGTAAACTTAGAACTATTTTTTTCCTGATGGACCTTCCTATTACCGACAAAGAACTTGACACTATTGTTAGTGCTCTTCGTCTTGGTGGAGATACTTCTCTCTATCAAAAATTGAAAACTGTAAAAGAAATCCGTGAGGAAAATCCTGACGGTGCTTATAAAAAAATTCTTCGTGAAAAATACGGGATGGTTGCTTGATGGATTTTCTAAAAGATATTGTAAAAGAGATTGGAGATGACTTTACCAAACTGGCAGCGGACATCGACGAAACCGAAACTTACGTGGACACAGGTTCGTACATCTTTAACGGAGTCGTATCAGGTAGTATATTTGGTGGTGTATCTGGGAATAAGATTACTGCCATTGCTGGCGAATCTAGTACTGGTAAAACTTTTTTTAGCCTCGCAGTGGTTAAGAATTTTCTGGACTCTAATCCTGATGGATACTGCTTGTATTTTGATACTGAGGCAGCTGTCAATAAATCGCTCTTAGAGAGTCGTGGAATCGATCTGAATCGTCTTGTTGTAGTGAATGTGGTGACGGTCGAAGAGTTCCGTAGCAAGGCACTCAAGGCAGTAGACATGTACCTCAAAACGTCTGAGGGGGATCGTAAACCATGTATGTTTGTGTTAGACTCTTTGGGAATGTTATCCACTGAGAAAGAGATTACTGATGCTCTTAATGAAAAGCAAGTTCGAGACATGACCAAATCTCAACTCATTAAAGGTGCATTTAGGATGCTGACCTTAAAACTTGGTCAAGCAAACATTCCTATGATTGTTACTAATCACACTTATGATGTTATTGGATCTTACGTACCCACTAAAGAGATGGGCGGAGGTTCTGGTCTTAAATATGCTGCTTCTACTATCATCTATCTTAGTAAGAAAAAGGAGAAGGATGGGACAGAAGTCATTGGAAATATTATCAAAGCAAAGACTGCTAAGTCACGTTTAAGTAAGGAGAATAAGACAGTTGAAATACGTCTCTATTATGATGAGCGTGGTCTTGATCGATATTATGGTCTTCTTGAACTTGGTGAGATTGGTGGACTTTGGAAGAACGTTGCTGGTCGATATGAAATGACGGTTGGGGGAGAAACTAAAAAGGTATACGCTAAGGCGATTCTTAAAGATCCAGAGGTTTACTTTACTTCTGAAGTTATGGAAAAACTTGACGAGATTGCTCGTGAAGAATTTAGTTATGGAAATTGAGAAGATTAACTAACACACATTATGGACAACATTGAGACTACAATTTTAAAAAATCTTCTCTTCAATGAAGAGTTCTCTAGAAAAGTGATTCCTTTTATTAAGGAAGAATACTTTCAAGAACCTACACAAAAAATTACATATGAAGAAATCACTTCTTTTATTGGGCAGTACAATTCTCAAATTACTGTAGAAGCATTGTTGATTGAAGTATCTAATCGTAGAGATTTGAATGATGAAACTTTAAAACAACTTCAAATGTTGATTACCAACTTGGAGGAAAGTCCTGTCGATCAACAGTGGTTACTTGATACTACAGAAAAATGGTGTAGAGATAGGGCAATTTATTTGGCATTAATGGATTCTATTAGTATTGCTGATGGAAATGATGAGATGAAAAGTAGGGATGCAATTCCCAATATACTTAGTCAGGCATTGGCAGTTTCATTTGACAATAATATTGGTCATGATTATTTTGAAAATGCTGATGAACGATTTGATTTTTATCATCAGAAGCACGATAGAATACCTTTTGACTTAGAATACTTTAATAAGATTACTAAAGGAGGTCTTGTTAGTAAAAGTCTTAATATAGCTCTAGCTGGAACTGGTGTTGGTAAGTCTTTGTTCATGTGTCATATGGCTGGTTCTTGTCTTCTTGCTGGTAAAAATGTATTGTACATTACTATGGAGATGGCAGAAGAAAAGATTGCTGAGCGCATTGACGCCAATCTTCTTAATGTGCCAATTCAAGAGATCTCTGAACTTCCTAAGTCAATGTTTGACAACAAAGTTGAGAATCTTGCAAAAAAAACTCAGGGATCTCTTATAATTAAGGAATACCCAACTGCTAGCGCACATAGTGGACATTTTGAAGCATTGCTTGCAGAACTTGCACTTAAGAAATCATTTAAGCCTGATATTATTTTCATTGATTACCTTAATATATGTGCTTCCAGCAGGTATCGCGGAAATAGCACTGTCAATTCATATTCATATATCAAGGCAATTGCTGAAGAGCTTAGAGGACTGGCTGTCGAGTCAAACGTCCCTATCGTTTCTGCCACGCAGACCACTCGTTCTGGTTATGGTAGCTCTGATGTTGACATTACTGATACTAGTGAGTCCTTTGGCCTCCCTGCTACTGCTGATCTTATGTTTGCCCTTATTTCTACAGATGAGCTCGAAGGGCTTGGACAAATTATGGTGAAGCAATTGAAGAATAGGTACAATGATCCCACAGTTAACAAACGCTTTATTGTTGGGATTGATCGTGCTAAAATGAGATTGTATGATTGTGAACAATCTGCTCAAGAAGATGTTCTTAACAGTGGGGGAGAGTATGAGTTTGATGATGGAAACTCTGACAAAAAACAAAATAGAAAAGAAAAGTTTGGGACCTTTAAATTTGATTAACATGAAGAACGTTGGAGCAGATCTGATCGGTGATTTCACTGCTATTGACTATCCTGAAAGAAGGCAGTTTCCTAGTAATGAGATAGTAAATCGATGGAAAAATATTGGGCATAATTATGTAAATTATACTGGTCTTCTTAGGGAAGAGTATCGTGGTGTTCCTGATTGGTGTCATGATATTGTAAGCAGACTTAAGACCAAATATATTCCTATTGGAGATAAGTGGTATTTTTTGCAGGATACTTCATTGTCTCTTTATAAAATGCCTCCTGGAACAATCATGCCAGAGCATGAGGATACTTATCCTAGATTTCGAGAGATTTATGGTGAATCTAATGTTGATATGATCTGTAGGATTCTAATATTCTTAGAAGACTGGAAGACTGGGCATTATTTTGAATTAGATAGGGAACCCTATGTAAAATGGTCGAAGGGTGATTATCTTTGGTGGCGTGGAGATACTAGTCATCTTGCAGCAAATCTTGGAATTGAAGATAGATATACTATGCAAATTACATCAACTTTATCGACATGGAAAAAAGAGATGCAGTAATCGATGACATTATTGCCAACTATGGAGAATATTGTTCTTCTTTTACATATAACTTTAGGAGGAAATGTGCAGAAGAAGATATCCATAATGATGGATTTGTAAATTGTTATTGGAATCCCACTAGCAAGTTAGTCTATATGCATATTGATAAGTGTGGTAGTACCTCAGTTTCTACTGCGCTAAGATATTCAAAGACAAAGTTTTTCTCTCTTGAGAAAATAACTCGTAAATATGAACCTAATGAGTTAGCAAAATTTTTGGTCAAGGATCATATATTTTTTGCAGTAACTAGGGATCCAGTTCAAAGATGGATCTCTGGTGTTAATGAGTTTATGTGTAGATTTGAACCAGATTTTGATTGGGTCGTTGACCAAGTAAAAAATAAAAAATATATATTTGATGAACATACTGGACCACAAACATCGTTTTTAAAATTATGTACTGATAATAATGCCAACTTAAAATTGATAAAGTTGGATAGTAAGTTATCGGCAAAAGTTAATTTGCTAATTAAAAAAAATTTATGTAAAGAAGACTTGGAAAAATATGAACCTTTTTTAATTTCTCATTTAAGAAATTCTAAAGACTTTGATCCAAATTACCGACCGTTATGTGCTAAAATATATAAAGATTATATAGAGCCTGACAGAGAAGAGTTTGACAAACTTTATCAAGGAGATTATGAATTGTACTCAAAAGGTGAGTGATCCATTTCACACGGTAGAAAAATTTGAAGAAACCATATCAAATTTTTATGGTGCAACGTATGGTATAGCAGTTGATTGTTGTACTCATGCTGTAGAGTTGTGCCTTAGGTATGAGGGTTATGATCAAGTAGTAGTACCAGAAAGAACTTATGTTTCTATTCCAATGACCTGTATGAAGCTTGGTCTTGATTGGAAATTTGCTGATATTAAGTGGTATGACCAATACCATCTTGGTGGTACTAATATTATTGATGGTGCAGTTCTGTGGAGACCAAATTCTTATGTACCTGGAACTTATTTGTGTTTGAGTTTTCAGTATAGGAAGCATCTCTCTTTGGGTAGAGGTGGAATGATCCTGACGAATGATGAATATGCTGCTGAACAGATGAGAATGATGACATATGATGGAAGAAAGAAATATGTTCCTTGGGGAGAACAAAATATTAGTTCAATTGGATATCACTACTACATGACACCTGAGACTGCAGAAATTGGTCTTGATACTTTTGAGCAAGTTAAGGACTCATTCCCTCTCGCCAAAAATTATAATTCTTATCCATACCTTCCTGATATGGAGGTATTTAAATGAATAAGTTAAAAGGTCTTCCTCCAATATTCTACTTAAATTTGGATCATAGAACTGATAGAAAAGAGCATATAGAGAATCAGTTTAAAAAGTGGGATATTACAGACTACACACGTTGGTCGGCATCAACGTTTGATACAAAAAAAGTTGATCAGTGGGGAAAGAGATTAGATCAAATGCTACTCGCTCCATCTGATGCATCTATTCTTATGAATGAATGGCACCTATTAATTGAGTGGTATAATTCTGGAATATCAGAATATTGTATGGTTGTTCAGGATGATCTATGTTTTGATCTTGTTGAACATTGGCCTTTTAACTGGGAAGATGTTATGAAATCTCTTCCATATAATTGGGATATAGTTCAATTTTATTATTGTCATGATTGGCAATTGATGATGCACCTTCATCCTAGAACCTGGCATAGTTCTTCTGCAGCGTGTTTTATGGTGAATAGATTTTTTGTTGAGAAGTTGATTAAGATTCATGTTAATCCTGATGGAACTATTAGGACAAATCAATCTTTGCATGATTTGGAAGTTCCTAGGGAATCCTATAGTAGTGATGATTTCCTTCTTTATCAGATTGCAAAATCTTACACCATTCCATTATTGACTCTAGATCCTAAATTGGCAGTAGCACAGGATAATAATCAATCTAGCAATTCAAATGCCGAAGATTATAATCCAGTTATTGCAGTATATCATAATAAGATTTATGATATACTTTCGACTACTTGCACAAAACAATGGTGGGAAACTCAGAGTTCTAATTTCACTGCAGATGATATTTTGAGTTGGGGTAAACCCGTTCATAAAAAAATGAAAATGTTATTACCACAGTATGATAAGATAGGTTAATCTATATGGAATTTAGTGTATCTTCAAAATTGAATGACATGCCTACGATAATATATCGGGCATCTTCTGAAAATCCTCCTATAGAGCAAGAACTTTCTTCTTGGGGAATATCTAACTATAGGAAGCATTATGATAAATACAGTCCACAAAAATATAAAGATTGGAAACATTTGCTTCTTGATGATGGTTTAATGCAAACTCCTTTAGAACTATCTTATTCAATTAATATTATTGATGCTATTGTTGATTGGTATGATAATACTGATGATGAGATTTGTATTGTTGCTGATGAAAATGTTACATTTAAGAATGCAAAACATTGGCAATTTGACTGGACTTTTCTCATGCAACAACTTCCATACAATTGGGATTGTATACAATTGTTTGTGTATTGTTCGGAGTCTCTGAAGATGCATATGCATCCTTGGATAAAATCTAATAGGGGTCAACAGTGTTTTATGATCACTAGATATTTTGCTAAGAGGTTAAAACATTTTCACTACATAGAGGAGAAGTTTAAACTTTATTATGATACTCCAGATAAATCTATACCTATAGATTCTTATGGATCTATTGATACCTTTTTTTATGACTTAGGAATTACTTATACCTTTCCTGTGTTTTCCTTAATAAAAAATAGTACTTCATCATATTTGCCTGAGATGTGTTCTGAAGGTATTGACTATTGGTGGGAGGATAAAGCACCTTTGTATTCTAATTTTGAATTATTTAATTACAATAAAGGGGATGATGAATGGAAAATGGATCAATACTTTGATGTGGATTCATCTAAAAATAAAGTATATATGGATGAGAGGAGGCCAAGACTAATATGGATTTAACTAATAAGTTAGACGGTATGCCAACCGTCAATTATTTTAATCTTGATAATAGAGTTGATCGTAAAGAATGGATGGTCGGTCAATTTAAGAAGTATGGGATTAAGTATAATAGGGTATCTGGAACAAAATATCTTGCTTCCGAAAATGCTAGATGGAAGCACTTGATTGCAGACGGTGAAGATTACAAATTGCTTGTACCTATTGCGGCAAATGCAATTACCCATCTTGATTTTTTAAAACGATGGTATTCCGAAACTACTGAACCATATGTCCTTCTTATGGAAGACGACTATGATCTTGGATTGATTCCATATTGGCACTTTGATTGGAACTATATGATGGAACGTATCCCATATGATTGGGATTGCATTCACATGGGATATGAAAATCCAGATGGTCTTTTATTTCATCTCCATCCCATTGAAGCTGCTCATGATTTTGGACCAGTTCTTTTAAAAAGAGAATATGTTGAAAAGTTGTTGGATCTGCATTGTGTTGGGGAAAAATATAAATTAGTTCATACTGTTGCAGATATTGCTTGGAATCGACAAACGGATGTTGCTGGATCTGGCACAGTGGATTATTTTATGGTTCATAGCGGCAGAACATACTGCTTACCTTTAATTACCATCAATGCTAATTTTGGTAGTTTTGAAAACAATAGTATAATTCAAAGATACTATAGGCAAGAAGGTGATATAATTGCTAGGAATACTTATTACTATTGGTGGCAGCACGAGAAAACCAAATTTACTTTGGATGACTTTTTTAGTTTTGGTGGTAAAGTTCACGAATCTATGAAATTAAAACCCCAGAAGTTTAGGTCTTATGATTTGACGGGTAAGCAGTATGATCAGTATGGAGAATCATATCTTGATTATTATAGAAGGTAATAAATATACTTACGGAGGAAATTGATTATTATGGAATTAAAAGATACGGTAAAAGGAATGCCGAAAGTTTATTATTTTAATTCGGAGCAATCTGAAGTTACTAATGAACATATGAAAAGAAATCTAACAAGTTTGGGGTTAGATCATCAGAGAATTATTACATCCAACTATAATAAAGAAAATGTAAAGGAATGGGTTGGTAAACTAATTGACGCTAAAAATTATAAACTACCAGTAGTAACTGCTGGATATTCTATATCTGTACTGGAATTTTTAAAAGATTGGTATGAAAGTACTAATGAAGAAACCTTGATTCTTAGTAGAGATACTATTGACTTTGGGATTATAAAATATTGGCCTTTTACTTGGGATGAGTTGCGTCAAAAAATTCCTTATGATTGGGATTGTTTCTTGATGGGATTTGAAAGTACAACTCAAATACCATGTTATCTTCATCCAATCATTCCTGGACACAACTTTGGAATGGCAGTTCTGAATAGAAGATATGTTAAAAAACTAATAAAACTTCACTGTGTCGGTGATAGGTATAGACTGGTAAACAAGATTGCTGATAAAAATTTTGGTGGTCAATCTGGAACAGTAGACTATTTTATTGGACATTGTGGTAAAACATATTGTATGCCATTGTTCCCAACTCATACTGATTTTATTAAAAAGAAAACTAAAAAATATGTATTGGCAAAGTCATGCAGATTAGCATATTATCAGTGGTGGAGAACTGACGAAAGTTTGGAAATTCTTGGTCATTATAATAGATATACTATGGATGAATTACTTACTTATGGTAAAGCAAATGATATTGGTATGATAAAAAATATTCCTACAGCTCAATTATTTGCTGTATTTAAATGAACTTTACCAAAAAGTTGAAGGGATTCCCAACAGTTCGTTATATTAATTTGGACTGTAGAACTGATCGTCGTGAGTACATGGAGAATCAGTTTGATATGATGAAGATAAATTGTCAAAGAGTATCAGCATCTAAGTTCTCTGCGTCTACTATGAGTGAGTGGGCTTCCGAGTATGTTGATGGTCCTGTTCCTAAAATTCCATCATATGCTTTAGGCAATTCTTTAACTCATCTTGAAACTATTAAAGAATGGGTTACTAATACAACTGAAGAATATCTTTTATTGATGGAAGATGATTATGATCTGACTTTATTCCAATATTGGAATTTTGATTGGGAATATTTAATGAATCGTGTTCCTTACGATTGGGATTGTATTCAACTGGGATATGAATCTGATGAGTTTTTGGCATTCTTTTTGCATCCTAAACTTAGGCATACTTACTTTGGTCCAGTTTTGTTGACTAGAGACTATGCTGAAAAGATATTAGAACTTCATACCTCAGGTGATAAGTATTGTTTTAATAAAGTTTTGGGTTCTAAAAAATTTAAAAATTATGGCACAACAGTAGATTATTTTATTGCACATACTGGCAGAACTTATTGTATACCTTTAATTACTACAAACGTTGATTCTCCAAGCACTGAGTATGGTATTAATATCACTAGACCACATCATCAAAAATCTAAGTACGCTTATTACTATTGGTGGATGAAAAAACATTTGACATTTACATTGGATGAATTTTTTACCTATGGTAAACCAAACGATAACAAAATGATAATTAGCACGAGCGGTTGATATGAATGCTACTAATGAATGGGATAGATTAAAAAAGGTAATCGTTGGTGTTGCTGATCACGCAATTATTCCTGAGATGGATAAAAGTCTTAGGACCATAAATTATGCTGGTGACCAAGATGTATCTTCTGTAAAAGTTGGACCATATCCACAAAAAGTTATTGATGAAGCAAATGAGGATTTGGAAACCTTTTGTGATTTTTTGAGGGAAGAAAATGTTGAAGTTTTAAGACCAAAAAGAGAAGTTACAACTTATTATAATTACTGCCCTAGAGATAGTGTTTTTGTTCATGGTGACTTTGCTCTAGCAACTCCACAACCACTTAGATCTAGATCTGGTAATTGGAGATCTTTTGGACATCACATTGACTCAGTTTGTGAAGTACCTTGCTCATATCATGATGGACTTTACAATGAAGACTGTGTTGGTGATCCCTCTGTATTGGCACTGACCGAGTTAACACCCGCGTTTGATGCTGCAAATTGCATTCGTGCCAATGATGAGATATTGTATTTGATATCTAATAGTGGTAATAGGCAGGGTGCAACTCTTCTGCAAGATATGCTAGGCACTCGCGCAACAGTTCGTGTAGTTAAAGATATATACACCTATGTCCATATTGACACAACTGTGACATTTCTTAGGGAAGGATTGCTAATGGTCAATCCCAATAGAGTGAAGAGTCGTAATGATTTGCCGTATCCATTTAATACTTGGACAATGATTAGAGCACCAGATCCAATTGACATAGGTTATTATCCAGGATATAATAATGCATCAGAGTGGTGTAATATGAATTTGTTCAGCATATCACCAGATCTGGTTGCTCTTGAAGAAAATCAACATCCAACCAGACAAATTTTGGAAACTTATGGCATAGAATGTGCTATGCTTCCTATGAGGCACCAAAGAACTTTAAGTGGTGGATTTCACTGCGTAACTTTAGATTTGGAGAGAGGATGAAAGTAGGAATTATTGGTACAGGTAAATTGGGTGGTCCTGTTTCTGAAGTATTTGCTGATGCTGGACATGAAGTTTTTGCCTATGATATTGCTGGTGGAAAAAATATATCCTCTGGAAAAACTGAAGGTGGTGGATCTAGGAAGTATTACAAAAGCATTAAAACTGTTGTACAAAAATCGTCAATAGTATTTGTTGCAGTCCCTACCCCACATGAAGAAGAGTATGGGGGTAGTTCTCCCTCTATGCATTTGGAACCAAAAGATTTTGATTATAGTATTGTAAAGAAAGTCTTATCAGAAATTAATCAGTATGCATCTTCACATCAACAGGTAGTTCTTATTTCTACAGTTCTTCCTGGAACTGTGAGAGAACAATTATTGCCTTTGGTTCAAAATTGTTCTCTTGTTTATAACCCATATCTTATCGCTATGGGTACTGTTAAAGAGGATTTTAAGAATCCTGAAATGATTATGGTAGGAACTGAGAATGGTCTCACTTTAGGCAGTCCAGAACTTAGGACTTTAATTAAATTTTATTTGAGTTGTACTGACATTATTAAACCTGGTGTTAATAAAAGTGAAAAAGATCCTCAGTTTTTGAGTAAGTGGGTTCTTGGAACATATGAAGAAGTAGAATGCATAAAAGTTTTTTATAATACTTTTATAAGCACAAAGATATCTTTTGTTAATATGATACAAGATGTTGCAGAGAGGCAGGGTAATATTGATGTTGATATTGTTACAGATGCTTTAACTAGTGCTTCTACTAGAATCATAAGTCCAGCATATATGAAGGCAGGGATGGGTGATGGTGGTGCTTGTCATCCTAGAGATAATATTGCCCTCAGATATTTGTCTCAGAAACTTGATCTTGGTTATGATATCTTTGAATCTGTAATGAGATCTAGGGAGCAGCAAGCAAAAAATCTTGCTGAGTTTTTAGTTAAACTTTCTAATACTTGTAGAACCCCTATTGTTATTCATGGTAAGGCATATAAACCAAAAGTATCTTACATTGATGGTAGTTATAGTCTTTTAGTTGGTCATTATATTGAACAACTTGGAGAAAGAGTTAGATATGTTGATCCATATACTGGAGATAAATGGAGTGGTCCAGCAATCTTTTTGCTTGCTCATAGTGTGAGTACTACTTATAGGTATTGGGAAGATCAAAACACTGGTGATGAAGTATATTGCGATTTCCCATTCGGTAGTGTTATTGTTGATCCATGGAGAAAGTTCAAAGCACCTGACGATGAACCATTAGAAGTTATTTACTACGGCAATACCAGAGGTAAAGCGGAACATGATTCCAAAGGTAAGTAGACAATTGTATTAATCTAAAGTAAAATATTAAAAACAATTTTTAAACTATGTCTAACATTGATACTCAAAAGTACGTTGACTTTGTAAAGGAGACTACTAGTGCTCCTAGTTTAGATTATCATGCTCTCGCTTCTCGTTTAAGTGAACTTGAAGCAACTGGTGCTAACGTTACTCAGATGATGACAGCAGCATTTGGACTCTCTGCAGAAGCGGGTGAGTTTACAGAGGTTGTAAAGAAAATTGTCTTCCAGGGAAAACCATACACTGAAGAAAATATCTTTCATATGAAGCGTGAACTTGGTGACATTATGTGGTATCTTGCTCAAGCATGTATGGCTCTTGATATTAGCATTGATGAAGTTATTCAAATGAATTTTGATAAACTTAGTTCTCGTTATCCTGAAGGTTCTTTTAGTATTGATCGTTCTGAGAATCGTGAGCAAGGAGATGTCTAATGTTCATTGACTATCAAAATATTTCCAATAAACTTATTTTGTTGAATACATATTTCGATAGTATTCAAACTGAATATAGAAATAATTTTAATAGTCTTGAGTTTAAAGATTTTATTGAAGAACAGAAAAAACATATAAAAGATACTGGGAGGGGATATCCTATAGGGTATGAAAGTTACCTCTCTAGTAAACCTAGAGTGGAGGGTAAGTCTGGATGGCATATCGCTCCACTTTTTGCTGAAGATAATTTATATTATTTGAATACTCAATTATTACCAGTCCTTACTAAAGTGTTATCACAAATTGGTATGACTTCAGTATGTGCTATTAATGTTTTAGATCCTATGCAATCCTTGGAATGGCATATTGATACTGATTATATTACAGGAGTGAAGTTGCACAGAATTATGTGGGGTTTGGAATGTGGGGATCAAAAATCAATTATACAGTTGAGGGATAAGCAAGGAAATATTACTGAGAGAGAGTTTAAAGATAAAGAGTTTTATATTTTTCATCCTGAAACAGAACATAGAGTTGAGAATATGATGAGTACACCTAGAGCAGTTGTATGTATAGATTATCTTGACAGTACTAAATATAGTGGAACAGCAATTTTATAGTCATGAGTAAACCAAATTATCAGACTAGACTTAATATTCCATTGGAAAAAGAGTTGGTTACAAAAGTTTTGAGAAAACTTAGATTCAAATCTATTGATGACTATGTAAATATGAAACTTCAAGAAGACTTATCTCGTCTTACTTGATTGAGAAAACTTATAAATATTTGTATATCGTAACACCTATGAAGGACTTTTCACAATTCATGAAAGAGTCTAATTCTCTTGCCTCTGTGACGGGCAGGAGACTTGGTTTAGTACCTGATGGTCATGGTGGATATCATGATAAAAAAACTGGAGAATTTACTGCTAAGAATGTTGGTGGTAGGTTAAAATTTTATAATCAGAATCAAGTTCTTGGTGATCAAGATCCTCCACAAAAGAGGACACTTGCAAATCAAAGACCTGTTTCAACTCAGACCAGACGCCCTAAAACTAAAAATAGCGTAACTACTGAAACTGAGTCTATCAGTAGGTCTGATGAAAAAAAATTGAGAGAAAAATATATTCAAGGTAAGATATTCTGTGAAGGAACTTACGTTGAAAATATAAAAACAAATCAGATTGGTAAAATTGTTCGTAGAGGAACCAACTATTTGATTTGTGTTACTGAAGATGATGAGATGTTTAAATCTTGGATTCGAGATCTTCGGGAGTGGACAGATCAATCTGGTGTGCCTGCAGATCAAAGATTGATTGGGACTGATGCCCATAGAGAATATGTTATGAAGTTAACTGGAACAAAGAAAATACAAAATTTCATAAATAAATACAAGGCAAAAAAGAAGTACTAGAGTAATGGCAAACCTTAAGCATGTTGTCTCTGATCTGCACCAGGTTTATTTGGTGGAGATGGACGCAAAAATTAAACCTCAATTGGACAAATCATCTCCTTCTCCTAGTGCATCGGCAGACGATGCTAAGAAGGAATCTGGTGGTGGAGAAGAAGGTGTAAAGAAAGCAGCTAGACAACTTGCTTACGATACAAGATATAAGGCAAGACGAGAAGGTATTCCTCTTGAGAGGGCATTTAGTCAGGCATTGTCAAACTCTAGTGCCTCTGCTCCTGTGAAGGATGCGGCAAAATCTATGCTTTTTAGTGGTGGAGATAAAAAAGAAGAAGTAGAAAGTGAAGGTAATAGTATTCAGGAAGTAAGAAAGGGTGATAAGGACATGGTTCGCGTTACCCCTAAAAAGGGATATGGCGATCAAAAAGGTTATGTTCGTTTTGCCAACCGCACTAAAACGAAAGAACTTCGTGATAATCCACAGATTCAATCAGTTACTCCAACCTCTCATGGTGAACCTTATGAAGGTAAGTATAAGTTAAAACCAGGAGAGAATAAGAACACTAAAGGTGATCTTGATGGTGACGGAACTAAGGAACCAGATAAGCATGAATACGCTGGCGTCAAAGATAAGGCGATTAAAGCATCAATGAAAAAGAAGAATAAGAAAGAAAAAACTCAAGAGTCATTTTCTAATTGGAAGTCTGAACTTGGTCTTTCTGAAGATACTATGGTTGAAGTTGTCGGACAAAATAAAGAAAAAAAAGTTAAGGAAGGGAAAGTAAATAATGTAATTACTATTAATCCAGAACTCAAAGAGGGTATTGGTAAACTTGGTGGTGAAGTTCTCGGTATTGAAGAGGTTGATGAGGCAGTATATGGTGGTACTCCTGATAAGAAGGAAGCACCAAAGGACAACCGTATGGTAGTCACAAATGCTGATAAGAAGGGTAATACTAAAGCATATCAGAACTACTTAAAAGGTCTCAAGAATAAGAAGGGACAATCTGTGTATAAGGCTGCTGATCACATGAAGGAGAGTGATTCTGTAAAAAAGATTAATGCTGAAGCAGTAGATTCCACTTCTACTCTTTCAGCAAAACAGCAGGACACTGAAAGGGTTCAAGCACAAAATGCTAGAAACCAGTTAGCGTTGGATCAAACCGCTGCTATCAATAAGAAGAAGAAGGATGCTGCTGATCGAGCAGCATTAAAGCGTGAGATTAAACAAGAGGTTGGTGAAGATACTGAACTTGATGAGCGTACACGCTACGCTAAAGTGACTGGCAAGGATCCTCAGACTGGTAGACCATCTGAGAGGGGCGGCACTATCGAACCTGGATCTCCTATGTCAAAGGTCCGCAAGGGTCTTGTTGGTCAGGGTTTGATGTCTACTAGAAAGAATGCAATCAAACCCCAAGGTCAGAAGAAAGAGAAGGGTGCTAAAGGTTATCAAGGACAAACTCCTGTAGATAGGATCAAAGCAAGACTTGCTAAGAATAGAGCACCTCAACCAAATCCATATAGACCAAGGGCTGGTGAATCTGATTAATTAAATGAATCTAAAGTCTGCTATATATAATGTATAGAAGACTGAGGTAAATTATGTTAGCATTTCTCCTTCCATTAGCATCTAAAATTATTACGGATGCAGTTTCTAAGATTCCAGAAAATGAGGAACTTGGTGAAAAACTTGTGGATATTTGTTTAATTATTCTTGGTAAAGCAGTTAAGCTTACCAAAACTGATATGGATGATCAACTATTAGAAGTTGTTACATCAGCGATTAAATCGAGGGATCAAGATCCCGCTGAATGATCTTAAAGGGAGAATTTCTCTCTCTTTGTACGGGATTGTTTTTATAAATAAAAAAAGGTAACTGAATTTTACGGACAGTAAGACATGGCACTCTGGGGAAATAGTGATAACGTAACCTCTGCAGGTTTGATTAGTCTCAATTACAACACTGGTATTTGCACAGGATCTGGCACCGCGTTTGGTGCTGCAGGTAGCGCCCAGGAAGGTGATGTGATTCGCTTTGGCGACCGCAGTGGTACATACATGGGGGATGCTGTTATTGTCAGCATTGCAAGCACCATTCAATGCTCAATTGCATCTACTTCTGGACTTTCTGGAGTTGCGATTGCTGAGACATCATTTAATGTTTCTCAGTGTCCTTCTTACTCTGTTGGAGATTCTACTTTTAGTGAAGCATCTTTTGGTGTAACAGATAAGGTCATGTATGGTGTTGCAGAAGGTGGTGTTGAAGGAACCACAACAACACAATATGCAGTAGATCATGGTGGTTGGGTTGGTGTTACAACTTATCTTGATCAGCATGGATCATTAAGAGTCAAAAAAGAAGTTCTTGTTGCAATGTCGGGCATTACAACTGGTAACTCTCCTGTTTATGATTCCAACCCACTAGATTGATTTGATGAATTAGGTTATGCATTTTAATGAGTTGAATGAGGATAACTTCCTTCTTTTTGCAATAAAGAATTACGAGAATCCTCAAGCGGTAACAAAAGAAGATTTTGACAAAGATCTGAATCATTTTAAATATATTAAACGATTATTAAAACGATATCGAAATACGGGTCAATTAAAGACTCACTTGTTGATAAACCATTTTATAGTTCTTTATAATATTTTTGGTGAGGCAGCAACGCCAATGCTCTTTTATAAAATTGAAAGGGATTTGTGGGATGTCATGAAGACATTTGTAGTTTTTTTGAATAGACTCCCCGAATATCCAAAAACATATATGCATGACATAAAAATTGATATTGATTGTCTAGCAGAGTTACGGAAGGTCTACAAAAATGAATCCTCTTGATAAAGTTATTACTATAATAAGAACGCTTAAAGAAGAGGGTGCTCCTACCATGGCAATGGGGAATGGTCAAATCGCGGGATCTTCCCAAGCAGGTGATGATCCTCCAGTAAAGGCAAGAAAGAAAAAAAGATACATATACCAAAGAAATACTAGAAAAAATTGGATGTAGTCAATGGCATTTGGTCTTGGTAGATTAGCAGTTTTAGAATCAAAACTTGATATTTATGAAGATCTCTCTAAAGAGATGCTTGACAAACTTGAAAGAGCAGTAGGAACAATCTCCGAAAACAGCAACAGAGTTGCTGTAATCTTGGAGCGCCATGAAAATCGTTTGGATGAATCCGAACGTGCCGATAAACTTATCATTAGTATGCTTGAAGAGATGAAGGAACGACATGATAAAGATCATGAACTTGTTCAAAATAGGATCAGTAAGATCCAGAAAAAGGTAGATAATAATACTAAATTTGTTATTGCTACCACTGCCGTTTTGACAACTCTTGTGACAGTGTTGCAAGTGGTTCCACCTATCTTGAACGTATCTTCTCAAGCACCAATCCAGTCTAGAAAATAAATAAACATGGTTTGCAAGTAAACCATGGAACGACATAAAGATTCTCTATACTACCTTCAAAAACTTTCTAACTCTGTTTACATGTGGACAAGTATGATGACTGTCTGTTTGTGGGATATTGATGTTGACAGTCGTTTCTGGGAATGCTAGTATAAAAACCTAAGAACTTCTTGTTATGGATTTTGTTGACGCCAGATATATTAATCTGCTATCCAACAGACTGCCAAAATTTAAAAGAGTAAAACCCAATCTTTACAATTTCAGATGTCCTCTTTGTGGGGATTCTGAGAAGAGTAGAAATAAAGCAAGAGGGTATTTGTATGCTGTTAAGAATAATACCAATTATAAGTGTCACAACTGTGGTGTTAGTCTCTCTTTTAATAATTTTTTAAAAAAAGTAGATCAGTCACTACAAAAAGAGTATGCTCTTGAAAAATTTAAAGAAGGTCATACAGGTAAACGTGGTTCTGTTATAAAGGAACCCAAATTTGATTTTAAAAAACCAGTATTCAAAAAGAAGGTTGGTGTTAACTTGCCTAAAGCATCAGCAAATCCTGATGCAAAAAAGTATTTGGAATCTAGAAAAATTGAATCTGATAAATTTTATTATACTGATAACTTTAAAGTTTGGACTAACACTTTAATTCAGACTTTTGACAACGTTTCATATGATGAACCTAGGATAATTATTCCTATCATGTATGAGAATAATCTTGTTGGATATCAAGGTAGAGCACTTGGTCCGAGCAAGATTAAATATATAACCATTATGTTGGATGAAAATGCACCCAAAATCTATGGACTCGATAACATCAGAAGAGATGCTCCAGTCTACGTTACAGAAGGACCGTTTGACAGTTCGTTCATTCGCAATGCGATTGCTATGTGCGGAGCTGATGCTGATGTTAGTCGTTGGGGGATCAGTGATCCTGTGTGGATCTATGATAACGAACCACGCAATAGAGAAATCTTATCCAGGATCGAACGTAACATCAACAACGGTGAAAGGGTAGTTATTTGGCCAACAAATATTGGTGAGAAGGATATTAATGATATGGTTCTTGCTGGACTTGACGTGCAGTCTCTGGTAGAATCAAACATATACAAAGGCTTAGAAGCTAAATTAAAATTCACAAATTGGAAGAGAATATGAGCAACGGTATTAAGGTAGTCAAACGCTCTGGTCGAATTGAACCAATTGACCTAAACAAGATGCATATCATGGTTGGAGAGGCATGTAGTGACCTTGCAGGGGTCTCTGCTAGTCAAGTTGAGATTCAGTCTGGTATTCAATTTTATGATGGTATTAGCACTGAAGAAATTCAAGAAATTTTAATTCGTTCTGCTTCTGATTTGATTGATCTTGATCATCCCAATTATCAATTTGTAGCGGCAAGACTTCTCTTATTTGCTGTACGTAAACAAGTGTTTGGGCGCATGAGGGATCTTCCTAAACTTTCTAATCATGTTAGGAAGTTGGTTGATTGTGGTGTATATGACTCTGAAGTTTTTGAGAAGTATAATTCAGAAGAATTGTTGAAGGTAGAATCGTTTGTTGATCATGATCGTGATTTCTTGTTTACATATGCTGGTTTAAGGCAAGTAGTAGATAAATATCTCGTGCAAGATAGGAGCAGTGGCGAAGTCTATGAGACTCCCCAGTTCATGTATATCATGATTGCATTGACTATTTTTCAAGACTACCCTACAGATACTAGACTAACCTATGTCAGACGATACTACGACGCAATCTCAAAGCACAAAATCAACATTCCCACACCTATCATGGCAGGGGTGCGAACTCCACTTCGACAATTTGCTAGCTGTGTTCTTGTTGATGTTGATGACACCCTCGATAGTATCTTTTCTAGTGACATGGCGATTGGTCGCTACGTTGCTCAACGTGCGGGAATCGGTATCAACGCAGGCAGAATCCGTGGCATCAATGCTAAAATCCGAGACGGAGAAGTTCAACACACAGGTGTTGTTCCATTCCTCAAAAAGTTTGAAGCAACTGTCAGATGCTGTACTCAAAATGGCATTCGCGGTGGATCGGCTACAGTACACTTCCCAATCTGGCACCAAGAAATCGAAGACATCCTAGTTCTCAAGAACAATAAAGGAACTGAAGACAATCGAGTGAGGAAACTTGACTACTCAATCCAAATTTCAAAACTTTTCTATGAGCGTTTCATTGCGAATGGAGAGATTAGCCTCTTCTCACCGCATGACGTACCAGGTCTCTATGATGCTTTTGGTACTGATGCATTTGACGCTTGCTATGTGGACTATGAATCAGATCAGTCTATTCCAAGAAAGACT
>Ga0181373_1000004_pt1 | contig 153808 bp, 165 predicted proteins | sample LowvirmetaG_3_FD_130159 | JGI IMG/M metagenome (GOLD analysis project Ga0181373, IMG submission 130159) | Marine viral communities from the Subarctic Pacific Ocean - Lowphox_09 viral metaG | ecosystem: Environmental > Aquatic > Marine > Oceanic | place: Subarctic Pacific Ocean | collected... | reverse complement strand
TCGTACAATCTTTACACCACAAGAACGTGTCGAGTTGAAGCAAATCATCAATGAAGCACTTGACGAAAGGGAGAAAGCATGAAGCATCGTGATAACTATTACGTCAAGTTTGATGATGATGAACTACGACAGATCTTGAAAGAGATTAGTAATGAAGAAGTGAAGGTAAGAATACGGAGTGCATTGGGAGAGACAATTGATCCCATAGATAAGTTTCATGCAACTATCGCATATTATAATAATGAAGTTTAAAGCATTAGTATTCATCCGACTACGATCACAGGTTGATGACTCAGCAGGTAATGCTGTGAGAGATGCCTGTAAGAGATTGTCCGAGTTAGATATCAAGAAACTTAGATTGGGTAAGGTCATTGATGTTTGGTTGGAAGCAGAGAGCAGAGAGTATGCTGAGAAGGAACTTGAAATGTTATCTGATAGATTTCTTGCCAATACAGTCATGGAAGACTGGGACTATGAACTGACTGAGATTGAAACATTCCCTAAAGGTATTGAAGCATGACTGATTTTAACGCACCAGGATCTAATAAAATAGGAATCACTCCTGTATTTACAGATTTTGTAGTTAATTTACAACTCGATAATGTAGTGAAAATCTTAAATGCTAAGATCGAACGTTGTAATGTATACAACAGTGACAATAGAGATGAAGTATACAAACAAATTACTATTACATACAAGCAGGAGGATTAATGGAAGTAATTATTGAAGGTAAAGTCAAAACTGTTTATCAGGGAGACGATGCTGATCGTGTGATCATTGAGTATCATGATAAGGTGACTGCTGGCAACGGAGAGAAGGAAGATCATCCTTTAGGTAAAGGTTCTCTTTGTTGTAGTATCTCATCTCTTATCTTTGAGAAACTTTCTAAAGAACTTATCCCCAATCACTACATCAATATGGTTGGTGCGAATAAGATGATCTGTAAGAAGGTAGAAATTGTTCCTCTAGAAGTTATCTGTCGCAATCGTGCTGCTGGATCTATTGTTCGTGAGACAACTCTTGTAGAAGGTGCTCCATTACCGCAACCGATTGTTGAGTTTTTCTTGAAGGATGATAGCAAGCATGATCCTCTACTCACACCAGATCGTGTGCGTCTGATGGGATATAATCCTGAACCTTTCATTGAGATGACATTACGAATCAATGACTACCTTCGTCAGATGTTCTACATCTTAGGTATTGATCTTGTAGATTTTAAGGTTGAGTATGGTTATGATGCTCATGGTGATTTGTATCTTGCCGATGAGATCAGTCCTGACAGTATGAGACTATGGAAGATCGGTAGTGATGAGAGATTTGATAAAGATCTATTCAGGAATGATGAAGGTGATATTGTTCCTGCCTATCGTGAGATTCTAGATAGACTACAACCACTTGCTATTCAATGAAACACGAAATCCCTGAGGAGATTAAGAAGAATGGATTTGCTTGCTTCGGTAGTTTGAATCAAGCAGAGAGAGCATGTGTTCTACTCGGTGACGAAGCATATCGTGAGTCACTAGATCTTGAAAACGATGATGCTCCCTGTTGGCAGATTCCAAGTGGAGAACACTCCACCTTTGCTGGATGGAATCCTCAGTGTGTACCGACCATGGACTATATTGTATGGAAACTAAAACGTCGTGAACAAATTGTGAAAGGAGAAATTCACTAATGGACTACAAAACTTCTGGTGTTGATATTGAAAAGGGTAGATCCTTTGTGGAATATCTTAAGGTAATGGCACCTAACATTGGTGGGTTCAATGGAATGATGGAGATCTCACCAGGATATGAGAAACCTGTTTTGGTATCTGGTGCTGATGGTGTAGGAACTAAAATTAATATTTGTAGGATTGCTGATGATTACACCACTATTGGTCAGGATCTTGTTGCTATGTGCGTCAATGACGTTATATGTTCTGGTGCTAAACCACTATATTTTTTAGATTATGTTTCTACTAAAACACTTGATGCCAATGTAAGTGACATTGTGTATGGAGTTGTCAAAGGATGTGAGATTGCTGGAATGGAACTTCTAGGAGGAGAGACTGCCGAGCATTACAGAGCAAATGATTATGACCTTGCTGGTTTTTGTACTGGTATTGTAGAGAAGAATGAGATTGTTGATGGTAGTAACATCCAACCAGGTGATGTAGTCATTGGTATTGAGAGTAGTGGTCTTCATAGTAATGGATACACACTGGTCAATGATATGCTATGGAGAAATAAAATCTTTTACAAAGATATGCCTGAGTTGTTGGTGCCAACCACCATCTATGCTCGTCTTATTCAATACCTATTAGATGAGATTCCTATCTTAGGTATGGCACACATCACAGGAGGAGGACTGCCTGAGAATCTTCCTAGGTGTATTCCTAAGGGTTTGGGTGTGGACTTTGACTACGATGCTTGGGAGAGACCAGAACTCTTTAACAAGATCCAGGAGGCAGGAGAGATTGCTGAGGAAGAGATGCGTAATGTATTCAATCTTGGTATTGGATTCTGTTTAGTGGTGCCAAAAGAAGTAGCAGAACATACTCAAACTTTGATTGCCGACACACCTTTTGGTATGCAGTCTTGGATTATTGGAGAAGTAAAATGACTACTATTATTAATCACTTATCCGCATTTTTCTCTGTTGTGGTAATGAACTGCATCCAACCAGTGAACTGGCAAGCATGTCTTCCTATTCATGAGTGGTTACTACCAGATCTTTATCAAGGTGCTCAAATATACCTTGACAAAAGAATGGATTTCTTGTATAAATCAGAACGGGAGTACTTAAACAATAAATGAAAATTTTCCTAGACACAGCAGACACAGAACTTATTCGTAATTACTTTGACACTGGACTAGTTGATGGTGTCACAACTAACCCGTCATTGATTATGAAGTCAGGACGAGATCCTGAAGTTGTATACCAAGAGATCAAAGATATTGGTGTACAAGATATCAGTATGGAAGTCATGGGTGATGCTCAGACTATGCTGAATGAAGCAATCCGACTGGTTGATAAGTTTGGTAGTGTAAGCACAATCAAACTTCCTATGACTCGTGATGGTTTAAAAGTTTGTAAAGAACTCTCTAAAGAGAAGATCCGTACCAATGTCACTCTTATCTTCTGTGCTGCTCAGGCAGTCCTAGCAGCAAAGGCTGGTGCAACTTATGTCTCACCCTTCGTAGGACGTTTAGACGACCAGTCAGTGGCAGGTCTGGAGGTTATACGATCTATCTCCGAACTCTATCGGATCCATCGTATGGAAACTCAGGTTCTTGCTGCTTCGATCCGCAATGTTCAACGTGCAATTCGTTCCTGGTATAATGGCGCAGAGATCTGTACAATGCCACCAAAAGTATTTGATGGAATGTATGATCACATCCTCACTGATGCTGGTCTTGAGATCTTTGATCGTGATGCTGCTAAAATTGTAAAAGAATGACTCAACTAATTGATCCTACAGATCCTCAATACTTCACACAAACCTCAGATGATACCTATGATCGTCATACCTATAGGTTGAATGTTCCTGGATATAAATCAGTTGTAATCGAAGACTATGAAATCCTTCGAGCAGTATGGTTTGAGCAATGTAGAAACTTTAAGGGTTGTACCATAGAAGTATTAGATGCAACAAAGAGTACTAATAAAGGATTTGGTTGACTAAATAAAATCGTGAGAGTTGAAACACTCTATATGCAAAGTCAAAATTATTTTTAAATCTCTCTGGACAGTTCCCATTACGGGACTGTCTTTTTTTGTACTTTATTCGTATCGTATGGAACTTTACGCATCTCCTCAAGGATATCTCTATAACTTGCACACCGTAAATAGAAAGGAAGCTAGGAAAATGTGGAGAAGAAGAATCAAAGAACAGTGGGACAATCAATGTGCCTACTGTGGTTCAACAGAGAATCTGACCATTGACCATGTAGTTCCAAAATCAAAAGGAGGAACTAACTATACAACTAATGTTGTTTGCTCTTGTTTATCATGTAATGGATCTAAAGCAAACACAGAATGGCAAGAGTGGTATTTAAATCAGGAATTTTTTCAGGAAATAAACAAACGAAAAATTCAGGATTGGATAGGACATCATGAGGACGGTAAAGTCAAGTTATATCGGTATAAACCTAGGAGAAATTTTATCCCAGGAGTTGCATAATCCTATATAAAAATTGAATATGTAATCAAGAGTCTATAATGTAGGCTCTTTTTTGTTGCATATTAGAAAATATCTGGTATAATTATACCGTTTGGAGGAATTCTATGTACACAATCTATTCAAAGTATGGTTGTCCTTTTTGTGACAAAATCAAAAACATTATGCAACTTTCAGATCAGAAGCATGTTGTCTATGATCTTGGAACTGACTATACTAGAGAAGAGTTTTATGAAGAGTTTGGAAATGGATCTACTTTCCCACAAGTAATTCTTAATGCTGGTGCGAATGATTCAGTCAAACTCGGTGGTTGTACTGAAACAGTTGCATATCTAAAGGAACAGAAAGTAATCTAATGAAACAAAAACTAGCAGACTTCTATAACCTTATTGAGGGTGCCGTAGATGATGCGTTTTTGAAACAGAACTTAAATCTAAAGTTATATGATTATTTAAAACAAAATAATTTTACTAAAGATGATTTGGGTGAGATACTACATAGTTCAAGTGCTAATAGTATTTCATCTATAAGTTCCGAACTTAGTGATTACATTGAAGGTGGTTCTGATAATGAGCATAAGCAACTTCGTGAAGCATATGGATATCTATCAAAACCACTTGCAAGAAAAGTGAAAATATATCTTGATGGAATGTTAGATGATGTAATGCGGTACAAAAATGACAAAAGCAAAAGGATCAGAAAGAGATCTAAATAATAATGACATCCGCGTTGACCGTGGATTAGAACTTATGTTAGAATCTGGGAGGGAGATCGTAAAATCAAAAGAAGAAGTATTTCAATTTAAAATTAAGTTGTTTAAGTTTGAAGTGACTTTGGAAATTAAGAAACGTTCTCAGGGAGACGATCCATGCAAGCAGCAATCATAGCAATCAGCATTGTGTTAGGGATATGTTTACTAGCACTTGGTTTAGTAATTGGATTTTTAGTGAAAGAGAATCTATATTCCTATAAGGGATATACACACCCAGAGATGTTTGACCAAAACGGTAACATCTTACCAGACGAAATTATAGCAGTACGATTTGAAAACAGTTATGACGACTACTACGAAAAAGAAGAAGACGACGAACCCTCTTCCTGAACTTCCAACAAATGCTTTTATGCATGAAATTCTTGAATTGGTTTCAAAGCAAAGGAGTAATGCAAAAAAGGTAGAAGTTCTTAAAAAGAATAACTGCCTTCCATTAAAATCAATTCTTATTTGGAATTTTGATGAAACAGTTCGTTCATTGCTTCCTCCAGGTGATGTACCCTATGGCAATCTTAAGGAAGATGTAACAGCATCTGGCAATCTTTCTGATAAGATTAAAGCATCGAGTCAAGTAAAAAATAGTGTTGCTGAAGAATCTCAGAGAGCAAAGAAGACATCTATCCGAAAAGAATCGGAGAAGTTTTACAACTTTGTTCAGGGTGGTAACAACTCTTTATCTTCCATCCGAAGAGAAGTGATGTTCATCAATATTCTTGAAGGTCTACATCCCGAAGAAGCAGAAATTTTAGTTCTTGTAAAGGATAAAAAATTATCCACTAAGTATAAGATTTCTTTAGATAATGTAAAAGAAGCATACCCAGATATCACATGGGGAGGACGTAGTTGAAATTTATTATCATTCATGAGGATTGCGATCCTAAACTAGCAGAAGATAAATCTCTACCAACAAATTCATATATGGTAGAGTATGTTCTTGACAAAAAAATACATTACGATATTGTAATGGCAAGTAAAAAGGTGGATATCTTTGATCATTATTATGATTTGTATCGTTATGATCTATTGAACTTCAATCAAACTGAAGGAAGAATCAGACCTAACTTGTATGGATATAAAGCACCAGTAGAAAAGAAAAAGAAATGAGTAAAGGATTTGGTGGATTTTCTAATAATAACATAGACGATTCTTATAATGGAAAAGCAAAGATCACTCTTAATCAACGTGAAGTCGATAAACTTATGAAGGAGTACAAAGGTATTAAAAAATACATGAGATCTCCTTTATTTGAAGTCAAGAAACTTGATGGAACCGAAACATATATTAACTCACTGATTGAAGAATCTAAGGATTTTGAAATTTAAGTTAAGTGTTTATTGACAATTGGTCAAGATACCTATATAATTCAAAAATATCAAACGCATTATTATGGAATACAAACCTTACAGTCCAGAGTGGCATAGATTACGTTATCTTAAAGATGCGATTGATAAATATCTTGATGACTATGTTGATGCAGAGATTATCTTAGAAGATATTCAATCTATTCTTAAATATCGTTCGGAAAGTGCTCTTGATGAGTATCAACGTGTTTCAGATCTACAACAAAAACTACGAGATTAACATGCTTTCTACTGCTTACCGACTTAGATTAGAGTCTATCTGTAGATGTATCGCAAATAAAGAAAGTGTCCCATTAGATGACATGATCTGGGCAGAGAAACTTGCTAAGTCCCATACTCTTGCAAGAGATTGGTTAAAGCAAGCACGACGCCAAGCAGCACAAGACATTGAAGAAGGTAGTACAGACGATTTTCTGAATAGGATGGGACTAGGAGACCCCGATCCATCCAATCATAAAACGGGGTTCAACAGTGCTGATGATATTAAAGATTGGTTTCAACGAGACAAACCCGATGACTGGAGGCAAAGAGATTAAATGAAGACAGCAGTAATCTACAGTAACGGTAGTCAAGAGTGTGATCGTGTTGCATCACTACTGAAGTCAATAGGTGGAGAGTTCCTAGAGTATAGACTCAATGAACACTTTACTCAAAGAGCATTTGAATCAGAGTTTGGATCTGATGCAACATACCCTCAGGTTTCTATTGGTGCCAAGCATCTTGGTAATATGCATGACACACTTCATTATATGAGACGCAACGAACTCATTCATTAACTTATAGTTTGTGGGGATACAAACACACTTGACTAAATAGATTATACGGTCTATAATAGACCTGTCGTTCATCTCCTTAGGGAGACGCAAGTAAGTCGCGGAACGGAGCGTTCATCCCATGCTAGAACTATTATTCTATACAACACTCACTTGTACTCAAACTGATGCTATCATGCTGAAGATTGAGAACAATGCGAATCTATCTTCTGTATTGAAGGTAGAGTTGGTTGAGACCCTTAAGGAATCATCACCAGAATGTGAGTGGTATTGGGACGCAAACGACTGAAGGAACGGGAAAAAACGGATCCATCGAAAGATGAGAAGGTTAATTTTCACCCAACTTCAGGAGTACCTACAATGAATACACTAAACATGATCAGAAAGCAGATCAACAAGGCATCTGCACTTCACGACGCACAAGTTCTTCACACCTCATATCGTGGTGTTAAGTACTCGACACGTTGTGTAGAGAGTAAGGAAACACACGGTACATTCTGCTATCGTGGACGTACTTACAGCAAGTGAGTTACTTGTATTAGACTATCAGGACCTGCTTGACAGGTCCTTTTTTTATGAGTATAATTAGTACAGTAGATTTTGTGCTATGGAAAAGGACAATTTGAAACTGATAGTAAGGAATTTAAAACTGCTGGTCGATGCTCTGGAATCGGAAGTATACTCAGATGTAAATGCATATCAAACGAAGCAGGAGAACTTTGATGACCCAGAATCTTATTATGCTCCAGTCTCAGATTTTGATGAGGTGTACACTGATGATGAGTGGACTGCTTAATCATGTATGAAGAATTAAACTGTTTTGAAGAGGCACTCAAGCACTTCGGAACAAGAGTTGAGATCATCACTGCTATGGAAATGGCAAAGAAGTTGTCACCTGAAGATGCATATCAGATGATTAAAGAAGAACTCAAAGATGTTAAGAAATGTCGTAAGCAATTTAAAAAAGATGAACGTTAAACTGATCTCTGTCACACCTGATGCTGAGAAGAATATTGCATATTGTGCCCGTGTAAGTAATCCAAATAATCAGGAGAATGAAAAGATTGCTGGTCTCCTTAAATACTGCATCAATCATCAGCATTGGAGTATTTTTGAGATGGCATTCATGACTCTTGAGATTGAGACCACGAGAGGATTGGCAGCTCAGATCCTTCGTCATAGATCTTTTACATTCCAAGAGTTTTCTCAACGGTATGCTGATAGTTCTATGTTAGCAACTAAGATTCCTCTTCCAGACTTGCGTCGTCAAGATACAAAGAATCGTCAAAACTCTACTGATGATTTGGATGCTTTCCATAAGCAAGAGTTTGAGATTGCTATCGAGAGGCATTTTGCTTCTGCTATGGATCTATATCAAACCATGCTTGATCATGGTGTGGCAAAGGAGTGTGCTCGCTTTGTGCTTCCTTTAGCAGTTCCCACAAAAATTTACATGAGCGGTTCAGTGCGGTCATGGATACATTATATCGATCTGCGTTCTGCTCATGGAACACAGAAAGAACATATGGATATTGCCAATGAGTGTAAGTGTGTCTTTGCTGGACAGTTTCCAGTGATTGCTGAAGCACTTGGGTGGACTGAGCATAATAAATAAAACATATAGTAGTTCTTCAGATGAAAGTAATCCCAAAGGTAAAATATTCTACCATTGCTAAATTTATTGATGATGGTCATGTTGTTGCCATTTATCAGGGTTCTGATGAGGGAGGACCACGTGCTCTAGGAAATAGATCATTCCTATTCAATCCACGTATTTACGAGATGTGGCAGCATGTCAATATCCTAAAGAGGAGAGAGTGGTATAGACCTGTTGCTGGATCTATTTTGTTGGAAGATTTTTCCGAGTGGTTTGATAACGGAACCATAGAAGAATCTCCATTCATGACTTATGCTATTGATGTAAGACCAGATAAATTGAAGAAAATTCCAGCAATCATTCATAAAAATAAAACTTGCAGAGTTCAAACTGTAAGTGAAAAGAACAATCCTCACTACTATAATTTGATCAAAGCATATAAGAATCTAACTGGAATTCCTATAGTTGGAAACACATCTTTTAATCTTGCTGGAGAACCAATTGTTCATACTATGAAGCAGGCATTATCTACACTAGAGAGATCATCATTTGAATATCTTTATCTTCCAGAAAAAGAAACTCTAATTTACGCAAAGAACGAGGTATAATAAATGTATATTCTAGGAATCAATATCTCTCATGACCGATCTACCTGCCTTTTAAAGGATGGTGAGATTGTATATTTTGCTGAAGATGAACGACTGTGCGGTGAAAAGATAGAGAGTTGTTACGATGTATCAGAAATGCTTGACGAGTATGAAGAAAGTGGTGAATTCCCTGAGACTTATTGTCATTCAGATGTGATTAAAAAATATACATCATGGATTGATTATATTATTTTTACCTCTTATGGTAGAGATGAAATTGGAGACGATGACTTTCTTAGGACAAATATCATTAGAGCACTTCAGAAAGACGGTATTTCTTTTAATACCTCTATGATATATGCTAATAATCATCACATATATCATGCTGCGAATGCATTCTTTGCATCTGGATTTGATGATGCAGCTGCACTCGTTCTAGATGGTGGTGGTGCTTATGATGTAGAATATAGAGAGAATGAAACATCCAAACATTCAGAATATCCTTTTAGAGAAATTGAAAGTATCTTCGATTGTTCTTATGATAATCTTTTCTCTACAAAGTTTAAGCATTGTTCTATGTTAGACGATGATGAGGATGATGAAGATCCTGATACTGAAAGAGAATTATTTTGGAAAAGAAATAAGAATGAAATCTACTCCAGAACAAAAAGTTGTGGAGATCTATTCAATATAATGTGTGGTGTATTTGGACTTGAGGACAGTGGAAATGCAGCAGGTAAATTGATGGGTCTATCTGGACATAGACTTGCATCCGATTCATACAAACAGAACTATCATATTCTAAACAACTATGAGAAAGATAAATTCATTTTTGTATGTGATTGGTTCTATGAGCATGAAGGTGTTTGGGTAACGATTGATAATATCCAATCGGCAATGGAAAACTTTATGGATGATAATGATATCAAATCTGAAATTGAATTGCCAGATTTAGATACTTATTTGTGTGCATCTCTTGCACATAAACTACAAGAAGAAACATATAAACATACTTGTAGAATGATACAAAAAACAATTGATATGACTGGTAAGAATAAGATTGTGTTGTCTGGTGGTTACTTTTTAAATTGCGTTAACAACTATAAATATACAAAGGAATTCCCAGAAGTAGAATTTTTTGTTGACCCTATTGCTCATGATGGTGGAACTGCAATTGGTGCGGCAAAATACTTATGGTATGGATTGACAAAGAGTAAAGAAAAGTTTCCATTTGATCATGTTTATTTTGGACCCAGTGTATGAAGATTAGATATGATGTTACATATGATGATGTTGTTGAATTAATCTTAGATAAAAAGATAGGAGCAATACATCAAGGAAGATCAGAAGTCGGACCTAGGGCATTGGGCAATAGGTCTATTATTTTTGATCCTAGAATTTCTAACGGAAAAGATATTGTTAATACTGTAAAAAACCGAGAAAGTTTTAGACCATTTGCTGGTTCTGTATTGGAGGAACATGCAGATAAATGGTTTGATATGATTGGGATGAAGAGTTCTCCTTATATGACATTCAATCTTAGAGTAAGAGAAACTATGCAGGAATATATCCCTGCTATTACTCATGTAGATGGAACTTGTAGGATACAGACAGTTAATGAACAAGAAAATCTTCACTACTACAATCTAATTAAAACTTTCTATATCAATACACAGGTTCCAATCTTATTGAATACATCATTTAATCTTGCTGGGGATCCGATAGTTGAAACTGTAAAGCAAGCAATTGCATCTCTGAATAAATCAGATCTATATTATGTTTATTTTCCTGATACTGGTATGTTGGTAGTCAAATGAAAAAATATAATGTAGTATGTTTTTCAATTAGTGGACATGAAGCAGGTGTCACCATGCTCCGTAATGGAGAAGTTCATGAAATTATTCTAGAAGAAAGACTCTCTGGTAAGAAGCATGACAATTCACTTCTTTGTGTTTTTGATCCTGTTCTAAAGTTTCATGAGCAATATGGTATAGATGAGTTTGTAATTACTAATGGTGATGATAAAGATATTGGAGATATTGAAGAGATCTTAAGGAAATTCAAACTGGATAAAATTACAACAACCATTGAAGTTGATGAACATCATCTTTACCATGCTGCTTCTGGTTTTTATGCATCTGGATTTGATGAAGCTGCTGTCATTGTGATTGATGGTTGGGGTGCTGATTATAGAATTAATGCTCTTATGGAATTGGCAGAGATTGAACTCTCTGATCAAGACAAAGAAAATGCTGAGAAGTGGAGTGACATCATGTTCCTGGAGAGTACTTCATTGTATTATGCAGAGTATCCAAACGATTTTAAATTACTCTATAAAAATCTGATTGTTCCTGCACCATCACCAAGAGGATTCATTCAAGTCAATTTCCCAAACAATTTCTTTGAGATGTTGACAGATAATGATATCATTGATGTCAATTCATGTTACGACATTGGTGTGATGTATGGAACTGTTACATATCACCTTGGATGGATTAGGGATGAGTGTGGAAAGACGATGGGTCTTGCTGCATATGGTGAACATAATGATGACTTACCATCATTCATTCTTGATAATGGAATGGCAAACATGAATGTGTTTTATAGTAATAGACTATTCAACACAACAAACTTCCCTCAACTTAGACATCATGACGATTTCCAAAAGAAAGCAGATCTTGCATGGGAAATACAAGATTGTATGGAGAAAGTTTTAGTCATGAGAGTTCAGCAAGTTCTTGATTTAAGACCAGACACAAAGAACATTGTATTCTCTGGGGGTTGTGCATTGAACATTTGTGCAAACTCAGTCATCCAAGAAAAATTCCCTGACATTAACTTCTTTATTGATCCTATTGCAGGTGATGCTTGTCAGTCTCTTGGAGCAGCAAAATTATTTTACTATAATGAAACAAAATCAACGGAGAAGTATCCATTTAAAAATATTTACCATGGATCAAAGCAACTACCAAATAGTATTTTAAAAAAGCAGATTGAATTGGAGGTTGCAAGACAGAACAATATAGGTTATAATTGAAAAGTATTTGAGAAAAGACATGAAAAGAGCGTTAATTACTGGTGGTGCAGGTTTTATTGCACACCATTTAATTTCACAGATTCTGAGAAATACAGACTGGGAAGTAGTTACGCTAGATCGTCTGGACTTTAGTGGAAATCTTAACCGTCTTCAAGACGTTTTAAAAGATTTTTCTGCTGAGGATCGTTCTCGGGTGAGGATTGTATTCCATGATCTAAAAGCAGCAGTGAATCCACTGATTGCTGCAGACATTGGTAAGATTGACTACATTCTTCACCTTGCTGCTGGTTCTCATGTTGACCGCAGCATCGAATATCCTATGGAATTTGTCATGGATAACGTTGTAGCAACCTGCAACATCCTTGACTATGCCCGTAGTCTAGATCATCTAGAAAGATTTGTTTACTTTGGTACTGATGAAGTCTTTGGTCCTGCACCAGATGGTATTCTGTATGAAGAGAACGATCGTTATAATTCTACAAACCCATACAGTGCAACTAAGGCAGGTGGTGAGGAACTAGCAGTTGCTTTCCACAACACTTACGGAGTACCCGTATACATTACTCACACAATGAATGTCTTTGGGCAACGTCAACACCCAGAAAAGTTCATTCCCATGTGCATTAAACGTGCCCGTGATGGTGAGACAATCACGATTCACAGTGATCCAACTAAGGAAATTCCTGGGTCACGGCATTACATTCATGCTGAAGATGTCGCAGATGCACTTTTGTTTCTTCTTGGTAAGAACGTAGAGTCTTACACTTGGGGTGGTGCAAGGTGTCCCAAGTTCAACATCGTTGGTGCAGAAGAACTCAACAATCTTCAACTTGCACAGATGATTGCTGATGCTCAGGGCAAAGAACTTAAGTATGAGATGGTTGACTTCCACTCTGCACGTCCTGGTCATGACTTACGTTATGCATTATCTGGTGAAAAGATGAAGGCAATGGGATGGCAACCAAAAGATATCCGTGATCGTGTTAAGGAGGTTGTTCAATGGACACTTGCAAATGAACGTTGGATTAAGATCTAAATAAACTACACTCAGTGATAATTATGGCAACATACCCTGTTAAGAATAAACAAACTGGTGAAACCAAAGAAGTGAAAATGAGTATTCATGAATGGGACCAATGGAAAATTGATAATCCAAATTGGGAACGATTTTTTACTCCAGAAAATTCACCTGGATTGGGACTAGAACCAATTGGTGAGTGGAAAGACAAACTTGTTAAATCAAAACCAGGTTGGAATGAAATCCTTGATAAAGCATCACAACAACCTGGAGCACAAAATCTAAAGATCTGATATGGCTAGAAGAAAAAGAAACAACAATAACGTTGGTATTAATTCGGAGTATCATCGTCAAGCACTTAAAGGTAAGAAGCCAATCAATACAGATCACCTTTTAAATATCGAACCACTCACTGAAAATCAGAAGAAGTTGTTTGAATCTTATAAGGAAGGGAAGCACATTGTTGCCTATGGAACTGCTGGTACAGGTAAAACATTCATTACCTTATATCATGCAATCAAAGAAGCTTTAGATCAATTTACACCATACGAAAAGGTGTATGTGATTAGATCTCTTGTGGCAACTAGAGAGATTGGTTTTCTTCCAGGAGATCATGATGACAAATCTAATCTTTATCAGATTCCGTATAAGAATATGGTTAAGTACATGTTCCAAATGCCTTCTGATGCTGAGTTTGAAATGCTCTATGGCAATCTAAAGACTCAGGGAACAGTTAGTTTTTGGAGTACATCATTCATTCGTGGTACTACATTTGACAATTCTATTCTTGTCATTGACGAATTTCAAAACTTGAACTATCATGAACTCGATAGTATTATTACACGAGTTGGTGACAACTGTAAGATTATGTTCTGCGGTGATGCAAGTCAAAGTGATTTGGTAAAGACTAACGAGAAGAATGGTATTGTTGACTTTATGAAAATCCTAGAGCAAATGCCTTCAGTAGATATCGTTGAGTTTGATGCTGATGATATTGTAAGATCTGGTCTGTGTAGAGAATACATCATTGCTAAGAATGAATTAGGTATTCTATGAGTTATAAAGTATATTATTGTCCAGAAAACTTTTTTGAAGAAGCAACTATTAACTTAGAAAATTCATCAGTACACAGTAACTATACTTATAGTGAATGTCCTGTTTGGAAACATAGACATAATAGGACATTCGTTGGATATTCACCATGTACATTTAGAATGGGTTTGGATGAGAATATACTTCAATATAAACTTGATGATGAGGATGTTGTTGAAATCGATATGGAAGATTTCAATGCTGGATTAGATTCTTTAGGTAATGAAGAAGATGATTTCATCGATGATAATATCTATTGTGTTCTTAGTGATATTCAAGATCAAGATCAACCTGTACTTCAGTTAAAGTTTCCTAATTCTCATTTCTGGACAGACTTTGATAATGAATATGTTTGGTTTGAGATGTTAGATCATCCAGAGACTGCACTAAACAATAACTTTATTGCTATTGGTGGATGGTGGAATCTGGGAAGTCATCCTAGAATTATATCTCTTGCAATTAAGTTGCAGGATGGTTGTGAAGATCTTTATATTGAAAAAGGAGATCCTCTTTTTAGGATTAGATTTTATAGTGAAAATATGAACGATAAATTCACACTCGAAAAGAAAAAAGCATCAGAAGAATTTTTAGATTCATTTGATAATCGAAGAGACATACTTGTTAGTGATCGTAAGTTTATGAATACAATTTTATTTGATAAAGATGCCAGAAAAAAATGCCCTTTCCACAATGTTTAATCACATCGATATTGATCTACCAGAACTAAGTAGAGAAACCATTGACGGTGTTAGGTATTATACTGTACCATCTCATGAAGGTCCACTCAAGTTAGTATCTGTCACCTCAATCACCAGTCACTTCAATCGTGAAATTTTTGTAAAGTGGAGGAAGAGAGTTGGTGAAGCAGAAGCTAATAAAGTAACCAAACAATCTACAAGTCGTGGTACTGACATGCACACACTTGTAGAGAACTTCCTTCGCAATGAAGAGATGCCTTCTGGTTCCGTACAACCATTATCAGAGTTTCTATATCTACTTGCAAAGAATGATCTTAAGAGAATAAATAATATTTACGCTCTTGAAAGGTCCCTATATAGTCAGTACTTAGGTATTGCAGGAACCGTCGATTGTATTGCAGAGTTTGACGGTGAGCTTTCGATTATAGACTTCAAGACATCTAAGAAACCCAAACCTAGAGATTGGATCGAAAACTACTTTGTGCAGTGCTGTGCATATGCATGTATGCTTCATGAGTTGACTGGTCTATCAGTCAAAAAATTCGTAATCATTATGTCATGTGAGAACGGTGAAGTGGAAGTATACGAAGAGTACAATAAAGAAAAATATATTCGTCTATTAGCTAAGTATATTAAAAAGTTTGTCGAAGATAAACTTTCTTGACCTTTAGTGCGTCTAATGTTATAATTTACAAATGAACTAATTTTATTATATGTTATCGATCTTTTCCGATGTTATGCCGAAGAAAGAAAACGAAGAGTTAAATAAGGAACTAGAAAATAAATTCTATTCTCAGGCAAAAGTGTCACAGGATATTGAAGAAATCTACACCAAGAATTCTGATATGAGTTACATTGATAGTGTAATGCATTTTTGCGAACTTAATAAGATAGATGTTGAATCTATTCCCAAACTAATCTCGAAACCGTTAAAAGAAAAAATTAAATACGAAGCAATGGAACTTAACTTCCTAAAGAGAACTAGTAGAGCTAAACTCTCAATTTGAAAATCGACTTTTAATTCCAAAAAAGGTCGAAAAAAAATCCCCAGAATTTTTTACGCGTAGGGTTTTTTATAAAATGATAAAGATGACTCCATTTGATTGTTATAAAACTTATGTTGCTCTAAAGAATCATTTCACAAAAGATAGTTTCGATTATCACAAATATTGTGGAAAGACTAGAGCAACTCTAAATTCCTTTTACAAGAGGAAAGATAGATATTGGTTTGAAAAAATTTCTAGACAGAAAGATGATAATGAAGTTAGAGACTTTTTTGTTTCTAACTTCATTTCTTGTGATGATCCACAAACTCTATGGATAGGTGAAATTATTCGTTCTGGTCAAACAAACTATACTAAGTGGCAGAAGAGGAATCAATCTCTATCATACGTTTTCCGAGAGGAAGTTCAAAGTCTTCTTGAGAATAAAGACTTTGATTCATTATTTTCCGTAGAGAAAGGTCATCCAATCATCCTAAAGAAGCATTTGTGTGGTGACATTTCTATCGAATCACTAGTAATTTTGGAAAAAATCTTAGGTTACAAGAAGCACTTTGATAAGTCTCTGAAGGATCCAGTATGGGAATTGACCAGTCTACGAATCAAAAAGTATATTCCCTTTCTAAATATCGATGTCTTTAAATACAAAAAAATCTTAAAGGAGATAGTTTTATGACTTTCTTTGAATCTGAACTTGTACAGAGTGAGATGGATGAAATCTCTAAATTACAGGAAAAAGTTTATTCAAATGTGTTCGTCTTTCCAAGTTTAGATAGAGATGGTAAACTTAAGCATATTAGTGATCTTGAGATGCTTATGGAGAAGCAAAAGATTCTTTATATGAGACTTGCGTTATCAGATGATCCAGATGCACTGAATATGAAATTAAGAATTCAGGATTCTGCAACAATGATGGGTCTTCCCGAAGATGTTGACATGAACGCACTCTTTGCTAATATGACTACGTTGGTTGGTAATCTCAAAGAGGAATTACTCAGGGAAATCGATTGACACTAAATAAAATGCCTGCTATAATGGCAGAGCACACAAGCCACAATACAAACAAACCGAGGTAATCCGAATGTCCTTTTCAAATCTTAAAAAGCAATCATCTCTTGGTTCTCTGACATCTAAACTGGTCAGGGAAGTAGAAAAAATGAGCACCAAGAGTGGTGGAGATGACCGTCTCTGGAAACCAGAACTAGATAAGTCTGGTAATGGTTATGCTGTAATCCGTTTCTTGCCTGCACCAGATGGAGAAGAACTCCCATGGGCAAAGATGTATTCCCATGCCTTCCAAGGTCCTGGTGGTTGGTTTATTGAGAACTCACTGACTACAAATGGTGGTAAAGATCCTGTATCAGAGTATAATCGTGAACTCTGGAACAGTGGTAATGAAGCAGATAAGGAAACTGTTCGTAAGCAAAAACGTAAACTGTCATATTATGCCAACATCTATGTTGTAAAAGATACTGCAAATCCTTCTAACGAAGGTCAAGTCTTCCTCTATAAGTTTGGTAAGAAGATCTTTGATAAGATCATGGCAGCAATGCAACCAGAATTTGAAGACGAGCAACCCATCAATCCCTTCGATTTCTGGCAGGGTGCTAACTTCAAACTGAAGATCAAGAAGGTTGCAGGTTACTGGAACTATGATTCTTCTGAGTTTGATCGTGTCAGTCCTCTTCTTGATGACGACGATGCACTAGAAGCACTCTGGAAAAGAGAGTATTCACTCTCCGCATTAGTTGCAGCAGACCAGTTCAAGACTTATGAGGATCTAAAGAAGCGTCTTGACTATGTTCTAGGTAACAAAGGCACTCCTCGTTTCCAAGATCAAGAAACTGTAGAGGAAGAAGAAGAGTTCCGTCGTCAGAATCGTGGTGAAGAAACTTCTTTCACCCCCAAGTTCAATTCTGCTCCAACTCCTGCACCTGAACCTTCTCTGGAAACAACCACAGAAGAGGATGATGCACTCTCATTCTTCCAAAAACTTGCTGAAGAAGAGTAATCTAATACTTAAATAGATTCTGTATTTTTAAGGGTTTCACTGATAAAACCAGTGGAACCTTTTTTATATGTCATAATTTCTTGAATGTCTTCAAATACGACGTTTAAGTATTTTGGTTTTAAGATTTTAATTGTTCTTTTTTGTTCTTGAATTCTCTCTTCATACATAAAATTCGTTACTTCTGAAGAACAATCCTCTAGAGTTACATGTTGATCTAAACTTTCATCATAATATTCAACTTTATAGTTTTCATCTATAATAAGTCCCTTTGGTAAAACTGTTACTCCATCAGTATTTTTTATTAGTTTAGACTCGTAATGATGTATTTCATAGATTGCCTCATAAGTTCCATACTTTTCCAATAGATATTCATTATATACTGCCGTACTCAATGGCCATTCTTCCTGGATGTTTAGTATATTATTGCTAATTAAAATAACCCAATCTAAGTCAGAATCATCATAGACTTTAAATGCAACATTATCTGGTCTTTCATCACCAATAATAAAGTAATCCTCAAAGAAGATTGCTTTATCTGCAATATCTTCTCTAAGTTTTGCTCTCCTAAAAAGATTTTTGTTTTCGTTCTGCAATCCAGGAGAATTTAACTCCAAAAGATTTTGATAATTTATGTTTGGTAGTCTCTTAAAATAGTTTGACATAATTAGAATCCTATTTCGTCTGCGGGAATTTCTGCATAATCATCATAGTAAACTGGTTCAAGTTCACTAAATTGTAATTGCATAGAATATGCTGTCATTGTTGCTTCGGGGTCATCAAAAGTCATATAACTCCCATCAGGAGCATAATCAATACCAATATTCGTAAGAGCACAAATTTTTATTTTTCCAATTGATTTATGATGATCATCTGTATTACCATCAACTGTACCATGATGATAAGAAATTGAAAAGACATTAGGTGCTAGCAAGAAGAGATTTGTGTTTTCCTTTCTTACTGTCATTGATTGTTTAAACAATCTAATTATTCTTTTAATCGTTTGCCCTTCATCTCTGGTTCTTGCACGTAATTCAAAATTGAATGAAAAATTCCTTAACTCTGGATTTGAAAATAGCAGAACCATATTTGGATTTAGGATAGCACCACTGGTTCTGCTTAACATACCTTGGACACCAGCTGCTTTTTGAGCCATCTGTGTCGCAACAAACTTCTTGATCTCTTCATTTTTACCAGCAAGAGTATTTCTTGCTTTATTGAATACACCACCGAGCTCATTTAGATTATTACTAGCAATGGCAGTGTAAGCTGCTTCAAATGCTGCTGATTGTAATGGATTTACTTTATTGTCACTCCAACTTACACTATTAGCATCTTTTGGACCGTTAGATACTGGTAAGTAGCAAGTTCCTTCTGGTGTTCCTAGGGTCTTTGTAGTCTGTTCAGTGAATCCAAATTCTGACTTCTTAAATGTTTGTGGGATGTAACGATAAGTTCTAAATTTAATATAATCTTGTGCCTTTAAGTCCAATAAATTTTGTGGAAAAACTAATGCAGTTCCAAATTGCTGAGATTTTGTCTTAAATTTCAAAGCAGAAGTGCTGAGAGGTGTGGGTGTTGTTTCTTCTGCTGATGTAGATGTACTTGCTGCATCCACAGCACTGGGTTCAGTTTGTGGAGTATTTAAATCACTAACATTATTGGATAATCCTTGTGCTTCCTGTTGCTTGGGAGTCATATTAAAAGTCGTTGCCAACTCTCCTTGGCTTTTTGGACTTAGATTACTATTTCTTTTTTCTTGACCATTCTTCTTAAGATTATCAGATCCACCATTTGCCATAGAAAAATTTAAGTTTGTATCGGTTACACTATTACCACCAGGCAATGCCTTTACAGACTTTAGAAATGAATCTTGATCAGTAATACTAACTTTTCCATCATTATTAATTGCACCACCCTCACCAATTTTCGTCTCTACTCCATCAACAAGAGTAAAAATATCATACCCACCACCATTCTTTACAAGTTCTTCTTCCGTAGAAGGAAACTTGTAGATAACTGGTACTTTATAGATTTTATTTTGAACTTTACTACCCTTGGACACATCGATTTTAAGTTCAAGAGTATGTTCTTTTTTATCTTTGTATGCCATCTAGTAGATGCTATTATCTAGCTATTTAGGATCGTTTTTTGATACGGTATAGATTTCATATATTCAATCTCTTCATTATATACTCGATGAACTTTACCAATAACTTCTTGCCAAGTATATCGTCTTGGCATACTTAAATGAAAGTTCAAACCAGTAAATCCCCAAGACTGAATAGAAGTACATGCAATCAATGGATGTTGATCGTAAATAATTTTGGGGGTTTTTGCAAGATAAACAAATGTATAGTAATTTCCTGCTTCTGGAATATAATCAGACTCAGTAAACACTTCAAGAATCGCAGTCATGTAATCATCGGGATCAGAAAAGGTATCGATTAGTTCTCCTAATTCTGCAGTGCGGTTCATCTCTTAATGCCAAGTTCGTTTTCTGTTATGATTTTAAATTCAAGTAAACGATCAGCACAAAATTCTGTTGCTGCTCTCCATTTTGCTTGGTTTACTGCGTATGTTTTTACTTCATACAACCATGATTTAGTTTTACGTTTTGGTTTTGGATTAGGTTGTTGTGTTTGCTTATGTGGTTTTACTTCAATGACATACTTTTTAACTATTCCATTTTTTTCACGAACCTTAACGAAAAAATCTGGAAAGTATTTATGAACTCGATTATCAACGGGAGAACGATATGGTATCCAAAACTCTTCACTACCCCATTCTAAAATACTTTCATTAGTATCACACCAATTGCAGAATCTCCTTTCCCATGAACTTCTACAAATTATATTATTTACATCACCCACATACTTTTGAGTGTTTGAAGGTTTAAATCTACTCTTGATGCTTTTCGACATCTCTTATACATAGTATAACAAAGTATCTTTATTTATAGTGTAATGGCAGACACTGGACCAAAGAAATTTAGTATGGCTGATGTTAAAGCCAGGATGGGTAATTATGCATCCACTAATTTTTATCAAGTATTTTTTACACTACCCAGCAGAATAGGAGATCATGTAAGAAATAAATACGGGGTTACTTCATCACAAGTTCAAAATTTAATAGAAATTGCTTGTATAGATACCACATTGCCAGGATCTAGTCTTGCAACTCATGAAATTACAAATGATTATTCTGGAATTACTGAGAGGCACGCATACCGTAGACAATTTGACGGTAAAATTGATTTTACTTTTGCTATTGATAGGGAGTATACTCTCTTAAGAATGTTTGAGGGATGGATGGGATATATTGGTGGAGAGAGTAGTGAAGAATATAATAGAGAGGAAGCAAGGCAAAGTTATAGAGTTCCCTTTACAGATGAATATATGTCAAATTTAAACATTATTAAGTATGAAAAAGATACTTTTTCTTCAACCCCATCAAAGAAGAAAACATTAAACTATAAATTTATAAATGCATTTCCATCATCTATTAATAGTATGCCAATTTCTCAGGGAGCAACTGATTTACTAACGATGACTGTGACAATGGATTATCAAAAATATTATTCTTCTACTACATGATTCGTAGAACTAGAATAAATAAATACAACCTGAATTTTTTATTGGATTATTATGCCTTTACCAACAATTGCTACACCAACATTTGAGTTGGAACTACCTTCAACAGGACAAACGATTGAGTATAGACCATTTCTAGTTAAAGAAGAAAAGGTTCTCCTATACGCATTGGAAACTGAAAGTCAAAAGCAGATTAGTAATGCAGTGAAGACTGTCATTAAGAACTGCATCAAAACGAAAGGTATTAAGGTTGAAAAACTTCCAACTTTTGATATTGAATATCTATTTTTAAATATTCGTGGAAAGTCTGTTGGAGAAGATATTGAGGTTAACCTAATTTGTCCCGATGATGGTCAGAGTACTGTCACTGTTCAAATTAATGTTGAAGAAATTGAAGTCCATAAAGAAAAGGGACATGATACTCAGATTAAATTGGATGATAATATTATGATTGAGATGGCATATCCGTCTCTAGCACAGTTTGTTAAAGAAAACTTTGATACTGAAAGTGAAGCAGATAGATCCTTTGATTTAATTACAACATGTATTGACAAAGTTTATACTGAAGATGAAGTCTGGGAGGCTGCAAACTGCACTAAGAAAGAACTTATGGAGTTTGTTGAGCAAATGAATTCAACACAATTTAAAAAGATTGAAGATTTCTTTACTAGTATGCCCAAACTAACTCATACAGTAAAGATTACAAATCCAAATACTAAAGTTGAAAGTGAAGTTGTACTTGAGGGTCTAGCGTCTTTTTTCGCATAGGCATGATCCATATGGATCTTGAGAACTATTTCCGTCTCAATTTTGCCTTGATGCAGTACCATAAATACTCATTAACAGAGATCGAGAATATGATTCCGATCGAACGTGATATCTACGTTATGCTACTTCAACAACATCTTGATGAAGAGAAGTTAAAACAACAAACAGCAAATGGCATCTAGGACTACTACCGATCCAATAGAAATACTCTTAGAGATGGGTGTAGACCTAGATAACCTCTCTGGTGAGGAAGATTATCTTAGTGCCTTGATGGAAGCAGCAGCAACCATTGAGTTCCAAACAAAAGGTGCTGGGGATGATAGATCTGAAGCATTAAGAAAAGAAATTATAGCAGTAAGAAAGAAAAGAAAAGCAGCAGATCCAAAGTTCAAGGCAAAAACGGCAAAAATATCCAAGAGTTCTTTTAAATCCAAAGCAAAAGTATCTGAAGTAAGGGCACTTCCAAGTTCTGCTCTTGTTCCATATCAGAAACCTACAGAAGAATCTGTAGAAGAATCTAAGATTGAGAAGAAGAATGTAAAAGTAGATAAGAGTGATAAACTTCTCTCTAGTATTCTAAAAAATATTATTGCAATAAAAGGTCTGATTAAGGAAAGACTTAATGTAACTAAGAGTATTAGAGACATTGAAAGAAAGAACCTTCAGAAGAAAAAAAGAAAAGCAAAAGAAGAATCTTTAGAAAAAGATAAGAAAGGAAAAGGTTTCCTTAAAAAATTAAAAGGTGCTTTACCTCAACTAAGTATATTTGATACAATATTTAATTGGATAAAGAATGTAGTTCTGGGTAAAATTCTTGTCAATATTATTGAATGGATGTCAGATCCAAAGAATAAGAAAAAACTTGATACTCTTGGTAGGTTCTTAAAAGATTGGTGGCCAGCACTTACTGCTGCATTCGTATTATTTGCTACTCCACTAGGTAGTTTTATTAGAACCGTAGTAAGTGGAATGGCAAGACTTACTGCGTTCTTAGTAACAAGAGCAATACCTGCGTTAATAGGTTTTGCAGCAAAGAATCCACTTGCAGCTGCTGCGATTGCCACTGCCATCGGTGCTGGTGCTTTAGCATTCAGGGCTAAGGATAGCACTGAACAACAACTAGAAAGTAAAGGTCTGACTGATGCTACTCCAAAGAAGCAAGCAGATGAACTATCAAAACCTGGTAGTATTATGGAAACATTTACTAGAGGTATACTACCTTCTTTGAATGAACGAGAAGGATTTTCTGGTGGTGGTATGGCTCGTGGAACTGACACTGTTCCTGCCATGCTTACTCCAGGTGAGTTTGTAATGAGTCGTGGTGCTGTTGATAAGTTTGGTAGTGGTTTTATGGAATCTATCAATGCTGCTGGTGGTGGTACAAATAAACCAAGAATGGTAAGTGGAACCACATATGCATCAGGTGGTGGATATGTTGGAGCAGTTAAACCACTACTAGATTTTGTTTCTAAAGGTGAGGGTAATTATAACTCCATGAATCAAGGTAGTAGTGGTAATAGAATCGTGGGAAGCACCAATAATGCTTCTACAATACTGGGTAAGAATCTATTTGATATGACTATTGGGGAAGTAAGGAGACATCAGAATTCTGGTAAATTATATGCTGCTGGTCGTTATCAAATAACTCCACAAACTATGCCTAATGCATTAAATGGAACTGGTTTGAAAGATGATGACATGTTCAATAGGTCAAACCAGGATAAGATGGGCACAAATCTTCTATTGAATAAACCTGGAAGAGAAAGACTTTCCTCGTATTTGATGGGTAAAAGTAATGATATTGAGGCAGCACAAATTGATCTTGCCATGGAATTTGCATCAATTCCTGTTCCCAAAAATATGAGAGGTCATGTACAACAAGTAAGTGCGGGACAAAGTTATTATGAAGGTAAAGGTGGTAATGCAGCACGTCATACTGTAAGTGAAACTATGGATGCACTTAGAAATTCTAAAGCAACTGTAGCAAAATCTATGATTCCATCTTTGGATAAAGTACCAGCATGGACACAAGAAAAAGAAACCTTTACTAATGATGGAAATCCCAATACTAAAGGATATGTTGCAGGTGATTATGTAAAAGGAAGACCTGGAGATCCTCCTAACACAATTTCTATGTTTGAAGGATTTGGATGGTCAGATCCAGTAAAATCATTTGGGGCAACTTCTCAAGGTAACGTAATTAGTACTCAAACTGGTATTACTGAGAATAGTTATAACAATATTCGTATAGATAATCCCAATGATGATATAGACTTCTCATCATTAAAAGGAACTAGTGCGTTCTCTGATATTTTTGCAGGTGCAAGAGCAAAATTAGCAAAACCTTCTGGGCAAATATCATCAAAAATCTTACCAAAAGAAAATTCACAACTTACTCCATTACCGATAGAAAAAATTTCTCCTACAGAGAGATTGAAGCATGTCCCCAAAAATTCTACTGATGCTATAACTATGCCTCCAATTGCAGGATTTCCTGCCAACGATTCTGAAACTGGGAATGTACCAACTGATCCAGATTTCCCAACAACATCACCATCAAAACTTGCAGCTGAAGTAAGAAAGACCATGATTGCAAATACATTAGGAGGTGACTTCCAGTGATTGGATTGCTAGGAGGTTCAATTTCAAGAGCAGTTGGTGGTCAACTAGCAAAACGTGCTGCAAAAAAAGCATTTAGTGGTGGTAAAAATACTCAAATTGTTAAACGTCAGACTCAAGGGCAAGAACAAGGAAAAAGTAATGCGATTACAATAAACCCAAAGACTGCACTTATACCTTCAACATCTATTCCAGCAAGAAATAACAAAACTCAAGTATCTGGATCACCAAAGTCTGGTCCAGGAACACTTGAACGTATCGACAAGGAAGTTCTTGACATTAGAAATTTACTTGGTAAGTCAATAAAAGAAGAGAAAAAAGATGTAACTACTAAGAAAAAATTATTTGAAAAGGAACAAAGACAGTCTAAAGAGACAAAACTAGAAAATAAATCTAAAATTGGTGCTGGACTTGGTGGAGCAGCACTTTCAAAAATTCTTCCTAAAGGTGGAATTATTGATGCCATCCAAAACTTTATATTCAGTGTCATTGCTGGTAAAATATTAATATTTTTATTTGAGAATAGGGAGACAGTATTTAATATTGTAAAAAATCTTGCTGCTGCAACAGAATTTATTGTAAATCTAGGAGGAAAAATTCTAAATGGAATTATATCTGTAGTTGATGGTGCCTATGATGTTACAGATGCAATAGGAAGAGAAATTGAAGGTGTTGGTGGTGAGGATGCTGAAAAAGAATATACTAAGTTCTTAGGAAAATTCAACAAGTTTATCAACATTGCAATGATCTTGGCAATGTCTGGAGTTCCTCTTAATGGTATGACTCCTGGAGCAAAACCTGGAGTACAACCTCAAACTAAACTATCACCTGGTGGAAAACCAGCATCAGGAGCAAGTAAGACTTCGGAATATATGAATCGTGGTCGGCAGGCAAAATTATTTGAAAGAAAGTATGGTAATGATGCTGCTAGAGCATATCAGAATGCATATGATGATGCTATAAAATCTGGTAAGACTCCAACTCAAGCAGCAAGGAGAGCAAAAGCAAATGTGGATAAGATGATTAGGAACAAAAAGTTTGTTCCTAAACCATCAGGTCCTGGTCTTGGAACAGGTGCTGGAGGAAGACCAGCATCTGGAAGAGCGGGTGGTGTTTTTAGAAGAGGACTTGCAAAATCTGGAAGTCGTCTTCAGACCAGAATTATGGGTCGTGGTGCAAGACTTGGTTTGAATAGATCAGGAGCAAGACTTGCAAGTAAATTTGCCAAAGTTAGTTCTGGACCTCTAGGTAGAATACCAATTATTGGTCCACTTATGATTGGTATTGCTTCCTATATGGAAGATGGTAAACTTGATAGAGCATTGTTTAAGGTAGGTGGTTCTGCACTTGGTGGATTCCTTGGTTCATTTATCCCAATTCCATTCTTAGGAACAATCATTGGAACACTTGCTGGTGAATATGTCGGTGATCTGATGTATGAACTATTGAATGGTGGAGGTGCATCTGCGGTTGGAAAGAGACTGAAAAATGATATTTTAAAAGTTGTAAATGGTGCTAAATTATTTTCTGAATGGATGATGAAGGGTATTAGTAATATCCAAAAACAAGATGGACCACAAATTGATTTATCATGGGTTCCCTTCTTAAATCTTGGTAAGATAAAACTTGGTGGTTGGGCTACTTTATTAAATCCTTTAGAGTATAATCTAGTTAAAAAGTTTAATGTTTTAAGAACAGCATTCTTCTCCGAATCGGATCCAAATAATGAAGGTTCAGTTTATAGTAAATCTATTGCCACTGATAAACGAGGAACCAACGATTCTGAAGGTGATGAATCTCAAAGTCCTGGAGGAAGTGGACCGACAGTAAGTCAAGGTAGTGGTAGACGTAGCCTTCCATCTGGAACTGGAACAATTACTCCAGTTAAATTTGGTGATCCAAACTTTACTCCAGGAAAAACAAGAGGTAAGGATACTCAAATTTACTTACATTGGACTGCTGGAAATTATAATGATGCAAGTAAAAGTTATGGATACCATACAATATTTGGAGGTGATGGTAGTGTTTATAGAAATAAAGATTATGATGTGACAGGAAAGCACACTGAAGGTAAGAATGGTAATTCTGTAGGACTATCACTTGCTGCAATGGCTGGTGCCACACCGAATAATTTTGGCAGCAAACCAGTTACACATGAACAGTTAAATCAAATGTCTGCTGAAGCGGCAAGACTTGCAATTAAATGGGGATGGGGTGAAGGTGATATTGATAAAAATATTTGGACTCATGCTGAGGCAGGTTCTGGTTATGATCCAAGAGGATTGGCAGGTCATGCTGATTCGGATGGAGATGGACAACCTGATAATTATGGTCCTACGGCATGGGGAGGTCTTGGTGCAAGATGGGATTTATGGATGATCAAGCAAGGTGGAAAACCTGGAAGTGGTGGTCCAATTATTCGTGATATGGTTAAAAAACATTTTAGAAACTTCAAAGCAGAATTAGCAAATAAAACTTCCGAAACTGATTCTATAAGAGGGATCAGTGATGCTGATGGTCCAGAGTCACTGGCACCAGCTGGAGAAAAACCTAAATTTGATGCAGAAAAGGTGAGTGCATTACTTTCTAGTAAGTATGGAGTTGATGCAAAACCAGTTAAAACTCCAACAATTACTAAAGGACCACCTATAATTCCCTCAAAGAAAGAAAAAGAAACTACTCAAAATGAGGATAGTCAGCAAGCAAACTTCTCATCACTACAAGGAACCAGTGGATTCACTGATATATTTGCGGGTGCAAGAGAACATGCAGCAACTTCTGCTGGCCAACAATCACAATTTTTCAATAAACCAAGTTCAAATTCTGTAAGTCCCAGTAATATTACTCCAGTCAATCTAAATAGTGATGATAAATTAAGAAGTCATGCTGATTATGAAGAAGATGGTACTAAGATAGTTCTTATAAATCAACCATATATAATTGATAGTAATACAAATAACAGTCAAAAAGTAAGCACCTCAGGTAGCAAATACTATACATAAATGACAAAACCCTTAGTACATAACGTAAAGAAATTTACGATTACATCAAACTACGGTAGTGATCTTAGTTTGTTGGGGGAAGGTGCATTTTCACATATTTTAATCTTTCAAAGTATTTTTGATCATTCCGTCCGTGCTACTTTTGAAATGTTTGATAGTGGAATAAGAATAGATGGAAAAGATGGTACAATATCTGCCGATCAATCTGGAGAAATAAATCTTATCACGGGAGAAAAAGTTGATCTAACTGTTGTAGATGAAAATCAAGTTGAATTAGTATTCACTGGAGCATCTGAGTTTACTATTGCTGAAGTGATATCATCGGCAACAAATACCATGAAAGAAATGCACAGAATTGATTTGTGTATGGATGATTTTATATTAAATGAGTTAGAAGAAAACTATGTTGTTTCTAGGTTCGACCAGAAGATAAGTGATACTGTAAATCAAGTTCTTTCTAAAATTACTCAGAGACCAATTGCCATTGATCCAACTGTAACTGAATTACCAGTTAAGGGTTGTACTGAAAGACCTTTAGATTTTGTTACTACACTATGCAACAAAGCACAACCAGAAAAGTTTCCTAAATCTGCTGGTTACTTTTTATTTGATACTTACAATGGATTAAACTTTAGATCTATTGATGTCATGTTTAGTCAGGAACCAAAGAGAAGAATGTTGTTAACAGAAACTACCAAACTTCCTCCTGGATATAGTAATAAAATTTTGAGTGTTGAATTTTCAAACAACACAAACATAATTGATACTTTACATCTTGGTGCATTGCAAAATACTAAAACAAGAACAATAGATCCATATTCACATTTATACACACAAACCTCACATGCGAGTGATGATTCGTATCAAGGAGATAATAATTTAAGTGCTGATAAACCACAAGTTGGTACACATTTAGGATTACCCGATAAAGTTACTGGGAATATTTCTCACAAATTTAGAGACACTGGTGTTCAACCAACAGGACCAACTCTTGATAAACAACTTAATGCAGCACAAGAACCATCATTCAACCATGACGAAATACCTCAGATTGCAGCAAAAAGATACTATCAGTCTAATTTATTTCATGTAAATCTTAAGATAGATGGTGATTTTGGCATTTTCCCTGGTGATGTAGTATATTGTGACTTTCCAGAAATTTCTGCCAATCAAAAAAGAAAAGATATATCTAAGAAAAAATCTGGAAAATACTTAGTAGCAGACGTTGCACATTTAATTGCTGCAGAAGGTTGCTACACCAAGCTAAATATTATCAGAGACTCTATTGTCGAATAATTTAAACATGGAAAACATAGAAACGCACATCGAAACAGATAAAAAGATTCTTGAGAATCCTACCATCTCACCACAACAACGTCGTCATATTGAAGGTGAGTTGCACGAGTTGGAAGATTATGCAGAGCATCACAAGAAAGAAATTGAAGCAGGTGATCATCATGATCCATCACCACTAGAACTGTATTGTGATGCTAACCCATCAGAACCAGAATGCCTAGTATATGAGGACTGAGTAACTCATGGTCAGACAGTTAACAAACCAGTATAATTCAACTGGACTTTCAAAAAACCAAATGTACTGGTGGACTGGTCAAATTGTTGACGAGTCTACTTGGATTGGAAATCAAGTCCTAGAAAACCATGATCGCCAAGATAAAAAAGGTCATGGTACAAGATATCGTGTAAGAATATTCGGTAGAGATTCTGAGGTAAAAGTTGTCCCAGATCAACAACTGGATATGGCGGATGTCATTCTCCCTGTAACTGCAGGTACTGGTCATGGTGGTTATAGTGAAACTATTTGTCTGGCTCAAGGATCCTGGGTTGTAGGTTGGTTCTGGGATGGGGTTGAAGGTAGACAACCAGTCATTTTAGGAGCTCTTCCTAACGACCCAAATACTGCACTGTTTGGTGGAGATCCTGAAGAAGGATATGTTGGTAGAACTGGTTATGATGGTAAGACTGGACCGAAATCCATAAAAGAACCATCCATCCCCACTGCACCAGCAGCTGGAGACAAGCAAATCATTGAATCATTCAGTGCAGATTCTTCCCAAAAAACAAAAAAGGAACTTATACAAACGGCAGATGGTAAGGAAGGATCACCTAGAAAAAGAAATATTGAGTGTGAAGGTGGTGCTGGACCAGTAAAAGGTGTTCAAGGATTTATCCAAAGAGCTCTTGCAACTATTAAAAGAATAAAACTATTCGCATCAACTGCGATTGAGACTGCAAATAGTATCCTAGCAAACATACAGAACATTACAAATCAAGTTGCTGGTGCAGTTGCAAGTCTCTTTAAGATGATTGTTGGTAAGATGAGAGGATTTATCCTCAACAAAATCAATGCTGGTCTTAAAGATGTTGGAGAGTTGTTACCACCAAACTTGAGACAGATATTCTCTGGTGGTGCATCAACCACTACCGATACTCTTGCTTGTGTATTCCAAAAAATTATGGATACACTCTTTCAGATGGCAAAGGGTATGTTCGAGCAGTTGGTTGATAATTATGTGATGGCACCAATGTGTGCTGCCGAGAAGATGGTCGGTGATATGCTTGGTAATATTCTTGGTGAGATTACTGGTGCTGTTAATAGTGCAGTAAGTGGTATTGCTGGTTTAGTTGGACAGGGAGCAGGAATAGTTAGTCAGGCATTCTCTGTTCTTGAAATTATTCAAGGTCTTCTTAATTTCTTAAAATGTGATTCTACTCCAAACTGTGAGTATAAAGATCAGTGGAGTTTCTGGGACGGATCTAGTTTATCAGCAGATGTGTCTGAGGGAATTGCGGGCATTATGGATGACATTTCCAAAGCAATCCCTGGTGAAGTCGGTCCAGAATGTAATACATCACAATTACCTTGTGGTCCTCCTAGTATTTCTTTCAGTGGTGGAGGTGGTCAAGGTCTTGCTGCTGATCTAATTACCTTTGGTGGTCAGATCATGGGTGTTGACTTTAGTAGTTTTGGTAGTGGGTATACTTACACACCAACAATTAGTATCACAGATGCTTGCGGAAATGGTGGTGGTTATAAAATTGAACTTATTACTAATGATGCGAATAATCCAGATAGTCCAGCAGATACATCACTAAAACAAGGTGATGATATTCAAATTGTTGGTGCTCTCGTAGTTCAACCTGGCAATGGTTATCTAGATGAACCAGATGGTTCTACAAATATTAGTAAACCAGAAGAAGCAATTCTTAGAGATCAAACTGGTAAATGGGAAGTAAAGAAACCTGATGATGCAATTGAAATACCTTATAAGGCAGAAGGATATGATCGTTGTCCCAGTATTACATTACCAGTAGATACAGAAGTTGAAGTATTTGATCCAGATGGGAATGTAATTCAAGTTATTAGTGGTCAAGGACCAACAAGTCCTATTTTAATGTGTAATGGTGGGTCACTTACAGTTCCAACTCCTACAAATACATTTAAGAATGAACTAGGTCCTGCAGATTTTACTGGAACTGCACCTACAGATCCTCAAATCAATTCTCCATATACTAATGTTACAAACGGTACTGGTAACTGGGAAGGATTTGTTGGTGAAGATGTTAGAGAAGGAGATAAATCAATTTGGGATGGTGGCAAATGGAGACTTATAAAAGGACCACGTGATAATAGACCTATCAGTGGTGGTGAGAGGGCAGATATTATACTAGATGCAGTGTATATTTACAATCCTGGATTTAATTATAAGCAGGGTGATGTAATTGTAGTTGATGGTGGTGGAGAAAAACGAGGATCAGATACTGGTTTAAAATTAGTTCCAGTTTTCAATGATATTGGTCAACTTATTGAAGTTGTAATTCAAGATCCTGGTTCTACGTTTAGTTCATATCCAGATATCTACATAAGATCAAATACAGGTATTAATGCAATAATCTTACCAATATTTAAGAAGAGAATTGATGAAAATCCTGATGATAATGCAAAAACTCTTTCTGGTGACAGAATTATTACTGTTGATGATTGTATTGGTAGATTGGTTATTGGTTATGTGAATGGACAACCATATTATGGACCATACCATAAACATAAAGGAAGAAAGATGGTTGGAAGACTTCATAGTCCGATAAATCATTCCTACATCTATGATACTCCAGAAGAAAGTTTGAGAGATCCATACGCAAAACCAACTCCAAAAGTTGGAAATGCTATTCAACCAATTCCTGCTGATGAAGAACAAGAATCTGCAGAAGGTGTGGTTGTAGATCCAATACCTACACCAACTGCAACAACGACTACTACTACGGTTCCTCAACCAACACCAGCACCTACACCACCTCCTGCACCAACACCCACACCACCACCATCTAGTGGTGGATATAGTAGTGGAAGTGGTGGAGGTGGATACTAAATACAGATAAAAACATAGTATGTCAGATTCAAAAGCATTAAGGCATGTTCAGGTAAAGAAAACTAACCCTCAAGGTGATTTGTTACTTGGAACTCAGTGCGGTGACGGTGTAGTTACTGGTGCTGGATTAGAAGCTTTCCATCCATTACACTATCTACATATGGATAATGATGGAAATAGAGCAGGATGGACTTCTTTAAGAAATCCTGGTGTTTTTCAGATAAAGTGTGGTGACACTGTAAATGGTACAGAACCTGGAATAGATATTCATTGCCTTAATGGTGACATAAACTTGACAGCAGACAATGGTCGTATTAGACTGGTTGCTAGGGATATTGATATTCTAGCAAATGGTGAGACCACTGGAAGAGGTCATGTTAAAATAGAAGCAAACCAAGATATCAAACTCAAATGTGATGGATCTTTTGATTTAAAAGCAGAAGTAGGATATAGACTTTTTACACCAAACGTTGCAAAAATTGTAGCAAATACTGAAATGAAAATAGTATCAAACTTTATTAAAGGATTAACATGTGCCTCTTCCAAACTAATCGGTAAAACAGATCCGTTGAATGTCGCAGATTTCACAACACTATCATCTTACGTTTAAATAATTATGGCATGGTCAGTCGATGATTTAACTATTCAACATCAACTCAACGTTGGTCTAGGTGTCGTTCCATTTTTTGGACTTGGACCTGCACGAGTTCGAGGTTCCGCATTCATTGAAGGACCAATGAATGTTGGCACACCATTCCCTCTTTGTTTTGGTACAGTCAATATTGGTCCTCTAATCAATCCCGATTCACCACCACCATTCATTCCTGGTGGGTTCTGCTATGGACCACCCGCAAACCCATTCTCATTAGCAGTCTTGGGTAGTGTTGGTATTCTGGGTGATCTTAATGTTGCCACCAATGCAGTCGTAGGTGCTAACGTTTTAGCACAAGGAATGGTTATAGGTAGTTGTGGAAGACATGTTCTTGCACTTAAGAAGGATTTGCCATTTGATATGCCTCATCCAAATAAAGATGGGTGGAGATTGAGGCACGTTTGTATAGAAGGTCCAGAGATTGCTGTATATTGTAGAGGAAAGATTCCACCAAATGGTGTTATTGAACTTCCATCTTTCTGGGATGGTCTCGTCAATAAAGAAGATATGTCCATTAATTTAACACCGTTTGGAACTTGGCAAGAACTATTCGTTCAAGAAATTAGATGGGGAAGGCAAGTTGTTGTAAGAAATAATCTTGGTGGACCTATCAGTGGTGATTACCACATTGTTGCCCGTAGACTTGATGACGATCTTATAGTAGAATATGAGGGTGAATCACATGAAGATTATCCTGGAGGAAACGAAGGATACTCATTCAACTTTGAACATAACTATGTTGAAGGATTGATTAAAGACATGGTTAAAGAAAATTTAAACAACATTGAGGAAAAATAATGACATTTACACCAGGAAGCAGACCTGATGGTCCCGATTGTGCAGATAGAGCAGCATATGGAGTTCCATCTGCTCTTGATCAGTACATTACTAAACAGTTTCTACTTGCAGAAGAGGATTATCCAACAGAGGCTTGTCCAAATAGATATTATTCCACTGCAAAGATTGATAATTTTACAGTTACTACATCACTAACTCTTGCTGGTCCTTTAACAGGAACAACTGCAACATTTTCTGGTTTAGTGTCTGCTGGATCATTCAGTTCAAACTCGAAAGCATTCAATATTCCACACCCATCACCTAATAAAGAAGGTGTTCGGTTATGGCACGGATGCCTTGAAGGACCAGAATATGGTGTATATGTTCGTGGTCGAGTAACCAATCAGAAAGAAATTAGTCTCCCTGCATATTGGAAAGATCTTGTAGATGTTAGGACAATGACTGTTTTACTAACACCCATTGGTGCTCATCAAAATGTTATTATAAAAAGACTTGATGCCGAAAAAGTACATCTTCAAGCACAAGGTGGTATGCCAATAGACTGTTTCTATCATATCTACGGAGAACGTAAGGATATCGATTCACTAGTCATCGAGCAAGCAGAGGTTGACACGGATCCCTGATCCTGCTATAATACGTGGGTAAACCAGGGAACACCATGGAAGAGTACATCAATTCAGTCCTCATCGATATGAGTAAGAGGCATTTCACTTTGTTCTCAACCCAAGGCAATGAGAAAGTTATTGAGTGTAATACATATGATGAGTTTATGAATGTTTTCAAGGTTGTCCGTGATAAGGTTGACGAAGAAATGATTTTCTACACCAAACCAAATGTAGCAGCATGATTGAAGAGTTCATATCAAAATTAGCAGGAAAGTATAATAATTTAAGACAAGCACAATCAAGTCCCAGAGATCACTCTCATGTTCATATTGAGTGGACAGACCTTCGTGAAGGAGGTAGGATGACCATTAAACAATGGTATGATCATGAGGGAGAATCAAGACCCTATCGTTCTCGATGCCATAAGATCGTGGCAAAAGATGATTCTATCATTGTTGAGAACTGGGGAATCTCTTGGACTCATAATCCTATATTCGATATGAAGTTCATACTTACAGATACGTTCTATAAAGGTGAATTGATTAATCCAGATCCAAGCATTCGTGAAACAACACTTAAAAGTTTCGTAGAATTTGATGGATATACTTATCGTAGTATGGATCAAGGATGGAAAGGCAGTAAACTTGAGTGGGGTTCACCAACATATTATGAACTCCAAAAGGAAAACGGGTTTTAAATCCAAAAATCGGGGCAAAAAAATCCCCACAATTTTTTCATATGAGAGGTTTTCAAAATTATGAGACCAGAAACAAGAGAGTCAATGGAAATGCTATTTTCGGCAAAATGGAATCTTCCAAAAGCAGCAAAAAATTGTGGATTAACAGAAAAGGAAATGAAAATAACATTTAATGAATACTGTGTTTTTCACCCACCCACTTGGAAAATAGATGACACTCCTCAATTACTACCAAATCCCATCACAAATTCCTAAAAGTATTTGTGATGAAATTATCAAAGAATATCGAATTGATTTAGAAGATGCTTATGTTGGACTTGGTGACGGTAATGTAAATCCAAAACATAGGAAGTCTAAAGTTAATTGGATTGATAATGATAGTTGGATTGCTGGAATGATGTCACATTTTGTACTTAGTGCAAATAAACATTATTTTAACTTTGACATTGATGGGTATCGAAAGAAAATACAATTTACTCAATATAACGAAGGTGATTTTTACAACTGGCACATAGATGCAGACATTGAGATTTTATCTCAAGAATTCACTAGAAAATTGAGTGTTGTAATGTGCTTATCATCAAAGGATGATTATGAAGGTGGTGAACTTGAAATATTTTATCCAGCATCTGAATTCAAAGATTCATTTAAACTTGATTGTGGTGATGTGTTGGTGTTTCCATCAATAATACAACATAGAGTTAGGAAAATAAAAAGTGGAAATAGATTTTCTTTAGTTGGTTGGATGGGTGGACCACGGTTCAAATAAATTTCGGAAGTGTAGCTCAATTGGCAGAGCGAGAAGCTTATACCTTCTGTATGCACCAGATTAGTGCGCGGTTGTGGGTTCGAGTCCCACCACTTCCATTATAAATTATTACTATAATTATATTGATAAATAGACCTATAGGAATTTAACGCGTTAATACAATGGGTCTTAGTCGTCTGGATAATTTTCTAAAGAGTACCAAAGGTGAGATTCTTTATGTAGATCCTTCAAGTTTGGATTCTACTGATAGTATTGAGAATAAAGGAAACTCTTTAGCAAGACCATTTAAAACAATTCAAAGAGCACTGCTAGAAGCAGCACGATTCTCCTATCAAGCAGGAGAAAATAACGATAGATTTGGTAGAACTACTATTCTACTATATCCTGGTGAGCACGTCGTAGATAATAGACCAGGATGGATACCAATTCAAGATCAAATAGCAAATACATATAGACTTAGGTCTGGTACTACTTCTGATGATTTCCCACCACTAGATGTTAACAGTAATTTTGATTTAGACAGTCCTAATAATGCATTATATAAAATTAACAGTGTTCATGGTGGTGTTATCATTCCTAGAGGTACATCACTTGTAGGTCTTGACCTAAGAAAGACTAAAATTATTCCCAAATATGTTCCCAATCCAGAAAACGACCAGGTTGCAAGAAGTGCTGTCTTCCGTTTAACTGGTGCTTGTTATATGTGGCAGTTCTCCATCTTTGATGGTGATCAGACTGGTACGGTATATAAAGATTACACAACTAACGCATTTGTTCCCAACTTCTCACACCACAAACTCGCTTGTTTTGAGTATGCTGATGGTGTAAACGGTGTATCTATCAATGATGACTTCCTAGTCTATGATGATTCAAATACTGACCTTGAGATGTATTATCAAAAGGTTGGTTTCGCATATGGTAAACCATCTGGAAGAGAAGTTTCTCCCGATTATCCTTCCGATACTCTAGACATTGAACCAAAGATTGATGAATTTCGTATTGTTGGTTCTACTGGTGCTGAAGTAGGAATTACCAGTATTAAGGCAGGTGATGGTGCTATATCCACAACAGAAATTACAGTCACCTTAGAGAATGCAGTTCCTGGACTAGATGTAAATACTCCAATTCGTATTGAAGGTATTGCTGATTCTGGATATGACGGTCAATTTGCTGTATTTGAAGTTCTGTCAACTACAGAGATTAAGTATCAAGTATCTGTTCCACCAGATAATGCACTACCAGCAACAACTTCAGGTGCAACTCTGAATATCTCTGTTGACACTGTTACTTCTGCATCACCATATATCTTTAACATATCTTTGAGATCTGTTTTTGGTATGTGTGGTCTTCATGCAGATGGATCTAAGGCAACTGGATTCAAATCCATGGTTCTAGCTCAATTCACGGGAATTGGACTTCAGAAAGATGATAATGCGTTTGTTAAGTATAATTCAACTACTGGATTATATGAAGGAACTCTTGCTGCAGGTAATGAAAATATTCATACAGACTCCGAAGCAAGATTTAAACCATCATACGAAAACTTCCATATTAAGTGTAGTAACAATTCACTACTACAGATCGTTTCGGTCTTTGCAATTGGTTTCAATAACCACTTCTTATTAGAGTCTGGTGGTGATGCGTCTATCACTAACTCCAACTCTAACTTTGGTGCTAAAGCTCTTGTTTCTAGAGGATTCCGTCCAGATGCATTCGCAAGAGACGATATTGGTTATATTTCACACGTAGTTTCACCAAAAGAAATTGAGTCTGTTGAGGCAGGTATCGAATTCCTAGGTATTGACGTAGGAGTCACTACTTCTGTAGGTATTGCAACAACCAGTAAACTCTTCTTGTATGAAGAGAATAACTTTGATGTTCCACCAGCAACAGTTATTGATGGATATCGTGTTGGTTCTAATAAAAATGAAGCACTAAAAGTTCTTCTTGCAGAAGGAAACGAAATTACAACTTATCACTCTAAAGTTGTAATGCCCAACACAGAAGACACTAGTGATGAAAAGATATCTGAAAAAATTCATAAAGTTAAGCAAACTGCTGGCGTAAACGTCATTTCATCTAACACAATCACTCTACAGGGAAATCATACTTTCCTAAATGGAGAAACAGTTAGAGTTATTAGTGAAAATGGTGGACTACCTGATGGTGTTGAAGAAGAAAGAGTATATCATGTAATTACTACAGCAATTGCTCCTAATCCAGCACTTGGAGCAAATCAATTAAAACTTGCTGCAACTCTAAATGATGCAAACAATGATATCCCAATTACTCTTAATAACACTGGTGGTATTCTTAGTGTTGTAAGTAGAGTATCTGACAAATCTGCAGGAGATCTTGGACACCCAGTTCAGTGGGATGCAACACAGAGTCAATGGTATATTAATGTATCAACTGGTAGCACTGATGCAAGCATTTATAAGCAACTTTTCGACAGAGGTGTTGCAGAATTGGGTGAGACGACTCCAAGAACTTTCGTCTTAAGAAAACCAACTGATAGAAACATTGAAGCAAGCATCTATAAGATGCGTTATGTTCTACCAAAAGATTCTCCAATATTAGGTAGACCTCCTGTTGATGGATTTATCCTACAGGAATCAAATAACATCGATGGTACATCTAATGCAGAAGTTGAAAAGTATCTAAGTTTTGATAGTCAAACACTATCAAATTCAACCGAGTTCAGAAACTTTAAGTTCATTGCAGATGCTGAATGGAGTTCTATTGATAGTAAAGCAACTATTAGAACTGAACTTCCACACAATTTAACTTCTGGATCTCAGGTAGAAATCACTAATACAACCAGTGGATTTAATACCACAGGAAAAGCAAATATAGGATTTAATGGAACATTTGATGTATCAGATATTATAAGTAGAAAGGAATTTAAGGTTAGTGTTGCAACAAATCCTGGTGATTTCACATCAGATACTTCCATTCGCAATCAAAACCTTCCAAAACTGAAGAAGAAAAAGCACGAAGGAACTTTCGTTGTTTACAAATCTGATGAAATCCAGAGGTATGTGCAAAATGAACAGGATGGTGTATATCATCTAACTGTTGTTAATTCTTCAAGCACACCAAATGTATCACCATTTAATAATGTAAAACTGTTACAACCTCTTGATAATCTATATCCAGAATATGATAGAGATAATCCAAACTCTGATCCATATGCTTCTAAGTGTTTTGCTGTTGCAGATCCAATTGGTAAGGTTGTCATCAATGATCCAGAGAAGAGTATTACAAAAGAAACAGTAATTTCTACTCTAGAAAATTATGGTGTTGGTATTGGTGTCACTGACATTCTTTCTGAAGATGAAGTTGATGGTTACAGACATACAATCTTCACTAAAAATGATCATGGTTTAAACAGAATTGTTAAAGTTGAAGTTGTTGACCCAGGAACAAACTACGGAACTGGTATTGGTGTTACTGAAAACCTCTATAATGCAAAATTAGTTGGTTTTGGTGGATCGATTACTGGTGAAAATGCAACAGCAAGGGTGCAGGTGTCATCTGCAGGAACACTTTCTAGTGTCTTTATCATGGATGGTGGTTCTGCATATGGTGTAGGAAACACTATGTCTGTTGTTGGTATTGCTACAACAACTGGACATACTGCAGGTACTGTAAGAGTAACCAAAGTTTACAGTAACATTGGTGACTCACTCACACTAGAAAGAATTAGTGAATTGTATCATGATTATAATACAACATATGAAATTAATACTGTTGACGATGGTGAAACTCGAAGTTTTGATGTAATATCTTCGACTCCAGTTGGTATTGGATCGACACTTGGTGGTATTGGTGAAACAAACGCATCTGATGCATTTGCATATTTGAATGGACCATCATTTAATATCACTGCATCAGATTTCACTCCAGCAACAGGTATTGCCACATTCACCACAGGAATCAATCCACATGGATTGCAAGTTAATGATAAGGTCTTTATTGGTGGTGCAACAGGAGACAGTGAAGCATTCAACGGACCATTCTTAATTCAGAGAGTTGATTCCCTATCTGAACTTGTTATTAATGTCGGTGTTTCAACACTACCATCTATTACTCTTGGTGGATCACCAGTAATATATCCTACTACGTTAGGTGCTAAAGGTGGAGAAATTACTACTGGTGATGAAAGTTTCAGCAGTAGACTCTCAACTCCATATGGTAATCTTTATGGAAGTCTTGCACTTGCAATGACAAAACTTGATACAAATATGAATGTCACTGATCTAGATGATCTAGATTTAGAAATTGGTGATTATATTATAATTGATAGTGAAATTATGAGGATTAAGCAAACTGTGACTGGAAACCCAGTTAAAGTTTACAGAGGTCTTTTAGGAACACAAGCAGAAGCACATACCAGTGGATCTGCACTCAGAAGAATCATATCAAAACCAATTGAGTTTAGAAGGCACTCTATTATTCGTGCATCTGGTCATACTTTTGAATATCTTGGTTATGGTCCTGGTAACTACTCTACTGCATTCCCAGATCGTCATGATCGTCAGTTGAGTGCTTCAGAAGAAGTTCTTTCCCAATCATTCCAAGAAGAAGGTGGATTTGTTGTTTATACTGGTATGAATAGTGATGGTGACTTCTATATCTCTAATAAGAGAGTCATTACTACTGCAGGTGATGAAGAAGTGTTCTCCACACCACGTCCCAGATTTAGAGGTGAATCTAAACAGATTCCAGACACTAAACTTGGATTCAATGTCATTAAAGCATCTGAAGTTAATGTCTCTGATGCTGTAAGAGTTGATGGTGGTGATAGTAAAACTACTATTTCACAGTTTGATGGTCCACTTCTTGTTAATAATAAACTTACTGTTACATCAAATAAAGGATTAGAATCTCCAAGTCTATTCCTACAAGGTAATGAGACGGTTTCTAGAAAGTACACTGTAGGTGTTACCCAACCAGCATCTTCTGTAGAACTTGTCGGAGAAGGTGCAGGAAACCCAGGTGATATTATCTTCAACGGCAACCCATTCAGAGGTCAAAATGCTGGTTGGTGCTACACAACTGATAATGATTGGTATCCTTGGGGTGCTATTTCCAATAAAACAGATGTATTTGAGATTGGTGGATACTTCATCGGTACATTTACAGGTGATGGATCTGGTCTCACTGACGTGTCTGACATCTGGGCAATTGATGCAACAGGTATTCATACCACTCGTAATGTAGGTTTTGGTTCTACGAATAGTTCCAAACCAGACGTTGCCATGTATGTTCAAGGCAATGCAGAAATCAGAGGCACCATGAAGGTGTTTGAAATCATTGAAAACACCACTCTAGATAACTCTACAGTCATCGGTATTGGTACTACAATTGTTGAGGTTGATCTAGATAGATCTTCTATCTACTACTTCACACAAGATGCTGGTGCTAACTGGGCAGTGAACATGAGAGCACGTGCAGGACTTGCACTAACTGAGTTCTTAGAAGTTAGTGAATCTATTACCGTTGCTATAACCACGAAACAAGGTCCAACACCATATTACAATGATGAAGTTTATATCGATGATATCAGAATGTCTCCAAGATATTACGGTTCATTGGCTATAAATACTGGAAATGCGAACAGTATAGATCTATATACTTATGTGTTAGTCAGAAAGAACAGTACTGGTGATCCAGTAAATGACTTTGACGTTCTATATTCTCAATCTCAATATCAATAATACTTCGGAGGATTTGATAAATGCCTTTAATTGGTGCTCAGGGTCCTGGATCTAATATATCATGGAGAGGTAATCTGGATGAATATCCAGACGCATTTAGTTTTGTACAAGTTGAAGAAGTATTTCCAGGAACAGCTGCGACTTGTACTCCAGTAACTATTACTGGAATTAACTATAAGGCACTAGTAACTGCGGAACTACAGCAACCATCTGGTGCAATTGCTGCAGGAATTGCTGCTTCTGTTAGAGTTACTCCATATATTGAAGAAACTGATTCATATGGTCCCACAGGACCCTTTTTACCTGGCAATGATCCGAATAATAGGGTTATTGTCCGTAATAAGGATAAGATTGAACTTGAAGTGCTTACTCTACCAGTATCTATTGGTATAGCTGCATTTAATGCAACGTATTCAGTAGATGTTAATATCGGTAAAAGAGGACCAGAAGGTTGGGTTGCTAAAACTAGAGAACTTGATGACGATCCAGATCCATTTGATTTCATCGACTTAGATAATCTAGAAATCAGTACCCTAACTAATAGTGATGTTGTTACTGTAACTGGTATTGATGCTACGATTGGTGTCGATATTTTTATCGTAGGTTCTGGTGAATTAAGTATTAATGGTGGTGCATTTGTAAGTTCGGGAAAGATATTTGATGGAGATACATTACAATTAAGAAATACAACTTCCAATTTCTATCAAGATCCAGGTGAATCATTTGCATCTACTAATGGAAGTAGTGATGGAACTATAGTCACGACAGTACAACTAGGTGTTTTCCAAGCTACATTTAAAATAAGAACAAGAGCTGCAGATACCACAATTAATGCTTTTGTATTTACTGATGTTGATAATGTAGACATCGGAACAATTCATGAAAGCAATTCAATTACAATTAGTGGTGCAGATAATAATATTGGTGGAAATAACCCATTACCATTAACTTTTACTGGTAATGGTGAATATCAAATTACACGAAATGGAACGGTAATAGTAGATTATACAGATCTATCTCCATCTACTTGTAATAATGGTGATGTAATTCAATTAAAGCAAACAGCATCTGGAAATTATAGTACACAGACTGATGCAACATTGTCTGTTGCAAATCAATCAGATACTTTTTCAGTAGGAACACGACCAAGACCAGTTGATACGATTCCAAATGCATTCACATTTAATGATCAAACAAACGTATTAAGAAACGAATTAATTTATAGTAACACAATCACCTTAGCAGGTATGACTGCTTTTGGTGATGAGGGCACTGCAAGTATCTCTGGATCTACTGGATCCGATGCAAGGTATCAAGTCACCAGAAATGGTTCAATAGTACAAAGTTGGACTAATGGATCATTTGGAGTTCAACTTGGTGATCAAATTCAACTGAGATTATTATCAGCAACACAATCTCAAGGCACTGCAAGTGCTACTTTCACTGTTTCTGGTACAAATACATTTACAATTCTCAGTGGAGTTAATGGATCTACAACGGATACCTGGAACGTAACATCAAAGTCTAGAGATTGTGGTATAAGTGCATTTAATTTACCAAATGTATCTCAGGCATCATCAACGTTAAATCCTGGTGATCAAGCAAAAGTAGAATTTACGGTTGGTGGGACATTTGAATTTGATTGTAATATTATCGCAACTACATCAAATTCTAACTCATTCCTTAAGAAAAAAGGAACTAATCTGCAAGGAACAACGTTAAATGATGTAAAAATAGGAGATATTATTGAAGTTTATATGATAACTCCGTATTTCTGCGAAACCAGAACTACAACAGTATCTCTATCTGCAGCATTTACAACTTCAGGTTCTTCACAAACTGCAAACTGGACAATATCACCACCTTCACCACCAAAACCAACATTAAATCTATCTGCTACCAATTTAAATCCACCATTTGTTTTCCCTGATGGTGGAAGTACGACGGTTCAGTATGAATATACTCATGTTACAGATAGTTCAGTAAATGCTACTGGTCCTGGTGGATTTGGTAATCTATCTTCAATTAGTGTAACAACTCTTGGTGATCAAACAAAAACTGGAACTAGAAATGTAAGTAATTTACAAAGTGGACAAAGCACATTTACATTATCGGTTTCTAATTGTACTGGAACTACAACAGATTCAATCAATGTTATTACTGGAACTCCGCCAGCACCGACATTATTCTTCTGTGTAAACAAAAATCCTCCCACAAGTAGTTGTGCAACCACTTTTAATATTAAGAGAAATAATAGTACAAAATTGTATTGGTCTTCAACTAATGCAGTTAAAGTCCAAGCAACGAAAGGAACTGGATTTAATACTAATGATAAGCAAAGTGGAAATGATACTGTAACACCTTCATCTGATGGTGAAGTTTATACTGCCAAAGCATTTGGTGCTGGAGTAAATCCACAAACAGTTTCTAAATCTGTTACATTCAGATTCAAACCATCAGTAACTCTTACTGCAACTCCAGGAAACGTAACTACTGGAAACAATGTAACAATTACATGGTCTTCTATTGATGCTGATAAAGTAATATCTAGTAGTGGACTAGGTTTTAATAATATTACTGCATTATCTGGTAGTACATCGGTAAATATGCCGAACAATGGTAATTACAATTGGTCAATCACCGTTAAAGATGATGGGACTGGTGAAACCGATAATGGTAATGACTCGGTAACAGTAGTTGATGATACAACAATTGATAATTATAATATGAATCCATCAAGTGAAACTAACCGAAATCTTGGTGAAAAAAGAGAATCTCAACCAAAATTTACTTCTTCTCCCACAAATTCTGTTCATGGTCTATCTCCTGGTATCAGTGTAACTGCTAAAGTTAGTGGTGGTGGTGCTACATTCCTTAATGGATCTACAACAAAAACTGTATCTAATGGAACTTCTTGTAACGATCTAAGAATTAAGATGAATGCATCCAATTCTTTCAACACTACAAAAACTGCCACAATGAACATTGGTGGAGTTAGTAAAACCTTCAAGGTAAAAACAAAAGATTGTAAAGTAGAAAGAGGTACATATTCAGTTGGTGGATGTACATTAAATACTACAAGATTCCGTGGAACTCAAGGTGATAATAGAATGGGTGTAACTGGTGTTAGTAATTGTAATGGAACAACTGGTGGAAAAAGAGAGACTACTACAACTGGTCGTATTGATAGATTTCAAAATCAAAAAAATACATCATTTATTCTACCAGCAGGAACAATAGCAGTAGAGGCAAAAGGTATTGCTGGTGGTGGAGCTGGTGGTAAAGAGAACACTGAAGAAGGAGCAGGTGGAGGAGGAGGTGGTGGTGCCTTCAAAAAAGAATGGAATCAAGCAGAAGGTGGTGATACAATTATCTTCCGAGCAGGTAGGGGTGGTAATGGTGGTGGAAGATCTGGTGAAAGTGGAGAAAGTTCTTATATTCAAATCCGAGGAACAAGACAGAGAGACACAGCTCAAGCAGATGGAGGTGGTGGTGGAGATGAAAGAGGTGGAGGCAGAGGTGGTTCAGGACGTGGTGCTGGAAGTGGAGATAATGGTGGTAGTAGAAGAGGTGATGAAGGTGGACATGGTGGAGGTGCTGGAAGAATATATGGTGGAGCATGTTCTAGTGGAGTAGCCGATAGGGGTTCAAGACCATGCGATCAAGGTGGACCAGGACAAGGTTCTGGTTTCGGAGGTGAGTGTAATGGAAGTAATAGACAGGATCGAGGAAGAGAAGAAGGAGCTCGTGGACAAGACTTTGGTGGAGGTGGATCTGGTGGTGGATGTGGCAATGGTGGAGGAAGTGGTGGTCATGGTGCTGTAGCTATTAAATATACTATTTCATATGAAAAAGCAACTAAAGTTCAGGTGTTCTTAAAAATTGGTGCGGCATACTGGGATACAAGAAACTACCCACCAACTGGTCCTGAAATGGGAACCTGGTACAATAGATATAGAGACCAACCACAGAATTATCAAACTTTAAATGCTCTGTATAGTGCTATTTCAAATTCTATTAAAGGAACTAAATCAACCAATAACAGAGATAACTGTGGAAATTCCTATACTAAACTGAAATAGTTTCTTCTGATTGAATTAGCATAAATAGCATTAGTAAAATTTAAATCGGGGGGAGAGTGAACCCCAGGAGAATCGATGGGTATTAACAAGAATTTTGTCGTTCGCAATGGTCTTGAAGTTGCGAATACCTTGTTATATGCAAATGATGAAACTAATCGTGTTGGCATTAACTCAGGAACACCTGAACATGCATTAGACGTTATTGGTGATGCACAGATTGATGGTGGTTTATACTCACCAGTATCAACTGGTGGAACTAGTGGTGTAAGTGGTCAATATTTACAATCAACTGGAGACAAGTGGAAATGGGAGTCATTTCCCGTCAATAGACAAGCACAAAGAATTACACTCACCGCAGGACAAACAAGAGTTCCTGCTACGGGAAGTTTTGGTAGTTTCTTACTTACAGAGTATCCACTGTCTAGTATATTTCTAGATGGTGTAAAACTTACTGAAGGTGATTATGCTATCAATTCGGGTGGTGGATCGATAACACTATTTGCTGCTGCATTTGGTGGAGAAGAGATTGAAGTTATTGCTCATGGTGCTGCTGGTGTAGGAGCAGGAAGCACTGGTATCCTTGGTGTTTCTGTCAGAAAGGCAGGTATCGATAGTGGAACTGCTGGTAGAATTAATATTATTGACTTCGTTGGTCTAGGTGTCACCCTAGATGGAACAACAGGTCTGGTTACAGCATACATCGACTCTGGTGGTCTAACTGCTGTTATTAATGACCCAACACCACAACTTGGTGGATACTTAGATCTAAACAACAATGGTATTGCTGGTGTAGGTGTTGTCACTGCAACAGAATTCCATGGTGATGGTTCTAATATCACTGGTATCTCTACTCTTAATATTACTGGATATGGTCTTGGACTAGGTGGAGGTGCTGATGGTCCATCAGGAGTATTTGGATTACTTAATGATGATTCTGCTGTTGGTATCTTCACTGACAGTGCTGCAGTTGGTCTTGGCACAACAAATCCACGAGTCCAAGTAGAAATTGGACATGTAGGTGCTGCTGGAACACAACTATTGGTCAATGGTGATGCAAGAATCACTGGTATTCTGACTGTTGGTTCTTCTAGTATTGCAATTGATGGTATTAATGATGAGATCAGAATTGGTGCTGGTTTCACACTATCTGCAGACACAATCACTCAAACTGCAAACCTACAAATTACTGGTATTGTTACTGCAACAGGATTTGATGGTGACTTAGTTGGTCAACACAAAGTATTTACTGCAGGTGTATCTAATAGTGATGACTATGATATTGCACTATTCCTAGATCCAGAACAAGGTGGACATACATTTAATAGATTTGATCTAGGTGGAAAATTACAATATAATCCATCATCTGCTCAACTTTCTAATCTTGGTGTTACTAGCACTCGTGGATTACAAGTAAATGGTATATCAACATTTACAGATTCTGCAACTTTCCAAGGTAATATTCAACTCGGAAATAATGATCAAGCAATCTTTGGTGCAGGTAATGACTTAAGGATTTACTTTGATGGTGCAAATAGTTACATCCAAGATCAAGGAACTGGTGGTCTTAATATTGAAGCAAACCCATCAGTCACGATTGGTCAGTATGGAACTACTGAAGAAATGGCATCCTTTAGAGTGGGTGCTGGTGTAAGTCTCTTCCATAATAATTCTAAGAAGTTTGAAACTACTTCGGATGGTATTGATGTAACTGGTAATGTTGAGACAGATGGACTGAATGTGTCTGGAATGACTACATTTACCATGGGTTATTATGGATCTGGAAGTGAAGTTCGTTTCCTTAGTGATACAAATCCTGGTGGTAGTCTATCAATTTCTCATGCCTCAGGTAATCCTTATGGCGTCTACATGAGATTCAGCAGTCATGATGGCAATATTGCCAGCATTGAGACTGATTCAAATTCCAACATGATTATTGATGCTGGTGCTAATATACATTTAAGGGTAAACGGTGATAGTGTTCTTTCTAGTACAGAAAATGGATCAACAAGACTTTATTATTCTAATTCTCAAAAATTTGGAACAACTCCTAACGGTACATACGTTACGGGTATTTCTTCTGCAGTATCGTTCTATGGATCAGGTATTGGTCTAACTGCAACAGTTGATGTTGCAGATGGAACCTATGGTGGTTCTACTGTATCACCACAGATAGAGGTGACTGATGGAAGAATTACTGGCATTACTGCAACTCTCATCTCTGGAGGAGGTGGAGGAGGTGGTGGTGGAGGCACCGAAGTCATCATTGAAGATAATGATAATCTTGTAGGTACTGCTGGAACAATTAACTTTGGTTCTGGAATTACTGTATCCTCTTCAACTGCTGGTGTTGTTACTGTTACTGCTGCATCTGCAGAGGTTATTAATGACACCACACCACAACTTGGTGGTAACTTAGATCTCAATAGCAGAACCATCAACGGAACTGGTAACATCAATGTAAATGGAAGTTTCCGTTTCAGTGGCATTACAACATTTACAAGTGATGTTACAATTGATAATGGAATTAATCAAACTGCACTACTAACAAATAATAGTACGTCAAAAAGTGATCCAGAATTAACTTTATATACAAATAATACATCTCAATTTAGAGGTTCAAGAGTTGAACTTCTAAACTCTTCAAATGGAACTCAGTTAGTACACCTCAATAATAATCCACCATCAGAACAATATTTTGCCATAGAAAAAACTGATAACACTGGAGTTTTCCAGCAACAGATGGCATTTTACAATTATGCCGATGATGAGTGGTTGTTTAAAACAGGTCCATCTAGTGTTCTAGGATTATCTATTGATGATGGAAGAGTTGGTGTTGGTACAGATGCATCTGAAACATATACTCTAACTGTTGGTGGTGCTGTAACTGCAACAACTTACTATGGTGATGGATCAAATCTAACTGGTATTATTGCTGGTGGTGGAAGTGGAACTGGATACTTCGATAACAACCAGACTAATGCTGGTATACATACAACAGCAGCTCATGTTGGTCTCGGAACCACCAATCCAAGAACACCTCTACAAGTTGAAGAAGTCTATGGTGTTTACACTGACTATGGAACATTCACAGCATCTTCTGGTGTTACTACAACGGGTGATGCTTCTTGGGTAATTGCAACTGATGACTTCAAGACTGCAGAATATACATTATATTTCCAACATTCTTCTGGAATTCAATCTCAGAAAGTTCTTGTGATGAATGATGGAAGCACAGCATATGCTCAAGAATATGCTATCATGTATAATAATGATCTTTTAGTTTCTGTTGGTGCATCTATCACTTCTGGAACTTGTGAATTACTATGGACTCCACAGACAGGAGTTAGTGGTATTGTTACATATAGAGTAGTAAGGGAGACAATGCTCTGATGTCTATAACAACTGATTTTGATTATGATGCATATGAAGAAAGAAGAATAGAATCTGCTAAAGCAGAAGGATTGCTTTTTGTTCCAGAAACTGGACCAAAAGTTTTTTGTGTGGCATGTGTTAATGCAGGAGATTGGAATGAAATTCACAATTACATCATTAATGAAAATGAAATTGATGGTATTCCAAATAGAAAAATAGATTGTATCAATCCAAAGAAAACTTGTGATAGGATTGGATCATATGAGATGTCAGACGCAGAAGCAGAGCAATTAAAAAATCACCCAAAAGTTATTGGTGTTAATATTGATGAAGGATATTATGAAGGCACTTACAAGGGTCGTGATACTTTTTTAATGTCAGATCCCTCAAGTAAAACTCCTAGATATGGTGGCGATGTAAAAATTTCAAGAGATAACTCAGCATCTGGATATTATACTGGAGTTGATAGTACTTGGTTATCTAAAACTGCCGCTCAAATTTATAGACATCAAACTTTAGATAATCCTTGGAAAACTCAAAGTGATAATAATATTATTACAGACAATCCTGAACAGTATGGAGATGGAACTGACGTTGATCTTATTGTTTGTGATAGTGCAGCATGGTTAGGTCATATTGAATTCATAAAAACTGGTGTAGGAGAACCAACCAATTTTGTCGGAACAAATGTATTAAAAAGTGGATTTGCTCCTTCTGCTACAACAGGAGTATGTGGTGTATTGGATGTAATTTTATCTGCACCTTATTATATTGACCCAGATTTTTTTGAAGCAGATGCTGGTAATAGATTAAGGGTTCGTTGGGATGGGACTACTCTTCCTGTTGAATCTGCAGCAGTAGATTGGTGGGGGAATGAAAGTACAACATATAGATCTGCAAAGTATGTGAGTTCAAATATATCTGGTGGAACTGCTGTTATAGGAAGTAATGAAGATTTTGGTGAAATAAATGTTTCGTCGAATTATACTGAAGCAAGACATAATGGAGATCTTGATACTTTACATACAGGCAATTATGATGGTACTACAGCAACTCATGGCACTCCATGTATGTCACAAGCATTTGGAAAAACTCATGGGTGGGCTTACAATTCCAATAAATGGTATATTAGTATAATTTGGTCTTTTGGAGCAATAAGCACAGATAAATTGTACGAAGTAATAAAAGTTTTTCATGATTTAAAACCAAATAGAACATCTGATAATACAAAAAATCCCACAATTTCTTCTAATAGTTGGGGTAGCACAAGATCTTTTTATAATGGTAGTTATGCTTATTTTCGTACTCCTGGTAATGGAACTGGTGAAGAAACAATTAGTGTATCAGGAAGCAACGTTAGTTCTCCAAATTGGTTAAGATATTTTTATAGTGGTAACAAACATGCTAGATGGTATCCACCTAGTGACAGTACAATGATTGAAGGAGCAGCAATGCTCGATTCTGGAGTAATATGGCTTTCTTCTTCAGGAAATAATAACAACAAACAGGTTAAAGGTGATCATCCAGATTATAATAATTATGTAAGTTCTTCAAGTGCTAGAACACTATCAAGTGCAGAGTCAAATGAAGAAATGGTCAATCGTCCTGGAAATCCTGCTTGTATTGGATGCGTACAAAATTATAATGGTACTGGAATAGATGTATATCGTACATTCAATGTTGGTGCTCTTGACGATGATACTGACAATAACTTTGATGGTACTTATCAAGAACAGAAAGCAACATATAGTAATATGGGAAATGCTGTAGATTTTTATACTATTGGTGATGGTTCTATTGGTGCTCAAGGAGGTGAGTCATCTAGTGGATATCAAAGAAATGATAATAGTTATAGATTGGATTCAAATTATAATATAGTGGAATCTGGTGGTACACAATCTCTTACATCATATGATAAATTTTTTAATGGTACAAGTTCTGCCTGTCCTGTTGGTGCGGGACTATTTGCTACCAAGATGCAGTACAACAGAGATTGGACTTGGGCAAATCTTAAGAATTGGTTAGAAACTGAAGTTACAGATCAATCAAGTGATGATCTTTTTTACCAAGGAACTGAAGCTACGACATCAAGTAGTTCTAATTGGAATTCTGAAATAAATTTACAAGGTGGTCCTAGAAAAATTCTTTGGGATGCATTAACTGGCAATGCACCAAGTGATGAATCATCACTAATGACAGTAACTATTAGACTTGAAGAACAACTTGCTAGTAGGCAAGATTTAGTTCTTGAATTGGATGGTAGAAATCACTCATCGAATACAACCAGTTGGTATAACAGTGCTAAAAATAGTCATCATGTAACTTTAACTTCTGGTGTAACTTATAATGGATATGGTTATGTCTTTAGTAATGGTAACTATGGATCATTTGCAAAAACATCTGATTTTCAAACAATAGGTGACTTTACATTTGAAACATGGTTCTATATGACTGCAACTCCAAATGGAGCTTATCCATCTGCATTATTCTCTAGTTGGTCAACATTTAATAATAGCAGTAATAAGTTTATATTTTATGTCAATAATAGTAATACACTTGTGTATGAATTAGATAATAGTGAAACTTATGGTGGAATGACAGCTGGTCATTCAAACACAGTTTCTCTTAACACTTGGCATCATGCTGTAGTAACTAGATCTGGCAATATGATTAGTTTTTATCTTGATAATGTTAAAGATGAAACAACTAAAATTTATAGTCCAAATATAAATGCAACACTCTCAGATGTTTTAATTGGAAAATATTCAGCTTCTGGTTCCTATTCATTTAATGGAACCATTGGTGCTATAAGATTCTATAGAAGAGCATTTACTGATGCTGAAGTGGAAACAAATTATACTGAGCAATTGCCTACATTTGGTCTTGCTGCGAAACCTAAATTATCTCTAGAAGGCATTACTTTCACATTCTAATAAATAACTAAAAAAGACTTATGGCCAATAAGGATTTTGGTGTAAAGAAGATAGAACTTATTGGTTCATCTGGCACCCCAAATTTAACTAGTCCAACTAACCTAAACCTAAACGCAAGTACTGTTGCGATTAGTACGGATGTTACGATTGGAGGTAAAGTTCAATCAGATGTCATTGTTGGGAGTGGATATTCTGTAGGTATTGGTAGCACTTTTCCGCAACAAGCACTTGATGTTAGTGGAACAATTCGTGCTACTACTTTTGTAAAGTCTGATGGTAGTGTAGTCGGTGCTGGAGATACTGCAAATATTGTTACTGGTATTATCACTGCAGTATCATATTATGGAGATGGATCTACTCTAAGTGGTATTGCTAACGTATCTATTGGTGATGCAGCACCATCTCCAGCAACTGATAATACTTTATGGTGGAGCAGTGATCTTGCTAAAGGATTTATTCGTTATAATGACGGCAATTCTTCACAATGGGTGGAATTCTCACCATCTGGTGGAGGAGGATCAGGTAATATTGTAGGTCTTTCTACTTCAGGAAATTCATATTTCACAAATATAGATGTTAGTAATCAATCAAATTTAACTAATCTAAGTGTTTCTGGTGTATCAACCTTTACTAGTGATGTGAATCTTGGAGACGGTGATAAAGCAGTCTTCGGTGCTGATGATGATTTTGAAATCTATCATAATGGATCTGATGGTTATATTGATAATGCTACTGGTGAATTATACATTAGAGATACTAACGCATCTGGAACTAATAGAATCTTCATTCAACCAAAATCTGGTGAAGATGGAATTATCGCATATGAAGATGGACAGGTAGAACTCTTCTATGATAACTCCAAGAAACTTGAAACTACTTCTGCTGGTGTAGATGTAACGGGAACCCTTACAGTAAGCAATAATACAATTATCTCAAGCAGTTCTGATGGTGCTGGTGGATATCATACAATGCTTCAAAATAATAGCACTGGTGATCTTTACATCAGAAGTACGGAACTATACATTCAAGACAATGCCAATGCTAATCAAGCATGGATTGAATGCTTATCAAATGCTGGTGTTAAGCTTCATTATGCTGGTGCTACGAAGTTTGAGACCACTGGTACTGGTATTGATGTAACGGGTCACACTGAGACTGATACTTTAAGAGTTTCTGGTCTTTCTACATTCCAAAATGATGTTGATATTAATGGTGATCTAGATGTTTCTGGTGATATTGAAGCTAGTGAGATCAGACTTAATAGTTACGGTAATTCAAGAGTTATATTTGGTGATAACTTTGGAACCAACTATGCTGTAAAAGTTGGAAGAGAAACTGGTGGCACCAACTCTACATTCACTAATACTTTTGTTGGATATAGAGCAGGATATTTAGCAGGAACTTCAAACCATAGTAATAATGTATTTCTTGGTTCCTATGCGGGTAATGATTTAACAACAAGTTATGGTAATGTTATTATAGGTAAATTTGATGGAAATGAAGGTGGATTGGATTTATCATATAGTCCATCAAATAGTGGATATATTGTTCTTGCAAATGGACTTGGTGATGTAAGATACCTTTGCGATTCTGATGGACGTACTGGTATTAATACTACATTTATTACAGATACTTTAACAGTTGGTGGAAACATTAAATCAACAACTAAATTAAAGGTTGGAGATTCCTATGAAGTTGCTTCTGGTTTAGGAACCTTTACTGCTTCTGCTGGAGTATCAACAAATGTAGCATCATTTAGTGCTTCAGATTATAAGGTTGTTGAATACAAATTGTGGATACAACATGCAAATGGTATTCAATCACAAAAAGTAATCATTATGCACGATGATAATGATGTATACACACAAGAGTCTGACATTTTCTTTAGCAATACTCTTCTAATAGGTGCTGGAGCAACAATTTCTGGAGGAACTGTAAGTCTTTCATTAACTACCGAAACTGGAGTAAATGGAATTACAACTTACAGATATAGCAAACAATCATTAGTCTAACCCAATAAATAAGTAAAAAACAATGGCAGAAAAGTCTTCTGGTGTAAGAGAACTGAGTGTTATAGGCATAGGTACTAGCACTCCATCAATTAAGAGTTCTAGTAATCTAAATCTTAGTGCTTCAACAGTTGCTGTTGGAGCAACACTATCTGTTGGTGATGGTCTACAATTAGTTGGTGTTAATACTAGTCTTGCAGGAACATCAGGGACAACTGGTGACATTAAAATGTTTCATGGTGCTCCATTTATGCATGATGGAACTGCTTGGAGAGAGTTCTTTCTTAAAGAAGGTGTACCAGTAACTGAATCTGCAGATACTGAATGGGATAATGTCGTCCTTTTGACTCCTTTTAATAAAGAATCAAATTATTTTGATTCAAAATTTTCCATCAATGCATTCAGTGCCGTTAATACAGATGTCGTTGCAGCACCACGAAAATTTGGAACAGGATCACTAAGAATTCCACAAAATGGTTATCTTACATATAACCATAGATCTGAATATGACTTTGAGGGTGATTGGACTATAGAAGGATGGTTTTATTTTGATTCAATACCTGTTAATATAGCTACATATGCAGATGTTTTAATATCAAAATCTGATGGTGGAGCAGCTGACACTTGGGCCATTCTTGCGGAAGATTCACCAAATGCTGGTTACACTGATTTTAAATGGTTTAATTATGAAAAACATGGTTCTTCATATGGTGGTATAGGAATTGGATCAGTAACTGAATCTTCTATATTCCAAAGTTGGAATCACATTGCCGTCACTAGGGAATCTACGGATGGTTCAATTCATTTCTGGTTTAATGGAGTTGAATCTGGAATAACAACTAATAGTAGTGTGATTGACAATAACATACAGAATGATAGTAGTGCATCAATATATTTGGGTAGTAATCCTATCCACGGTGATGGTCAAGATGACTGGGATGGATTAATCGATAACTTAAGAATTTCTACTGTTGCAAGATATATTAGTACGGAAGGAAGTTTTACTCCACCAACTGAAGCATATCCAACTTCAGGAACTTTAAGTGGTCCAGTTGATCCACCATATTTTGGTTCAGTATTAGAAGAAGTAATTGCTGACACAGAAATTTCAAGTCTTTCTAATGTCAGTAGCACTACTCCATCTTCAGGACAAGTTCTTAAGTGGAATGGATCTCTTTGGGCACCTGCATCAGACTTGACTGCTGATGGTGGATCTGGTATTAGTCTCACAGATTTATCTGTAACATCAAATCCAGCAGGAACAAATGCATTATCATACAATAATTCATCAGGAACTTTTGCATTTACCCCAACATCTTTAGTTGGATATGCTACTGAAGGATATGTTGATAATGCTGTATTAGGAATTGTAACTACTGGGCAAATTTCAGGATTTATTACTGCTGGTGCTTCTGGTGCAGAATTCACTGCATTAACAGGTGCTGCTGCGGGTACATATGGTAATTTTGATAGATCCGCACGAATAACAGTTGATAATAATGGAAGAATTACTGGTATTACTGAAGTTGGAATAACAACAGATGGTGCTGGAATTGATGTTACTGGTATTTCTACATTTAATGATAATGTTTCATTTGCTTCAACCATATTAGTTGATGGTGCTGTAAATCTTACAGTTAATAATGCAACAATTGCAGGTACTGCTGGTTCAACTGGTGATATTAAGATGATTGGTGGTGCTCCATTCTTCTATGATGGATCTTCTTGGAGAGAATTTTCTCTTGCTAGTGGAACAACAGTTACTGATGCTGAAGACACCGAGTGGGATAATGTCATCCTTAGATCTACTTTTGATACCGATTATAGTGATGTATCAAAAAGTAGTAATAATATTGATGCTATTGCTAATGCATCACTAGTCACATCTCCTGTTAAATATGGAGCAAAAGCACTAAGACTTCAAGCAGGTTATGCTTCATATCCTCATGTATCTAACTATAATTTTACTGGAGAGTGGACTATAGAAGGATGGTTCTATTTTGATGCAATACCTATTAATGATATATCAAATGCAGATGTTTTAATATCAAAAACTGATGGTGGAGCAGCTAACAGTTGGGCCATTCTTGCGGAAGATTCAGGAAATACTGGTTACACTGATTTTAAATGGTGGAATCATGAAAAACATGGTTCTTCATATGGTGGTGTAGGAATTGGATCAGTAACTGAATCTTCTATATTCCAAAGTTGGAATCACATTGCTGTTGTTAGAGAACCTGATAATGGTTCAATTCACTTTTACTTTAATGGAGTTGAATCTGAAAAAACAATAAATGATCAAGTTATTGATAATAACATACAGACTGATAGTAGTGCAAAGATATATCTTGGTAAGAATCCTACGTTATCTGGTCAAGATGACTGGGATGGAGTAATTGATGACTTAAGAATTTCTACCGTTGCAAGATATACTTCTATTGGTAGTGCTACTACAACAACATTTACACCACCAACTGAAGCATATCCAACTTCAGGAACACTTACAACTACAGTTAATCCACCAGGAGATAAGTATGGTGAGATTGGACTTGGAACTTCTCCAACTTGGACAGGAACATCTGGTGTTACTGTTTCACAACAAGGTCAAGGAGAGTATCGTTTAACATTCACATCTTCTTATACTGATGTTGATGATTACTTTGTTCTAACTCAACCAATGGATCAAGGTTTTTCTGCATATGTTGGTGCCGCAAGATCTACTACACATGTAGACTTCACAATTAATAAACAAAGTGATAATGTGGGAGTAAACACTGGTTCACTTGCAGTTCAAGTTACGAATCATTCATAATCATCTAAATAGGTTACTTGACTTATTATCTTACAATAAATACTTAAAATCTTAAAGAACATGGCAATAGATTTTCCTAATTCACCATCATTAAGTGAAATTTTCAATTTTGGAGGTAGTGCCTACATTTGGAATGGAACCGCATGGGTAGGATATGCTACTGATCTTACAGTAAATTATAATGCATCATCTGTTGTAATATCAAGTGCTGATGTTCCAGTTGGTGCTACAACTACATTAAACTTTGATAGTTCATTTTTCATAGAGTATGATGATGTAGGTATTGCAACTGTAAGTGGTGGTGGAGCAGGTGCTGGTGGAACAACTGGAACCTGGACATTAGGTGCTGATGGTGTCAGTAACTATACATTCACTGGTCCTGGTTTAACTGGAGCAGAGAATGATCCTACACTTTACTTAGTAAGAGGTCAGACATATAATTTCACTAATAATATGGGTGCTCACCCATTTAGAATTCAAAGTGATCCCAATGGATCTGCTGGAACACAATATGATGATGGTATTACAAATAATAATGTAACTAACGGAACTCTAGTTTGGGATGTTCAGCTTGATTCTCCAAAAATTCTTTACTATCAGTGTACTGCTCACCCAAATATGGGTGGTCCAATTTATATTCTAGGTGAAGATGAGGTCAGTCCATCATATACTGACGTAAATGTTAGTGGTACTCTTACAGTCAGTCAAGGAAGAATTCAAGCAAATGCTTCATCTAACCTAAGATTTGGTAATATTGCTGCTGGATCTGGTAGTGGTAGAAATATTGCAATTGGTGATCAGGTTCTAGGTTCACTCTCTAGCGGTAATGGTAGAAACATTGGTATTGGTGAACTGTCACTTAATAATGTAAACTCTGGTGGATATAATGTTGGTCTAGGTATTAAAGCAGGACAACTGATTACTAATGGACAATATAACATTGTTGTTGGTGGATATGACGGTAACTCTGGTAGTCTAGACATTAGAGGTCTATCTAATCGAGTTGTTATTGCTGATGGTGAAGGAAATATTAGACAATACATTAATAATGAAGGAAGAACTGGTATCAATACAACAGTTCTCACAGACATGCTAACTGTTGGTGGTAGTGTTACTGCCACATCTTACTCTGGTGCTGCTTCTGGACTTACAGGATTGCCTGCTGGACAACTTACAGGAGTATTACCTGCACTCGATGGTTCTGCACTTACTGGTGTATCTGCTGTTGGATCTGGTATTGAAATCAAGGATAGTGGTTCATCAATTGGTGCTGCTTCAACAGTTGATTTCTCTACTGGTTTAGATGTATCTCCAGTATCTGCTGGTGTTGTTACAGTTACAGCAGCTATTCCTGGTATCAGCACAACAGGAACTTCAGGATTTAGTGATATTACTAGCACTGGTATTGATGTAACTGGACATATTGAAACTGATACTCTGAAGGTTTCTGGTGTTTCTACATTCCAGAGTGTAGAAGCAACAAGTGTGAGTACTGGTGACGGTTTCAGTTCTGGATTGAAGGTTGGTGTAGATGATGATCTTTATATTTACGAAACTGGCAGTGATGTTGGTATTGCTTATCAACGAACAGGAACATTGTTTATTCGTTCTGATGGAGATACCAAAATTGATAAAAATGGAAGTAAAAGATTACTTGCACATTCCGATGGTGCAGTTGATCTTTATTATAACAATACATTAAGACTTGAAACTGCAACTAACGGAATTACTGTTTATGGTGATGTAACACTTTCTGGTTCTGGTTCAGAATTTGTTGGTTCTGGTGCTGGTCTCACAAGTATTCCTTCAGGTGAACTTACTGGTGTATTACCTGCTATTGACGGATCTGCACTACTCAATGTTAATGCAACTGGTGATGGTGTTGTTGTTGAAAACAGTGGATCAAACGTTGGTTCTGCAAAGACTATCAACTTTGATGCTGGTCTAGATGTTAGTTACAGTTCTGGTATTGCTACTGTTACTGCATCTGGTGGTTCACTACAAAATAGAACAATAGTTTCTGCATCCACAGGATCTATTGCTGATAATGCTGTAGGTCTTGTAACAGTTACTGGATTTAAGTCTTATGCACTGATGAAAGTTGGTTTATCTACGGCAGGTTGGATTAGAATATATACTGATAGTGAATCTAGAACTACTGATTCTAGTAGAAGTGTTGGGGAAGATCCAGCAGCAGGAAGTGGAGTTATTGCTGAAGTTGTAACGACAGGCATCTCTACTGAACAAAAAATCTCTCCATTCACAATGGGTGGAAACATGGATGATCCAGTTGATACCATAATCTATATGGCAATTACAAATCTATCTGGAAGTACACAATCAATTAACGCAAACCTAACCATTCTCCAATTAGAGGCATAATAAATGGCAGTCGCAATCAATACAGTAGGAGTCAATACTGCCGACGTAGGCACCTGGAATGGTGAAGACGTTATTAACTTACTAGAACAACAACTAACTTGGTTAGAATGGCATGGTGATACTGATTATGGATTAGTTTCTGGAATAAGTAGTGTAAACGTTGGTAATAATGTACTTACTGGATCAGATAATGAATATTTTGAGGCATATGTAACCGAAACAACTGGAATTGGAACAGGTGCCGAACTTTATGGACATAGAATAACTAATAATATTGACGGTTTTTACGACCATAATGGTGAATTAACTTTTTTCCAAGTTAATAGATGTGGAAAAAATTATGTGGGTGGAGAAGTTATAAAAATACCTTCATCTTACTTTGGTGGAACTTATGATCAAGATCATGTTACAGCTCAAGTTATTGTTGATTCAACAATTTCTGGTGGTGTTTCATATGCAGTAACATTTACAACCAATGTTGATTATTGGTATGCAACTGGTGAAGATAGAAATGGTTCAGTTCTTGGTCCTGGAACTACAATTACCATTAAAGAAGGTGATACCTTAACTCTTGTGGGTAATATGGGAAGTAGTAGTGCTAGATATTATATGGGAATCGTTGACTCTGGAACTTTTGGTGGAAGTTTAGCGGGTTGTTATCAAACATCTGTTGTAGACAATGTTGATCATGCAGTAGATGTTCATTATTCAAATGGATACAGTAATGATGCAAACGCAACAGTGATTTGGACACCAGAATGGGGTCAGAGAGGAACATATTATGTAAAACCACTTAGAGATAGTACGACTATTGCAACTGATGAAGCATTACACCCAACAATCATTGTAGAACCTGCAGATGCTGGAAACATTTCAACAACTGGATATGGTTCTACTACAACATTTTATGATGCTTACAGAAACGGAAGTACTTCTTCCGCAGTTTGGAAACAAGTTATAGATGAAAATAAGAGATATGGAACAACTTGGAGAGGATTTGTATTTAACAATAGTAATTCAACATTATATCTTTTAGCAGGTTCTGGTTATAACCCAACACCTACACAAGCAAATAATAGTACAACTTCTAAAACTGCAACTGGTGGTCATGGTTATGGAAGACGTTTTTCTGGAACACCATACTTAGATTGGAGTAATCTTGATGTGATACACGGTTCTGAATCAAAACTATTACAAACTGGCAATCTGTATCAGCAGGGTCAAACATCTTTGAGTACAGGTGGTTCTACTACATATGAACTCAATTTAATTGTTTACAGATCTGGTATTGATCCGAATTTTGCAGTATTTTCTTTCTTCAAACCAACTGCTTCTAGTACAGTATTTGATACGACAACTAAAAGTACATTCTTCTTCAGTAATTATACAACTAATGTTTGGGATTTGGATTATCTATATTTGAGTGGAGTGACAGTAATTGATGGTGAAGGAGGAAATACAACTGATCCTAAAATAAAATTTAAAACTTATCTTGAAGGAATTCATGAAGGTACTAACTATCCATCAAAAAGATCTGCAGAATTTGGTTATGATCAATATTATGGTGATACATCTGACACATTTTTTGAAGATACCTATGAAGCAAAGACTTATGAACAGACACTTTCTACAAATACTGTAAGTATTTACTATAGACCAGGAGGTACTGACAAGAGAACAACTGGTGGTATCTCCCAAGCAGGTCCAGATAAACTGGATCCTTCTACCGATTTTAATGCGGTAATTAAAGGTATTCCACTTTCAACAAAAATGATACCTTGCCCCTATTATCTACCAGATGATTTTGTTCTTATTCAGTTTGACTATAATCAAACAGGTGCAAATATTCAGCAAGGAGATACTATCACAATTAGTGGTTCTGAAATTTATAAAGTAATTGAAGCATCATATAATCAGACCACCAGGACAAGAGGAATTTTATTCTGTGCGAGGATAGTTTAATGGCAGACTGGTCTATTGCAAATTTAACAACCACAGTTACTGGGATTGCATCAACAGCATTAAATGTTGATGCAGTTATTGGTACAACATATGACTATATTTGGCAAAGAGATGGAAGTGTTATTAAAATTGTAATGAATGGAACCAAAAGACTTGGTTCAATTAGTTTTGAAGAAACAAAAACACTTTATCTTCCAGATTCCAAATCATTTGTAAGTCCAAATGATTCTCAAGATAGACCACCAAATGGTCAGATGTATCCTAGATTTAATAAATAACTAAAAATAAAAACCAATGGCAGTATCCATCAGCACAATTACAAAATCAGCAGGTTGGGCAAGATCTGATGTCGTTCTTGCACTTGAAGAAGCATTTGAAATTGTAGAGTTTCATGGTGAAACTCTAACAGGTATTGTCACCTTTGTTACTCAGAGAAATGGTGGTGAATTAACTGCAAATGAGGACGATTATTATAACGTTGAAGCATCAACAACATCTGGAATTGGTACTGGTGCAACTTTTGATATTTACAGAAGTAGTGGTGTAATTATTGATATACACGTAAATCGTCCTGGATATGGATATATTGATGGTGAGTATTTAACTTTTGATCCATCTTTAATTGGTGGTGGTGCTGCTATTGGATTAGGTATTACTGTAAGTGTTGCTGGAAATGGTTCACCAACATCATATGGATCTACAACTACATTTTATCAAAAACATGTTGGAGTTGGAAGTGAATATCCTTTTGCTGTCTTAAGGCATGAAATTGAGTCTGGTAAAAAATATGGTACAACTTATAGAGGATTTCAAGTTTGGTCTGACTTTAATTTATCATTTGCTGTAGGGAGTGCATTCCATCCATATTCACCAAAATATACTGATACTGACAATGACAATAATCCATCACAGTCGCAGGCATCTAACACAACTGATGGTTCTTCTGGATTTCAATATAGATTTGCTGGTCAATATCTTGTAGACACTACTGGTGTTAGTGGTAGTGACGTAGTAACTAGTGCCTCATCAGCATGGTATAATGTAACTTCAAATGATGGATATGATCCCACTAGCAACACTTACCATACAGCATTTAGAAGTAACCAAGTGGGATCTTGCAATCCAAATTATAATACTTCATTTGCAAATGCTCTCAGATTTGCAACAACAAGTTCTCCGTCAACCCATGACTTAAAATTAAGGATATATCAGTCTGCTCTTGATCCTAAATTTGCAATATTTTCTTTTAGTCAACCAACATTAGCAGGTTCATCAATTGATAATAATGTATTTCTAACATTCTTTTTCCATAATTACACTTCATCACTATGGGATTATGATTATTGCTATAATAATGCAATAACTATTATTCGACCACAACGTTGTACTAATACAATTTATGGAAATTTTTCACAAATAAATTTTGACACACTAACTCATGGAAACTTTTATAACTATTACACTGAGTCATCTCCACTTGATACTATGAATGGAGTTGCAAATTTAAGATCTGCATTTGTTGGTTATATGAATGCGAGAAGTAATTCCGATTCCATCGGAAGAACTGTTTTTGCAGATCAGTATCGAAGTACAATGTCATCAACGTCTGCCACTAATAATGATTATAATGGGCAGACCTCACAAGCATATGGTTATCATGAAAGCAATATTGGTGGTCCAAATGCAATATATGCAAGAACTTCAAATCATACCAAAGCAACTTATCCAGATAGTGTAAGTTCTCCCGCAGAATTAGATTATAATTCTGTTATCAAAGGAATTCCAGTTTGCTCCAAAATGGTTCCTTGTCCATATTATCTACCAGATGATTTTGTTTTAATTGATTTTAAATACTCTACTAGTGAAACAAACTTTACACAAGGTGACACAATCACAATTAGTGGTTCTGAAGTTTATGAGATAATTCAGGCTTCTTATAATCAACATACAGAAACCTCAGGTATTGCACTCTGTGCAAGGAGAGTCTGATGGCAGATTATTCTATCCCATCATTAGGATCAGTTCAATCTTCTGGTTTATCTACTGGTTTTCAATCAACAAAAGTAACAACAATAACATTAAATCCTATATTTCGTGATGCAAATTTACTTGGTGTTAATTTTTCTGTTGTGGGATTAACTACACAGCAACGTGGGTGGAATGCACCAGGGAGACCACAGTCTGGTCAGATGTATCCCAGAGGTGTATATAATAAATAGCAGATTATTAAAAACTAAATACTCTTAAGAGATCCACCTAGCTAAAGAAATAGATGACTAGAAATAGTAGAGAATTATCTCAATTTGCATCTTTTGTTGAAATTAGAGATGCTAATCAAAACATAGGATTGTCAACATCTATAGTGATGTTGGGTGGTGTGGGTATCGGTAGCACGGTCGGTGACTATCTAACAGAGAGAACATCAAGAGGTTCTAATGCCAATGACTCACTGATCAACTTTAATGAGTCATATTTGTTAGATGATGTTTATATTGAAGGAAACTTAAATATTGATAATGGATCTAGTGGTTCTGTAACTGGTTTTGGTGCTACATTCCCCAAGTTAAACGTAGGTGGACTAACAACAACTAGGGATCTTGTAGTTACTGGAGTTACTACTCTTTCCCGTGACACTGGAATGGGAACGGTTTATATTGGACAACCGTCAGTTCCTGTTGCAAATGCTCAAGGTAGTGATCCATCAAATGGTAACGCAGATTTTGGTCTCAGTCCTGTTGGTCCTGGTGGTGGTTCATATGCTGATAGTGATAGCGTAGCACATGCTCTAGTTGTTATTGATAATGTTGGATCAGATGATCCTAAAGAAAGTGCATTATATGTTGCTGGTAGAGTACATTTCAATGGTACTGATCCTGTAATATCTGGTCAACCAGGACTTGGAACAGAATTTGTTGTTGTTCCAGGTTCAATATTCTATGACACAGCAACCTTCATGGAAGGTGTTGATGTTGTTCCAGCAGAAGGTGCCAGTGTTCGTCCAACATTAAGAGTTTTAAGTCCAGAATTTGAGAATAATCCTGGTATTGGAATCTCTGACAATTTTGCAAAACCAGCAATTTATACTAGTGGTGGTCTTCAAGTTGATTGTAACTTAGGTGTCGGTAAATCTACTAAAATTGATGGTTCCATTTCAGTTGGTTCTAGTATTGATTATAGTAACCCAATAGGTGCATCAGAGAACACTTTCTTTAATAATACTGCATTTAGAGTTCCAGAAGTTTATGTAGGAATTGATTCTGGTGATAAAAGATTTGTAGATGGAAGTGCTGCTGCCAATGGAAATAGAACAAGTATTAACTTTGGTACATCAACACTCACAGACTTATTACCAAAGATTGCTGATGGTAGACCACATGCGTTCATTGGATCTGAAAGTGGACGTTGGGAAACTGGTTTCTTCCACTTCTTAGATATTGGTCCTCTTGGAACAGACAGTCAGGTAAATATGGTAAACCTAGACGTTGGTCTGGGTGCAACTATTGCTTACTTATCTGTTGCTGGTGCGGGAGGTGGAACTGATGAGAATGAAGTTTATCTAGATGTTGGTCCAGGTAAAGCAACATTTGCCAATGTTGATAGTGCAGGTTTCTTTAGTCATGTTGGTGTCGCAACAATCACTGGATTTTTAAATGTTATTAGTGATAGTTACAATAATGCATATGTAGCTACTGCTTTCCAAGCAAATAACGTAGATTTATATAAGCAAGACGAAAATAATAGTATAAATCCTGAGTTCTTCTATCCAGCAATGGGTAACTCTGGACAAAATCAAACTGCTGCTGGTGGCCAACTATTTGTCAACCCAGGTTTCTACTTGGATGCATTTAGTACAAGTCTATTCGTACATAACAACCTGAATGTTCTTGGTACTGCAATTAATGCAGACGAATCTGAAGTTGATTTAAGATTTGACCTATTAAATTATGGTGTTAAAGAACTCAATCTTGCAAGTAATGCAAGATTTATTGATATTGGTGAAGCAGAAAGTGCCGATGGTGGATTTACATCTATTAGAAGTAATGTAACTGAACTAACGAGACTTAGACTTTCGCAAAATGATATTCAGGCATCTACTGGTGACACAGCAATTAGACTTTTCGATAACACATATGTAGCAATTTCTGGTTGGGTACAAATTGGTGGTACTTATATTAAGTGTGATCAAAACGATATCAATATCGCAGATACATCATTAAGAGCAGACCTATTTAAAAGTGCAACTGATATTGTAATTGGTGGAAATGATATTGGTGTTACCACTATCAGAAGTAATGTTACCGAAATTTTTAGTTTCCTAAGACTTGGTAAGAACACTATTCAGGCAGATGATGGGGCAACTGCGATTACAGTCGGTACTGCTGGAACGTATGTAGAAACTACTGGTGATTTAATTGTTGGTGGTAATGACATTCAAACTGGGTTTGGTATTACTAACATCCAGATGATTGGTGATAGTAAAACTATTCTTTATGGTGATCTAGAAGTTCGTGGAAATCAAATTCTAGCATCTGACAGTACAGTTAATATCTTGATGTTTGATGATCAAGAATTAACAAGTTTTACTGGTGATATTAGAGTTGAAGGTAATAATATCTTAGCAGGTACTGGTGATACTAATATCACTATGGTAGCAAATAATAATACCATATTTGCTGGACCAATTCAAGTCAATGGTGATATCATTCGTGCAAGTAATGGTCAAGATAATATCACAATGGACAGTGATGTAAAAACGACTGTTGCAGGTGATTTACAGGTGGGCACAGGCACCATGCGTGCTGGTGGTGGAACTATTTGTATTGCAATGGAAGATGGAACTGGTAGTGTTGCAATTTCAAGTGATGTTACTGCTAATAGTGCATTCTTTAATGGTATTGAAGCAAGACTGAATGTTCAGGATGTCAACATTAGAGATAACCTTCTCACACTTGGTCTCATTGAAGATCCACTCAATGAAGGTACACTCATTCCACCTAATGTAGCAGTAGGAAATACTGGTGATGCTGGTATTTTGATGGCACGTTATGATGTTGGTCTTTCAACTCATAAGTATGCTGGTATTTTCTATGATCAATCCGCAGGAAGAGTTGCAATTCGCACTGATGTAGATCCCGATCCTGGCACTGGTGAAATTGGAAGAGATCGTTATGTTCTACCTCAAGGACTTCCATCAGAGATGGAGTTACAGAATCTCTATATTAATATAAACAATACTCTTGGACTTACTACAATCTTTGAAGCAGCAACAGTTGACACTGGTGAAGAAGTTAAAGAAGTTCTGAATATTGTAAATGTTGAGATGGATGCTGGGTTCTATTGACAAGATATCTAAACCCTGCTAGACTACGTTTGTCAGGGTTAGAAAAGATAGCTCTAGACAATTCAGAGTAATCATCTATATAATAATAGAAAATTACTAAAGGATATATTTTCATGAACCCATCTGAGATTTCTTTAAGAACTCCATCAAAATCTTTTGAGTATGAAAGACTTTCAAGAGATATCGATAAAATTGAGGATATTGAAGAACTAAGAACGGCTCTTAAGTCATATATAAAATTATATTTTAAACAACAAGAAACACTTAAATTTCTCTGATAGGAACAGTTCTTAAACTGTCACAAGCACCTTGACTTTAGGGTCTGGGTGCTTTATAGTATATACATTGATACGGAAAGCATTTGACCATCACTCTTCGTCCTCATCAGAAACGTGCTTGTGATGCTATGCTTAAGCATGACATCGGTCAAATCATTGTTCCTACAGGTGGTGGTAAAACTATCTGTATGATTCAAGATGTCATAGAGAATTGTAAGTATATTGACAACGGAATGACGACTGTTGTTGTTGCTCCACGTATTCTGTTGGCAGAACAACTGTGCTCTGAATTCCTTGAGTTGATTGATACAACTCATACACATGTGATGCATGTTCATAGTGGTGAGACACAGCATTTCAGCACCACTAAAGCAGATCAAATCCACATGTTTGCTAATACTGCACGTGCAGTAGGTGAGAACTGCATCATTTTTACCACATATCATTCTCTCCATCGTGTTATGGAAGCAGATATTGAGGTAAACAACATCTATTTTGATGAAGCACACAATTCTGTGACTCGTAACTTTTTTCCTCCTACTGAGTTTTTCAGTCATAATGCTGATCGTTGCTACTTCTTTACTGCAACTCCAAAGCATTCTATCACAGTGATGAAACCTGGCATGAATGATCCTGAAGTTTACGGTCAGGTTATTTGTCAGGTTCCTGCTCCTGAACTTGTGAATGGTGGTTTTATCATTCCTCCTAAGGTTGTTGTCAATCAATTAGATAATGTAGATCTTTACCCTGATGTTCCTGTTCGGGATTCTACACATCTAATTAAGACTATTGACGAGACTGGTGCTGATAAAGCATTGATCTGTTCTAAATCTACGCAGAACATTATCAATTTGATTGGTCAGTCTGACTTTACTTTTCAACTAGAATTGCGTGGTTATTCTTACATGTATATCACTGCTAAGACTGGTGCTATCATCGATGGTCGTAAGGTCAACCGTGAGAAGTTCTTTGACACTTTGAGTGCTTGGGGTAAGGATGATACTAAAAAGTTTGTTGTGCTTCATCACAGCATCCTCTCAGAAGGTATCAACGTCTCTGGTCTTAATTCTGTTATTTTTATGAGGTCAATGAATTACATTGGCATCAGTCAGACTATCGGTCGTGTGATTCGATTGCATAAAGATGATGCTGCTGGTCTTCGCAATGGAACTATTGTTCCAGGTAAACTTGATCAGTATACCAAATCTTATGGTTTGGTTTGTATTCCTGCTTATAACAAAGTTGGTATTCAGACTGCTCAAAAGATTCAGAATGTTGTTGACATTGTGTTTGAGCAAGGTGCTGCTGCTGTTTCCGTAATTAAGAAGTAATTTATGAAGTATACATACACTAACTCATCAATCTTACAATCTGTATATCGTAAGCAATTTTGTTCTGATGATGGTAATTTTGTTGTGATTCCGATAGCAGGTAAGAAAAAGAAATACACTACTATCATTGAAGGAAAACCAACAGGAACATTATATCGTAACTTTGACACAGCATTGTCAGCAGTGTTAAAATTGCAAAAAAGACACCTTAAGAAACAAAAAAAGAAATAGTATGACTGAATTTGCAATTTATGGTGATGTACCAAATGGAAATGAAGAATATTTAATTCCTATGTTCTCTACTCCACTTCTACATCTTAAGATAGAAAATTGGGAGGAAAAGAAAAAAGAACTTCTTGAAATGTATGAGAGAAGAAAATCTGATAAATCTAAATTTAAAGTTGCCACAGGAAGTGAAACCAGTTTAGATGTAGAGACTGATTATCATTTTAATCATGACCATGGAGAGACCTATGATGAACTAATCATGGATCTTTTTAGGGATGAGTTAGAAGCACTTGCTGATACATTTGAATGTGGTGTAGAAGTTTGTACTTCATGGTTTGAGAAAGCATCAACCACTAAGTTTCATCAAGTTCATAACCATGGGTCTCAAGGATTCAGTGCAGTTTGTTTTGTTCAATTTGATCCAAAACATCATACACCAACTATCTTTTTGAATCCTAATCTGGCAGATGTTGAAACCTGTAATATTATTCCACCTGGAATTAGAGAGGGATCAATGATATTTTTTCCATCATATGTTCTCCACTATACTGCACCAAATCAAAGTGATGTAGATAGAATAATTTTATCATTTAATGTTAATACGGAGTATGAAATCTTTTCATTTGAAGAAGAAAGTCAAAATTCAAGTGAATACTGCACAACCGATGTCTAAATCATTTGTTCTCAGAAACTTTCTATTTCAAGATGATGTAAGAAAACTAAATCAATGGACTATTGATAACTGCTGTCAAGAGTTCTTTGAGGATGCTAACATGGATCCTGATAATTCTGGAACAAGGTTTACAACTCGGTTTCCAAATGAATCAGTTGCTCCAAGTATAGATTATCCTGATGCCGCATACATTGCCAGACAAAGAATTATAAATTACTTTGACTTGTATGAATACAAAAGTCCTCCATCATATAGTCATGGGATTGTAAATGGTATTGGATATTCTGGTGGAAGAATAGAAGAACATATTGATCCTACATATTATCCAGATACGAAAACAGTTCATTTTAATGCCATTACACAACATGCCGATAGGGGTGGACATACTATCATTGGTGGTGTAGAATATACTGACTTAGATCCTACAGATCTTTTAATATATCAAGTATCTGAAATTCACCATGAAGTTACTGTAACCAAAGGTGATAATCCTAGAATACTATGGGTGTTTGGTTTTTGTTTAGACGATGAAAAGATAGGAGAAATATTTTTATGAGAGATTTGAGAAGAGATCCAACACTATTTGAGACTAATGATTTCTCAAATATGAATATTATTGAGTTTGTTGATGGTAATAGAGTATCTAATCTTTATTGGATGGATAACTTTTATAAAAGACCTGATGATGTTTATAGTTACTTACTTTCGATTGAACCACCACTATGGAAAGTTGGACCAGAATGGGATTTAGGTAGAGGAACTCTTAATACCAAATACTTTGAAGATCGCAGACATATGATGAAACATCCTGGTATCTGTTCATTATATAATAAACTTAGCAATATTTGTAATCAACAACCTCTAGATGATGAGATTGTAACTAATTTCACAAGATTCTCGAAAGTTAAAGAAAACCCACATGACACTCATTTTTGGTGGCCACATCACGATGGAGGATATAATGGTATCTGCTATCTTTCAAAGAAAGAAGAGATTGGAACAAATTTATATAAACCAACTGTTACTGACAATCCAAAAATTTTACCCTTAGATGAGAATGGTGGTGTGAGAGATGAACATGCTATTCCATGGACACCTAAAGATTTGTGGGAAATTGTAGTTAGATTTCGATCAAAGTTCAATCGATTTGTTATGTTTGAGGGATCTTACTATTATCACAGTATGGATCTTACGGGTAAAAATTACTTTGCGGATCACTATAGTGATGCTGAGTTTAGAATTAATCAAGTATTTTTCTTCAGGAATCCTAGGGCAAGAGAATAATGACAGAGCATAGATTTAGACCAGAAGTAAAACCAAATGATGATAATTTTGTTCCTATAGAAGTAGAAACTAGGGATAGAATTGAATTGTTCACCACACCATTTTTTGATTATAAATTAGATTTTGATAATCAAGAAATTGTTGATGAGTGTTTTGAACTAAAAGATAAGTATCCGAATGGAGTTAGGAAATCTAACTTTGCAGATGGGTGGCAAAGTCAAGTTTTTGAATTATGTGAAATACGGAGAGGAGTTACACCTGCAATCCAAAATCTTGCTAGAAATGTTATTGACCTGACAAATGATATGTTAGAAGATTGTGGTTCTGGGTCAAGAGTTAGTGATGAGCAAATTGGTTGGTGGATTAACATCAACAAAGGAATGGGTTACAACGTCTTTCATACACATCCTGGTTGCTCAGTTATTGGAATCTATTATCCAATGATTCCTGATAATCTTGAAGAAAACGAGGGAAACTTAACTATTCTCAGAACTGATCCATCAAATCATAATGCTGCATTTGCCGATGTCCCCAATCATTGTGAATGGGTAATTAAACCTGAGGTAAATAGGTTGTATTTAATGCCTTCTACAGTTGGGCATTATGTTACACCACATTTTAGTGACAATGAGAGAATATCTATCGCATTTAATATTGGATAAATAATACACGTATCCGTTGTTAGTAATTGGTATAATATGTCTATTCTGCAAACGAGTGGTATACAATTTGGACTTGATAATACTGTTTTAAACTCTAAGTATGGCATTATTCCTCAGAATAGTGTAGCAGTGTTTTATCAACCATCAGCACCCAGTGGATGGGCACAAGTAACCACTCATAATAATAAAGCACTTAGAGTTGTATCTGGTTCTGGTGGAGGATTTGGTTCTGGTGGAACTGCTGGTCCTGGTGGACAACCATTCTCTACCATATTTCCCACATCAACTCGTCCAATTAGTGGAACTGTAACTGCTGTTGGTACTGTTGGAGGAACAACATTGACCACTCAGCAAATTCCTGGACATACACACAATGCGGGTTCTCAAGTTAACGTAAGTCCTGGATCTCCTGGTATTGGTGGACGTGCTGTAAATTCTGATGCACCTGCAACATCACCAACTGGTGGTGGAACATCACATACTCACCCATTTTCTGGTGGAGCATCACCATATTCTGGAAGTATTGATCTGAGAGTTCAATATATTGATGTCATTCTCTGTCGTTTTAGTTGAGGTATAAGATATGTCAATTTTAAAGGCAGACGGAATTCAGTTTGGTGGTGGCAGTCAGTTAAATAGTTTTTACGGGATTATTCCTCAATCCTCTACGATGGTATTTTACCAGGCGGCAGCACCAACTGGTTGGACTAAAGATATATCAGAAAACGATAAATCACTTAGAGTTGTTGATGGTACTGGTGGATCATCTGCTGGATCTGTAAGTTTCACTACATTATTTAATGATTCTGGTGCAGACAGCACTGTTTCTTCAACTCTTTCAGGAAGCACTGGACCAACAACATTAACAACAGATCAACTTCCTGCACATACACATAACACTGGAAGTAATCCTAATTCATATAGATCTTCCGAAGGTTCTTCACCATTTAGACAAAATAATAGACAACCACGTGGATATAATATTAGAGCATCAACTAGAATTGTTCTAGACACTAGAGTTAGTGTCGATTTTAGACAACCAACAAATGTAAGACAACCTCTTAACTATAGACAACCACAAAGGCAGAGAGTTCCACTTAGACAGAGACAACCAAGAAACTTTAGAGTTAGATATCAAACACGTTCTAGAAATCCATTTACTTTCAGAGTTCCTGTTCCTTTCCGTGTTCCATTAAGATCTAGAGCACCATTTAGTTTCCGTCAGGGTGGTGGAAGAAGTAGAAGACCAATTCCAAACTCTTTCCGTGTTGGTGTAAGAAGGAATGATAGAGAACCAAGAAGAAGAGGAGGGAGACGTAGAAGAAACGATAGATTCCCAAGAAGAGCAGTAAGAAGACAACCTAGAAATACAAGTTATAGGCAAAGAAGGCAAACTCGAAGACCTGTATCTGGAAGACAGAGAAGATCTTTCCGTCAACCTCGTAACTTTAGACAACCCAGAAATGGTAGGCAGAGAAGAGATTTTAGACAGAGGCAACCGAGAACATTTAGAGTGAGATATTCATTCAGGCAGAGAAATGGTTTCCGAGTGGATATTCCGTTTAGAATAACAGTTCCTCAAAGAAATCCTGCATCCTATAGACAACCAAGAGCATATCGTACACCTCAAAGATATCCTCAAGTTACGAGTATAAGATTCCCATTGAGAACTTTGAGTCCTGGTGGTACTATCAGGGCAAATAATACTCAAGCACCTGCAACATCATCAACTGGTGGTGGTCAAGCACACGTTCATCCATTTACTGGATCTCCAATATCATTTACAGCAGGATTATCACCATTGAGAGTTCAATATATTGATGTGATTCTTTGCAGTTTGGATTGATCGTGCTATAATAAATAATACACTGAATTTTATCTTATGACTAAATCAACTGGCAAGTGGTGTCCGCTTATTAAAAAAGATTGTGTCGAACATAAGTGTGCATGGTATACACATATCACTGGGCAAGATCCTAACACTGGAAATCCAGTAGATCATTGGTCTTGTGCAGTTCAATGGATGCCAATGTTGATGATTGAAAATAGTCAACAACAAAGATCTACAAGTTCTGCTGTTGAATCATTCCGTAATGAAATGACAAAGGCACATGAAACTAATCAGAACATGTTAGATGCCGTTGGCAATATGTATCTTGATATGTGTGAAGCACAGGGTGTCAATGTTTCTGAATACATTGAACAAATCGAAGGTATAGATAATGAAGAAGAAAATTTACTACCCGAATCTGACGAGGAACAACAATGAAAATTTCCATCATCCCAGAAGATAAAAAAATTATTGTAGATGGTAAGACTGTTGATCTTGAGGATAATGCACCTTGGGACTTTGATGATGAAACTGTCCATGCAATTCAGTGGAGAGATGGCAGAGGTGAATTAGAATATGAAGATGTCATTGGTGAAGATCCTGTACCAAATAAAATTTTTAGTGAAGATGAATTTGATACTATTGTTCAACCATATCTAGACTATTTTAATACATTCTTGTCAATCTATGAGCAGAGAGAACTTGCTGCGGCATTAGAAGAAGAGGAAAATCTTTCTAAGCAGATTGAAGAATTGAACATTGATAAACTTGAGAAAGAAGCACAACTTGTCATCATTAATGATCTTCAAAAGCAAAATGAAGAACTTCGTAGTGAGAAAGAAAAACTTTACGATCTAAAATCTAAAGAAGAACAGAAAAGTGTCTATGATAGGCAAACCACTCTGATGGAACTTGAGAGAGAAAAAGCAGCAAGAGAAAGAGAAGTTGCAGCACTTGAACAACAAAAAGCAGATGAATTCTTTCAGAAAAAGTCTTTAGAACTTTCTAAAAAGTATGATGAACTTTATCATAGTTTTGAAAAAGAAAAGGAAGAATTTATTGAGGAAAGAAAGCAGTATCAAGAACTGCTTCAGATGGAACGTGATAAGATGGAAAGAGAAACAGAACTTCTCGAAAAGAACATTCTTGAAGATGAGCAAGAAAAAGAACTTAAGAGAGCAAATGATGATAAAGTTCGTGAACTTGAACTAGAACAAATTGAAATTTCTAGAATGGAACTTGAACTTCAAAAGCAAGGACTTGAAACTGCATGGGGTGATGCACAATTTACAATGGAAGAAGTTGTGCGTGAGAGAGAAAAAATGAAACTTGATCATGAGTTGGAACAGAAAAAATTCCAACAGGAAGTTGATCATGAGATGGATATTATCATGAGATCTCATGAAGAAGTTCTTAAGAAAATGGATATTGAACAGACATATGATGAACTTGATGATGCATTAGAGAGAGAATTTGATAGGGCAGAGAAAGAGTATAGAGAAGTGCAAAGAGCAAAACTTCTTGAATCACATAAGGCAGAAAACACTGATCCAAGTCAACTATCTAAACTTGCTAAAGAAAGTATAGAGAGACAAGAAATTGAGAGTGGTCAAGAATATAGTGTTGATGACATTTTGTCACTCATGGATGAAATTGATCCAGAAAAACTATACACTACTCTTACAGATGATGAGAGAGACGATGGTAATGGAATGCCTCTAGATAAGGCAGTTAAATGGTTTGCTGCATTAAAAGAAGTTCTAGATAAAAACGATAAGTAATGACATATGAAACTTGAATTATTGAAAAACAACTACATTGTTGTTCCTGGTTTTATTGATTTAGATTATGCTAAAAGATTAGAAACAGAGTTTATCGTAACAGACGCACAATTTAAGTTTGAAGGTGATGAACAGGCACCAAACTCTTCATCATGCTTTAACTTTCATCCTGCTATAGAATTACTCACCAATAAAACTAGCACAGTTAGTGAACTTATCGGTGAAACTGTTCTACCAACATATACTTACTCCAGAATATATCGCAACGACAGTGTTCTTAAGAGGCACACAGATCGTCCTGCTTGTGAAATATCAATGACAGTACATCTTGGTGGTGATAAACCTTGGGCAATCTGGATTGAGACACCAGAAAGTGTAAAAAAATGCATCACTTTGAATCCTGGTGATGCTGTGTTATACTTAGGTTGTGTTTCTCCACACTGGAGAGGTAGATTTGAAGGTGACTATTATGCACAAATCTTCTTACACTATGTGAGAAGTAGAGGAATGTATGGTTGCACATATTTTGATAGACTAATCACAGAAGACATTGAAGATCATGAAGCACTACAAAAGGAGTATGATGAAATGAAAAACAAATTTGACCATGTATCCACAAAAACAATTCTCCCTAAAAAATATAGAGATCAACAGTCATCCTCATTAGATATTATTGAACAGGATGATGAAACAGAACAATATATCAATTTTGATGACGTTGTTATAGCAAATAGTAAATATGAAAAGTTCCTTAAACCTAAGAATACACCAGAAATACAAACTAAAACAAAGGAATTAAGTCGTTTTAGTTTGGAGCATTTTGTCTGGCACAAAGAAGAGTTTATTGATCCAGATTTTTGCGATAAACTTTTGGAAGAATATGCTCCAACTAACTATTGGGAGAGTACATTAACTGGTGCTGGGCATGATCCAGATGCAAGAAGATGTGAGTTTATTCCAATTTCAGATCAAGCAGTTATTGAGGAAAATAATCAAGAGGGTAGGAGAGAAATTGATAATTATCTCTTTAATGTTGTAAAAGGTATCATTGAAGAATATCAGGAAAGTTATCCTGAATTTGAATTGGAGATTCAAGAAGATAGTGGATATGAACTACTAAAGTATGAAGAAGGTGACTTTTATATTCAGCATACTGATTCATTTAAAGACCAACCTAGAGCATTGACTGTCATTATGTCAATGAATGATGGTTATGAAGGTGGTGAAGTTGCACTATTCAACCGTGAATTAGTGTATAAACTCAATGCTGGTGATGTATTAGTTTTCCCATCTAATTTTATGTACCCACATGAGATTTTACCTGTAACTGAAGGAACTAGATATTCTATCATAACCTGGATTGTATGAAGGATAGTGATTTTATTGGTGTTTATCTAAATTCATTAGATAAATCTACATGTGACAATGTTATTGAATACTTTGAATCTAACTATAAACATCCCGACGATTCTGATTGTAAAATAAAAGCAGGATATGGTTCAGATGAAAGTGAGAGAGGTTATCTTGCTCGTCATGATGAACAATGGTACTTGGAATCAGGCAATCCTTGTGCAGATCTTGTCCTAAAAGTTGTTGATCATTGTTGGGAACAATACCGTAAAAAGTATTGGGTTTCTGATTATATTGATGTCTATTTTGATGAGGTAAAAATACAAAAGACTTCACCTAGAGGTGGATTTCATGATTGGCATTGTGAGGTAAATGATCTAGGAGTCGTTGACAGATGTGTTGCATGGATGTTATATTTGAATGACATTCCTGAAGGTGAAGGTGAAACTGAGTTTCTTTGGCAAGGTCTCAGAGTACAACCAAAGGCAGGTACGATGTTAATTTGGCCAGCATTCTACACTCATACTCATCGTGGAAATCCCGTATATTCTTGCAGTAAATATATTGCAACTGGATGGGGTTTATACTTAAGTGACGATGATGTTGAAATGGTTGACCATTTTGAATGGGATAATGAAAAGAAAATCTACACAGGAAGAAAAAACTAATGGCACTATCAGATCAAGTTAAAGACGAATTAGACTCTGCTCAGACACATCTTCGTGAAGCATTAGCATTTGCTGCAAGAAATGAGAAACCTTTTATTGTTAAGACATTGGGTGAAATGATCCATGCCTTAGATACTTTAGGACATGCAGATGAGTTTATGGATACTATGAAGGACTTATTGGAGGAGCAGAATGATGAATTACCAGATTTTTAACGAACCATTTCCATACATTATCATAGAAGATACCTTCGATGCAGAACAACTAAAACTGATTTGGAGAGAACTTGAATTTCTTCTCGATAAATTGAATGATCCAGAAAAGTATTATGCTGCAAAGGATGAAAATGGAAACTACATGACAACAGCAAAAGGTATGTCATTGGATGCACTGTATAGTCAAAGATCTGTCTCCGACATTCTAAACATTACTGGAGATATTTTCTTTAATGATGATAAATTTTTTGATGATTTGATACAAAATAATCAATATTGGGTGACATATGAAAAATCTGATACAGATTATACCAAAGTTAGGAGATATTATCCTGGTGATGGATATGAACCACATACAGACTATTGGGTTCATGCTTTAATTAGTACCACATTATGCTATAAAGAGGATTCTGGTGGAAATTTATACTTTCCCAAGCAAGATCTAGAAATAGAAACAAAAAATAATAGAACAATTATATTTCCTGGATGGGTTGAGCACAGTGTTACAGATGTTATCGAGAATGAAAGATATGCTGTCACAAAATTTGTTTGTTGCACGTCAGACAAAAAGTAGGACAGTTGGCAAGGTGTCCACTAGGTCTTGACTTTGCCCCAGAAATACCTTATATTATATTTGTTCTGAAGAAACCAGATGACCACCACACCAGTGAACAAAGAATTTTCTGATTTCTGTGCTCAGAAGGATGCACAAAACACTATTCGACTGAACATTACTAAGTATTGTCTTATTTTGTGTGATGCACTAACACAAACTGCACCAAAAACTGGTAGTAACATAGGTTTCTATCTTGACTCCATGGGTCGTAAGTATCACAAGATCTTCATGACTAAAAATGGTAAGCAAGATTCAATTCATGCCTTCATTGATAAGAAGACTGGTGAGATGTATAAACCAGCATCAATCAAGGCACCTGCAAAAGGTGTACGTTTCAATCTCTTGATCATGCAAGAACGTCAGTTTGTGTTGGATAACTGTGAATGGTCTGGTGGTTATCTCTATCGTAATGCATACTATCAGGGTTCGTAAATGAAAACTCCAGATAAGGTCAAGAAAGATTACGAAACGTGGTTTGCAGACACATTCTGCGAATTATGTGAGTATGATGATGGGGCAGAGGTTCTTCAGCACTGTATGAATCATGCTATCTCAAATCTTTCTTCATGGCATCTTAAAGAGTTACAGATTCTGAGTGACATGCACTCTATCACAGAAAAAACTTTTTCTCAACAAAACAATGCACCTGATTGACTCTCTCGAAACAAAAACTGACTGGGGAAAGATCTTCGGTATTGTAGATTCTCTCTACAGTGACAAAGGATTCACCTCCAATGCTGATAACTTTGCTCGTGCAACTGCTGTAGAGAAAGGAATTGCAAAGTTCTCAGATCTTGAACGTGTTGATCAAACTGGTTATGATTTTCTCTTCGGTGATAAGAAAGTAGAACTGAAGATGGGTAAGAATTTATTCTATAAACGTAAAGATGTCAATGCCACAAAAAAGTTCAAAGTCAAATCTTTCCTGAGTGAGACTAAAACTGTAGAAGATTTCAAGCAAATAAAAACATTTGACTACATGATGGTGATGGATCTTACAGCACGTCGTGTGGTGATTGTTGAAGATGAGAAGGCAAGATCACTCTATCAGGAAGGTGCTGACGGTGCCATGATTGAACTGAAGTTGGGTGACTATTATGAGTGTGATCTGGGTGAGTATGATGTTACTCAACCACCATCATATCTGTCTGATGCTATCAACAAAGCAATCGAGGGTTATCTTGACTTCTAAGGAAAAACTTTTATTCATAAGTTCATTCTTCATCATGATGAATTGGGGAACTCGATTAACTTATTCTTTACTGAGTGGTTTTTGAGTGTGCCAGTTGGTTGAAGTGTCCACTATCACTTGATTTCCCTGTCGTTCCGTGCCATACTAACAGTATGAAAAACACAACCATGCAAAACAAGCACCAAGAGCATCCCGAAGATGAGATCCTGACTGGTGATCTATCTGCCATTGATCTACTCTACAATTTCACACATGCAAGTGTGAAGATGGATGGTATTGCTATTGTTTGGGGCAAAGATCCTGCCACTGGCACATTCTTCGTTGGTAACAAAGCAGTTTTCAACAAGAAAAAGATCCGTATTGCACACTCTCCCGAAGAGATTGAATTCTTTTATGATGGTGAGATGGCAGAGATTCTTCATCTTGCTTATCAGTTTCTCCCTCGCACTGATAGAATCTTTCAAGGTGACTTCCTTGGTTGGGGTGCTGAACGTATCTTTACTCAGAATACTATCTCTTATGAATTTCCCGAGTATGTGACACAAAAGTTCATTGTTGCACCTCATACAGAATACTTTGCAGAAGATGATCTTCGCAATGCTGTAGCATCTCCACTTAAAGAACATTTTATTGACAATCAAAAGGTTAAGTGGGTTCAACCTTGTGTCGATTGGATGCGAGGACCAGAAACACCACGAATTGATGTCAGTGAGGTTAAGTTTCTAGATCAACGTACAGCAGATTGTTGTAAGAAAATCATCAATGCTTTCATTCGAGAACAAAAAGCACTGACACATGAATTGCTGACGTTGGTGTTTGATTGTCCTAAACTTGCAAGTCTTTATCTCACTGTCATTGAGATGAAAGAGGATCTGATGGATAGTTTCAAGATCACAAATTGTCCCAAGTCTTTCATTGGGTCTCTGCAAATCAAGCAGGAGGGTTTCACTATTGCCGATGATTCTGGGATGGTGATTAAACTTGTAGATCGTGAAATTTTCTCGATGTTCAACTTTAACATGCCAAAACGGTGGGAGACACCTGGACGATGAAACAAGTGGCACACAGACCCTTGTAGATGCCTCTCAGTCGTGTATTATTAAAGAGTCAAAGGAAAACACCATGATCCTCTCACAAGCATCAAATCTTCAAACTCGTCAACGTGTCTGGATTGGTCGTAAATCTGATTTAGGTCCACAAATTGGATACGGTGATCAACCAACACAACTTGAATCTGAATGGATTGCTGGTGTTTATGCTGAAAAGTATGAAGAAGAAGCAAAGTCAAAAATCCCATGCTTTGAGTAATCCTTCCGAAGAACTTTCGTACTAAATTACAATGTGTTATCCTACTATCCAATCACCTATGGACTACAATCAAATGTCTTACTCTGATCAACGTCGTGAACGTCTAAATGTTGCCATCTTTGACTACATTTCAGACGAAGAAACGGGAATGGAAGAACTATTTGATGATATTATTGCAGAGGTTCGTGATAGTCATGAATACTTTGCAAGATATGAGAAAAAATGTGCAAATCTACTCGATAAATTGAATGCAGTCAGAGATGCATCTGCGGACGATTGGGAAGATTTTTGGAACTCTACAGAAGAAGAAATCTCGTCGGACGATTGTTGATGGAAAATCTTTTTAAACTTGCAACTGAGGTCGCAGAATCATCACCTTCAAAGAAAAAGGTTGGTGCTATTCTACTTAAAAAGAATCGTGTTCTTGTTTGTGCAACTAACAATGAGAAAAAAACTCATCCACTTCAAGCACATTGGGCACAAAAAGTAGGACGACCACAAAAAATCTATCTTCATGCAGAATTATCTGCTTTAGTTAAATCTAAAGAAGATGGAGATAAAATTGTTGTTGCTCGTTTAGGAGGTCACAAACAAAATGAACTTAGAATGGCAAAACCTTGTCCAATTTGTGAAGCATACCTCAGAGAATGTGGCATCAAAGATGTCTATTACTCTGTGACAAATAACAAATGGTCCTATGAACATTGGGAGGATTAATTGATGGCAACTTGGAGAGCATCTTGTTGGTTGGGTTCTTCTGCTGGAGAACAAATTTTAGAGGTCGAGGCTAACACCTTCCATGGTGCAGATTCTCAACTTAGAAGAATCTACGGTGCTGAACGTGTTAGTAATCTACATGAGGTTAGTTCTGGTGGAGGTTCTTCACTCTCCGACATAGGAGATATGGGTGGTTGGTTTGTACTTGGTTGCATAGTATTTGCCACATGGTTGATGATGGAGTTCTGGTGGATTATTGTACCTATCGGAGCAATTTGTGCTTTAGGGTGGATTGCGGACAAAACTAGACATTGGTGGGATAAGTAAATTGATTTCTCCATAATTTTGTTGTCGGTGATGACCTGATGCCCATCTCAGATTAAAATATGGAAAAATCAGTTTATATCACCTTGTGATCCCTTGCCCTGACTGGTGGACAGTTGGTCGAAGTGTCCACTATCGGTTGATATGGGTCGGTTTTCGTGTATTATTAAAGAGTCAAAGGAATTCAACCCATGCGAGACTTCATCTGTGCTTACTATGGCAAGGGTTCTGATGGTAAAGATTGGACGATCACTGCGAGAGGTTTCGAGAACACTCAAGAGGCAGAAAAGCATGGTCTGTTTATGATGCCAACACCAGGATGTTTCGGGTTTGCTGTTATCGCAGAAAACGATCTTCAAGAGGGTTGGCAACTGCGACTCGAAAGGTCTATGTTATCACCAAAGGACAGAGTTGTTCAGGACGATCTCAACACCTACAAAATTGTTTCCTACTGATGTTATTCACCTCTGGCAAGTCTCAACACACTCACCTCACTCAAAGTGTGTTTGAATTCTTTACAACCAAATATGAGATTGACAGTGACGTTGAGGTTTATCACACTGACCTAAGTGATGATAATGCCTTTGGATTCACTGAGGTTAATGGTGATGAGCAATTTGTTCAGATTCACAATGATCTGAATGAAAAGGATTATATCACCACATTGATGCATGAATTGGTTCACGTTGTTCAAAACGAAAATGGACAATTTGATGATGAAGAGAGAGAAAATGAAGCATATTCTTTAGAATCTATTCTCTTCAACCAATTCACTGCTGCTAACTGATGAAAACCACTACTCTCCACGTTTATGTCATGTTTGCCGAAATCCGAGGCATTTATGATAAGGTAAACATCAAAATTGGTGTCAGTGACAATCCTAAAAGGAGAATCAAAGATATTCAAACTGGCAACCCTCTTCCAGTTCATCTGATCCGCACATTTGAGGCAGGAAAAGATGCTTATATGCATGAGGGTTATTTTCACAAACTCTACAAAGAGTTCCAGACTAGTGGAGAGTGGTTTGAGTTCAGTAATGATTATTTTGAGGAGAAAGTTCTCCCCGAGATGATCAACTATTTCAACAAGATTGAAGTCTGTTATGATCAAGTAGAGACGACAAAACTCTCCATCAGTGAGTTGTTGAGTGCTGTAGATTGTGCTAAGTTTGAGATTAACAGTGGTTTGGATGATGATTATGCAAACCGCAAGATCATTCAGATTAAACTGAAGAAAGCACAAACTCTGGTTAATGGTACTGAAAAAGAAAAGTTTCAGAATATCATTGATGAAATTCAAAATGTTATTGATGAAGAGTGTAAGCAGAAACGCAAAGATGATCAGGAAAAACTTGCAATTAGTTGCCTAAAACGTAAGGCATATATGGCACAAAAGAGTCTAGATTGTTTTGCAATGGGTTACTTAGTTGGGTGTGCCAGTCGGTAAGGTGTCCACAAAACCAACACAGGGCACCAAAATCATGTATTATTAAAGAGTCAAAGGAACAAACCTCATGCAACTCACAGCACAGCACGGTAACATGGTTGTTGATTTCTATCCCGTCAAATATGCTGATGGAAGTATCAGTGAGCGTTTAATGTATAAGACAGTTACGTTTGCTAATGACATGCAATCTAAGTCTTATATCAATAAGTGTATGTTTGAAAAAGAGGTTGACAATCGTGTTTATGGTTACAACTATGAAGTGACTGATCTTCACACAGAACCACAACTTTTCAACTCTGCACTGATTCAAACTCGTTGGTGATTGAAGCGATTAACTCACACTAATCGCTTCACATTCTTTACTAAATCTTTTCATCATGCCAACTGACTTCCCAATCTACAAAAAACAACTCCCACAAGTATGGTTGGAGGATGATAAGTTTATCATTGAATCATCTTCGTTCCGTTATGTGATTGCAGATGATTTAAAACTGCTGTTTAAACTATGCAGAAAGTTTAAGACTGATGCAATCAATCAAACCTATGCTATTTGACATCAATGGAATTAAATAAATCTCTTTCTTCACAAATGAATGAATTGCTAATGATTACTAAAGAAAGAATTGATACAATTATGGAAGAAGATAAAGTTGGAGAATTCTATAATGAAGAAAGAACTGAACCATTGTTAGAAGAATGGTGGGAGTGGATTGAAGGTAGTGAAAATGATGTCTTATTTGTACCTCAAGAATTTAAATTAACTAACACAAATAACTAACATCATGCTCAAAGGTCAAGTTCTCAAAGTCGTCGGTGAAACTTCAATGAAAATTGATGCTAACATGACACGATTGGAAAAGTTTGAAGTATTCTGTCGTGTCTGTGATGGATTACTCAAAGATGGCAGGATTAGTTCTGCAAAGCATTATTCATGGACCAACGTATTCTAACTCCTAACTAACACTCACTCATCTAAATCATTCAAATCATGAACTACACACTCAAGCAACTTCAAGACCGAGTATCACGAATGATTGAAAGGCAGGGAGAAGATGCATACTGTGCCGCATGGATTTACACTGCTGAGGATTGTTATCTGACTGATAATGGTGGTGAGCAAGAATATGTTGCAACGAACAATTCTAAACTTGCTGAAAATATTTTCTATCAAGTTGGTGATTGTGATTACATCTATCAGACAATTCAAGATGCAGTAGAAGAAGCAACAGAAGAGCAATATATGTTATCACAACAAGAATTAATGGAGACAAAATGACACACGAAGAAATGTTAGAGACAGCAAACCTGCGAGAGATGGGTATTCCTGATGATGCAGAATTAGTTGATGATGTATTCTATGTCTGGAAAACTCGTTATGGTTTGTATTCAACAATGACAAAACAGGGTCGTGCTATGCTTACTGGTGCCACAAAAGATGGTGTCACTATTATGACAAGATGGCATCTTAAGTGTGAACAAGAAGGCACACTACATCTATACACTAGAGTTGTAGGATCTGCCGTTGTTGGTGGTAAACTATGACTTACACTAAAGAACAACTCATCGATGCACTTGTTCATGAATGGGACTATCTTTGCCATGACGATCCTGATCCTGATGATGATACTCCCGAAGAGTATCGTTTGAAATTAGAATGTTATTCATTGGATGAATTGATAGAAGAAACATCAACTGGAGAAGGTTACACACTAAAGGATTTTATGGAAAATCACGGATGACTGTGCCAGTTGGTCAAACTGTCCACTATCGGTTGCCAAATGCCTCAAAACCTGCCATACTAACAGTATGGAAATCAAGGAAACCACCATGACCGCAAACGAAACTTACAACGGTTGGGCAAACTATGAGACCTGGAACGCATCACTTTGGATCGGTAATGAAGAGTTTCTCTACAATACTGCAAAGGCATGTGTAACATTTTGCGATGCAAATGAGACACCTTATGATAAGTTTGTCCGTTGCATGATGGATGGCACAATTGGTAAGTTTCTCCAGAAAACTGGTGACGGTGTTGCATGGAATGACCCTGCAATCAACTTTGATGAAATGAATGAAATGATGGCAGAACTCTGATCACTAAGTAACACTTACTCATTCACTCACTAATTCACACAAAATGACAGTCACACAAGAAACATTCAATGCATACATTCAGATTCTGGATGAGCATACAGAAACACAGGTAGATATTCTTAATGTCTTAAATGACATTGCTCGTGGTGATTGGGACAATGCTGTTAATTATTCATTAGAGAACCCATCTGACCCAATGGATGACTTTAACTATGCAGGGAGTAAGTATCATTATTGATTGTGCCAGTGAGCAAGGTGTCCATTCTGCCTTGCAATTGCCCTCAAAATCTGCCATACTAACAGCATGAACAGAACGAATCCAATGCTTCTCAACAACTCCAAATTCGTTGATGCAATCCGTGGTTTACAATCCTTTGTGATTGAAACAGGTGCTGACCTTGATATGGCATTCGATTGGGTATGTGATCAGGCAGAGATTAACTCTTTTGCGGGTGATGGTCCTGCATTCGATTTATTTTATGATGTATACATGGAGGCAGCATCAAACTGAACATTAAGCAACAACTTTCAAACCTTTCTATTCGCAAACCAATGCTTTACACTAATCCAGCAGGTCGTCACTATTACTTTCCCGAGTCAATCTCACGTGAAGAAGCACTCGAACGTATGAAGCAATATGCAAAGAAAGCAGAAAAAAATGAACGTTCTGGACAACAATTATTTGATGATATGTTTGGAGGATGATGTAAACTACAACAGCAAAACATATCCAATCATCCTGAATCTTTTTTTTACTCAATGAATTACACTGATCCATTTGCAATTGATACAGATGCAAAGATTCGTGAAATCATGGATCTTCCTGCTGAAATCTATGACATTCCAGAAATTGCAGATGAGAAAGAGTTTAACATGAATGAATACTTGTCTGCTGATTATGATTACTAAAAGTTTTATAATTAGTGTGAACATCAAAACATTGTTACATGGATCTTGACGCACTTAATGAGCATGAATTAGAAGCACTTTCAGAAGATTGTGAGGATTATCTGATTCACAGATATATTCCCTTGACATCACATTCGTATTCGAGTATCATCAACCAAGCACTCAAAGAGGGTTATCAAATTGAAAAGTTCGACCGTTTCATTCACAAAAGTCAAACTCACATCTGATGAGTTAAATGTTTTGATGACTGCACTTCAGTTAATGACAATTGAAGAGCAAAAAGATTGTGAGGATCAATTCTCTGTGAGAACACCTGCACTGTTTAACAAATTGCTATCAAATTATGAGGTGCGAGGTTAAATTATATGTTGCGGGTAGTGTATTCAAAGAAGAAGTCATTGCCCGTAACTATTCAGAAGCAAGACAAGTTGCTCTTGCACGTAATCCCAATGCCACTGTAATTTCCGTCACTGCTGTACTATGAAGACTGAAAAGTTGTATGAACTCGAAGTTATTGAACTTGAGAAGTTGATTGAGTATGCTGAACAAGAAGCAGAACGATTAGAGTGTACTTGTGAGTATTATATCATGGAGTTTCTGTAATGACACCAAACGAATCACTTCGTATTCAAGTTAGACATTGGTTCAAAGATTGTTTAGATCATAAGATCGAACCAGTACAAATCTTTGAAATGTTATTAGCAGAATCAAAGATCTTAAAAGATGATGCACTTGATCAATATGAGAAGACAAGTGAAATTCATGATTTTATGATCGGTAATTTATCACCAACTGACAGTGACTTTGATGACCTTAGAACTCCCATCTGACTTTCCTCATTCACCACCAGACGGTTATTCTTACTTTGTTGAACAACACAATGCTAGCACTCTTTCGATTTGGTTATTACATCATCGTCGGTATCTTTTTCGTGATGATGATAAACTTGTTCGCACCATCTGGGGATTTGTCAAAACAAAATCAACAAAGAAGAGAGGCATTAAGAACACTTACCATGCCCCCATCAACTCAAATAAGATAGGTAAAGAGGTTCTAGTTGATCATACTAGTCCTTATACATCGATGCAACTTAATCTTAATCCACTTGAACAATTGCTCTATTCCGCATGACATACTCACCACAAATTGATGATTATGTAAGATGGAAAGAGTTCAGTGGTTGGGTATATTTTGTCGATGATTTATACATTACAATTGAACTAGGTATTAAACCAAAACCTAATTGTGAGTATACGAAGAATGAGAAGCATAAGTATATTCATACATTGTTATTATGTCATCAACCTTATTGGAAAGATCTAGAATACGTTCATACAAGGAAGAATAAGTATGGTAAGACTTTGGAGGATATGGAAATATACATTAGGGAGTTTCAGTGATGATAAAACAAATGAATATGATAACTATATCGCATTACTTAGAACAATCATCTTTGTCTCTTATCTGATTACCAATTGCTTTATTATTGCAGGAGTTATTCGACATTATGAAAGGAATGAATCGTTTCAGTGTAGTATACAAGAGAGAGAAGAAGTCAGGGTATTGGAGTAAGCAAGAAGCAACATTCTTTGATATAAGAGATGCTATGCTCTGGGAACGTCATGTAAAGGAATTAGGGTGTAAAAACACTGAAATTGTACCATTATTTGATTAAATTCAATTATAAATGTTATTTTAAATGTATATGAGTGTTTATTAACAATCTGTGGAAAAACCTGTGGAATACTCTATGGAGGTACTTTATGGGGTCTAGGGAGTATCTGTGGAGTCACTTTATACCCTATTAAATACCTGATCTTATAGTCATCTTAACTTGCAGTCTATCAGGATTTGCAGAAAATGTCAACACCCAGATAAAAAAATATGAAAACCCTGATATAAATACTCTTTAACATTCTGAAATCTGATTATAACATTCTTGACATTATACTCAGGATGAACTATAATAACAGAGTCCTCAATTCAACGAAGAACAATGCCTTTCGCACAGAAGACAAAGTATCGCATCACTCTTGAGATTGAAGCAATGGATGACTTTAATCCTCATCAGATTGACTGGGAAAAGTTATTTGAATTGCAGGGAGGAGAGAAGGTAGAAAGTTATATTGAGGACCTCTCCAATAAGTATGATTCACTTTGGTAATCTGTGAGGAAAGTATAAACAAATAAACCAGTTGCCGAAGTGTCACATGGTCGGTTGTGTGGGGGTCGTTTCCGTGTATTATAAGAGAGTCAAAGGAACAGCACCTCTCATGCGTAAGATCGAAACCCAAATGATCGAAGCAGTTCAGAACAACAAAGATTGGCAGTCTGCGAACACTTCGGTACATTTTGACGCAGAATCTGGTGTCTCTGTTGTACGTCTTCACGGTAACAAGATTGCAGAGATCAACGATGATTCGATGACTATCTTCGACGGTGGTTGGCAGACTGTTACAACTAAGAGCAGACTCAATGCCTTATGTGATGCCTTCTGCATTGCTGGTGAGGGTGTATTCCAGAAGAATTATAAGTGGTTTGTAAGAAAGTTTGTAGGAATGGCAGGACAGAGCAAAGTCTACAACGTCGATGATTTCTCTAACGGTTACATCTTCGCATAAGATTACAACAGTCCTGGTGATGACTTTAAACCCACCAATCGAACACCTTATCTAACACTTTTCATGTCTAAGTCTGATCTCTTCTCTGCACTCGAAACCGCACAGAATGGTAATGATATTCTTCTTATTCTTGAGGCAATTGAAGCACTGTATTGATACTTAAGACTTACACTAAGTAACACGGAGGGCAGTTCATTCTGCCTTCCTAAGTATAGCACAGTCTTATTCGTTCGTCAACAGCAGTTGTTGTTATTATGGGGGTTGTATATAAAAAAGCATAGAGACCCTAACCTACAGAGGTGACAATGAGAGTTCGATATAACGATTAGAAAAAAAAATTCCGAGGGTATAAACCGTCCCTGTAAGGTCGCATATATAATTCGTCGATGGGTTTTAGAATCCGTCAAAAAAATTTCACAGGAAAAATTGGTCCTATATGGAAAAACTATATCATATCTACGCAGGGCATAAATGTCTTTTCCCAAATATTAAGGAAGAAGAATTTAAGACTACATGGAATACTGTAAATGCTATGGTTGGTCTTTTAGAGACTAACTATACAGAGGACGACTTATCATACGAGGTCGTGACACTTAATCGTCAACAAATGCTTGAAGCATCTTATTGACAAACAACACATAAACTGATAGAATTGATCTGAAGGTTAACTAAAACTATGGCAAAAGGATTTACTGTTAAGGCAAATGCACCAAAGAAAAAGAGTGCAACTGCTGAGTTTGACATCGATGCAATCAAAGAAAGGATGAAGGGTAAGAAGATTGTCTTCTGTTTACCTGGACGTGGTTGCTCATTTACGTTTCTCAAGAACTTTGTACAACTGTGCTTCGATCTAGTACAGAACGGCATGAGTATCCAGATCAGTCAGGATTACTCTTCCATGGTTAACTTTGCACGTTGTAAAGTACTTGGTGCAAATGTACTCCGAGGTCCCTCTCAGAAACCCTGGGACGGCAAACTAGAGTATGATTATCAACTCTGGATTGATAGTGATATTGTATTCAACACTGATAAGTTCTGGCAACTCTGTGATAGTGCTCTTGCTGCTGATGGTACAGAGAAGGAAGTAGTTGCTGGTTGGTATCTCACAGAAGATGGAAAAACTTCTTCTGTTGCCCACTGGCTTGAAGAGGATGACTTCCGTTCCAATGGTGGAGTCATGAACCACGAAACCATTGAGACACTACCAAACCGTAAGAAGCCATTCACAGTAGACTACACAGGTTTCGGATGGGTACTGATCAAGCACGGTGTCTTCGAGAATCTTGAGTATCCCTGGTTTGCTCCTAAGATGCAAGTCTTTGAGTCTGGTGCAGTACAAGACATGTGTGGTGAGGATGTCTCCTTCTGTTTGGATGCCAAGGAAGCAGGATACGATATCTGGTGTGACCCACGCATTCGTGTTGGGCATGAGAAGACACGGGTAATCTGATATGAATATTGACATCTTTTATCAAGGTAATAAGATGTATTCTAATGTCACTCATGAGGAAGCAGCAGATATTCTTCATGAGTTGGCAATAGAACGATACGAAGAACAGAATGATATTGACTTAGATCAATTAGAAATCGTACAACGTGTTGAGGACTCTGCGTCATAAGACGTGGAGTTTTTTTATGACCCCGCGCGTGTCTCTCCACACCCGTAACTTCTCGTCTGCAGAGACCCTTCTAGAAGGTCCTAGAACAGTGTGTAGATATCCTTAAGACCCTTTACATATCATCGATGATATTGTATAATATGGGGGTATACACAACGGAGTTACATGGCAGTACGTTCAAAGGTTGGATTATCGGGTGCTAGTTTCATTCCTGGTAATCCTAAGAAGACTCGACAGGGTGCAAGTCAACATACTAAACTTTCAGCAACCTCCCGTAATAGCAAGAAGAAACGTTATCGTGGTCAAGGTCGTTAAATAGAACAGATATTAACTGTTTTTAATGGCAGCACTTATTTGTAATCTTCCATCAACGGAAGTATGGGTTAGAAAAGAATATCTCACCGATCATCAATTCGGTCATGGTGAGTTTGTTAAGGGCGTTTGGGTATCGGCAAAGTCGATTCCTGGACGTGCTTTTTATTTTGAGACATATTTACCCGAATATGCAGCAATGTATGATAAATTGCCGATCAGTGCCTTTCTATCAGAACCAAAAACTCCAGATCCTGATATGAATCTTCCAAATCTTCAATTTTGGAACTGTATGGACTATGGAGTAGTTTCAGTTCAGAAGCAATTTATTGGTTCTATGGACTATGAACTGTATACAAGAGACTTTGGTATTCAAAAAGGGACTTATATTTGTACTTTAGACAATTATCATCAAGATCCAGACGTTGTTGACTATGCAACAAGTGAAAATCCTGCTGAACATAAGTCACATAACCTCATTGAACTCAATAATGGTCAGTATGCACTGTATCCAAACAATAGAATGCGTATTTTTGACAACAGTTTGACTCCAGAAGAACCAAAAATGCCTGATTTTAAGGTTTCAACAGAATATTACAGTGTTGAAAATGGTTTTGAACGTCTTGGAATGGGTCGTGAAGATGAATATTTCTGGAAAACTGCTCAAGAACGTAAAAAAGAAGAAGAGATTGATGGAGATGCATAAAATCATCGTCTAAATAGGTTGATAATACCTAGTTTGTGTATACTGATGCCTTTAGAACGGGTAAGTAGAGGATTTAGGGACTTAAGTCTAACTTTTAATAGGAATCCTCTATCTAATGATCTAATTCAATTGAAGGATGATGTTGCTATTGCAAGGTCTGTTCGTAATTTAGTGCTAACTGCCACTGGTGAAAGGTTTTTTCAACCAGATATTGGATCTAGAATAACAAGATTACTCTTTAATCCTATGAGTGCAGTTCTTGCAGATCAAATTAAGGACGAAATTTCATCTACAATCAATATTAACGAACCAAGAGTTAGACTTGATAAAGTTAAATGTATACCAAATTATGATGGCAATGACTATGAAATAACCATTAGGTATACTATTGTCGGTCTTGACATTTCAGTACAAGAACTTAATTTCGTATTACAACCAACAAGATAAATGGCAATTACAAATTTTACGAGTCTAGACTTTGATCAGATAAAAGATACACTCAAGTCATACTTGCGTTCTAATAGTGCATTTACTGATTATGACTTTGAAGGGTCTACTTTATCAATAATCATTGATCTACTTGCCTATAACACATATATTGCGGCATACAACGCAAATATGCTTAGTAATGAGGTCTTTATTGATAGTGCAACTCTAAGAGAAAATGTAGTTTCCCTTGCACGAAACGTTGGTTATCTACCGAGACCTAGAACTTCTGCACAAGCAAGAGTTAGTTTCTTTATTGATTCTTCAGATTTCCCATCAGCACCCCGTTCAATCACATTAAGGAAAGGGAACGTTGCTGTAAACACAAATAATAGATCTTCTGGTGGATTTACTTTTTGTATTCCAGATGATATCACAGCATCAATTTTTCAGGATAGAGCAACTTTCGATAATGTAGCAATCTATGAAGGTACTCTTCTGACTGAAACGTTTACTGTAGATAGTAACATTCAAGATCAAAGATTTATTCTTTCAAATGTGGGAATAGATTATAGTACGATTAGAGTTACTGTAAAAGATAATTTCTTTTCTAATGATTCTATTGTATATAAGATGGCAACATCAATTACTGAAGTTGGTGGGACTTCAAAAGTATTCTTTATACAGGAAGTAGAAGATGAAAAATATGAAATAATTTTTGGTGATGGTGTATTTGGTAGAGAGTTGGTGAATGATAATATAGTTGAAATATCATATATTACTTGTAATGGTGGAGATGCCAACGGAGCATCAACATTTAAAATAAATGGAAACTTTTATGACAATAATGGTAATCTAATTCAGAGAAATATTTCTGATGCCGTTTTAATTCAATCTGCTAGAGGTGGTTCTAGTATTGAATCTGCACAATCTATCAAAAATTATGCTACTAGATTCTACTCATCTCAAGGAAGAGCAGTAACTGCAAGAGATTATGAAACTATTGTAAGAAGTGTATATCCTGAAACAGATTCTATTAATGCTTTTGGTGGAGAAGAACTTAATCCACCAAGATTTGGAAAAGTTTTTATTACAATTAAACCAAAAACTGGTTTGTTTTTATCAAACAGTTTAAAGGATAGTATTAAGAAAGAACTTAGAAGTTATTCTGTAGCAGGAATTGTTCCAGAGATTCTAGATACAAAATTCTTATACGTTGAATCTGATGTTACTGCATACTATAATCCATCATTGGCAAAGGATGCATATACAGTAAGTCAAAATGTAATTAAAACTTTAGACAAGTTTGCTGATAGTGAAGAGATGAACATGTATGGTTCTAGATTTAGATATACTAAATTTACAACCTTAATCGATCAATCTGATAGATCAATTACTTCAAATATAACAGAAGTAAGAATTCGTAGAGATATGCGATCGATATTAAATAGATTGGCAGAGTATGAAGTTTGTTTTGGTAATTCATTTAGAATTCTAAAATCTTCTGGTTATAATATTAAGTCCAGTGGATTTAAAGTGAGTGGCATAAGTAAGGTTGTATTCTTTTCCGACATTCCTGGAATTAATGGTAAAGGTGAACTTGTTCTAATCACTATTCCAGATGCAACAGTTACCGAAGAAGGCACAGAAGATCAACCAAGATCTTCTGCGGAGATTGTAAGAAGGAGAGTTGGAACTATAGATTATGATAAAGGTGAAATTAATATAAGTGCAATAAATATAACATCAACAGATATTGAAACAAATCAAACAATACAAATATCAGCCATTCCTAAGTCAAACGATATTATTGGACTTCAGGATTTGTTTTTACAATTTGATACTGGTGAGTCTAACATAAATGTTATTGAAGATAACATTTTATCTGGTGCTGATCCCACTGGAAATAGATTTATTTCTACACCATCTAATTTCGATAACAACGTCATCCGACCAAGATTCTAATTTAAACATAAAATGGATATAAGAAGAATTCGTCTATCTCAGGTTCTGGAAAATCAAATTCCAGATTTTATAAATGATGAATTTCCGTTATTTAAGGATTTTCTACGTCAATATCAAGAATCTAATGAAATTCCAGGAGCTTCTTATGATTTGTTGTCTAATATTGACAAATATGTCAATTTAGATAATATTTTACTGACTCCAAGAGAAACAAGTATAGTTCTTCCCGTTGGTGGTAGCAGATTAGATTATGATGATGATGTAATTCCCGTCGAAAGTACTTCAGGATATCCATATGCCTTTGGTCTACTTGGTATAGGTAACGTTGAATATGAAGATGAATATGAGATTGTAACGTATACATCAAAAACAGAAACTGAATTTAAAGGTGTTATTCGGGGATTTAATGGTATAACCGAATTTGGTGATGAACTAACATTCAAAAATACTTCTAAGAGAGAGCATTTTGATGGAACAATTGTTCATAACTTAAGTGCATTATTCCTAGATGAGTTCTTTAAAAAATTAAAGTCTCAAATTGCACCAGGATTTGAGGAGAGAATTTTAAATTATGATGTAAATGAAAGATTATTTTATAAGCATGTTAGTGATTTTTATAGATCTAAAGGAACTAAAAACTCATTTGAAATATTATTCAAAGCATTATATAATAAATCAGTAGATGTAATTATTCCATCAGACTATGTTTTTGAACCAAGTTCTTCTTCTAATAGAAAAACTAGGGACTTAGTTTTATATTCTGATGATCAGACAACAGATTTTACTGATATAATCTTACATAGAACTTTAAAGCAACCAGAAAGTGACGCAATTAGTGATCCAGATGAACTTACTGCATATGGAACCATCACTAACGTCGAAAGAATTGAGAGAAATGGTATAAGATACTATCTCGTAAGTCTTGATGGTGACTATGATAAAGATATTACTGTTGACGGTACTGTTTTTGGAACCTTTGTTACTACAGCAACCACAAAAGTTATTGAAGATTTTGTAGGTACTGCTGATGAATGGCCTGAATTTTTACAGGTAGATTCTACACTATCATTTGAGGATAGTGGATCTCTTGATGTCTACAATGTTGCTAATAATGAGTTTATTGTAGAACAGTTATCATATTCAGGAAAAACTGTAAATGAATTTTTTGAAGTATCTGATGTAGAATTTGATATTCCTAGAGGAACTTTAGTATCTTCTAGAAGATATGCATACATTGATATAAGTGATGAAGAAACACATTACTTTAGAGTTACTCAAGTCTTAAGTGGTATTAAACCAGATGAAAGTTCATATTTTGAACAAGGTGATCCAATTAAGTTCAATACTTTAGGATTGAGAGAAAGAACTGGAAAATACAATAATTGGACCTATAATGCTACTGGTACATATAATATTTCAAATTTAGAATTATTGAGTTCAATCAATAAAACATATAGATGTGATGTTGACGGAAATTTTGACTTAACTTCTTTTGACAAATTCTTCTTGATTGATAACAATAATACATCATATAATATTTTTGTGTCTGCAAGAGAAAGTATTAATCAATACATTATAACAGCAGAATCTCTAGTTGATTTAACAGCTCCAAAGTCATTTGTAATTGAGAGAAAATTAAATAAAGCAAATTTCATATTCTTCCCAGAAGCAAATAATTATGTAACAGATGTTCAAAATATTTACAGACCAGATTCTTTTGCTGATGAGATGTATATTGCTGCATCATCATTACCAAATTATGGAAATTCTAGATTAAGTACAAATGATAAGAGAATTCAATTTAGTTTAAATATCTCAAATGATTTAACTGGAAATAAAGAAATTAAAGTTGGGCAAGATAGTAATCCAACAACTGCAGAAATAAATCATTCTTTCTATACTGGGGATTCAATCATATATTCTGAAGATGATGATAGTAATAGATTAAACACTTTTGATAGTAGTGGAAATTTAATTCCATTACCAAATGGTAGATATTATGTTACTGTAGTAGATAGTAAGACCGTTAAGTTATCTACTAGTTTAAACAGAGTATACACAAAAGATTACCTTTCCCTAACTGGAAATGTCACTGATGCAATTTTCTATTATTCCGATTTCTTTGACATTGAAAAAGTACTTAACATATCTGAACCATTTGTCTTAAAATCAAAACGATTGGTTAAAAAAATTGAACAACCAGTAGATCAGTCAAATCCAGTCGAAACAGTTCCTGGAAAAATTGGCATTTTTAGAAATGGTGTTGAACTATTAAACTATAAATCAAAAAATAATATCTATTATGGTGGAATTGAATTTGTAGAGATCTTATCTGGTGGTGAGGATTATGATGTTATAAACCCTCCAGCACTAGAATTCTTTGATGGTGAAAATGCTGATGGAATTAATAACGGAGGAATTGGTGCGACTGGTAATTTTGTAGTTCAGGGTTCTATACGAGAACTTAAAGTTCTTGGTGGTGGTTATAATTATTTGAATGATCCTACTGTAAAAGTAACTGGTGGAAATGGAACATCATGCGATGTTTCACCCATAATGGAAACTTATACTCATGGTGTAACCATTGATTCCAGTAGTGGTTTTAATGTTGGAGTATCTACAGATACAATTATTACTCTTGAGGATCATTTATTTTCACCTGGTGAAAGAGTTATTTACAACTGCGAACTAAATGATCAAGAAATTGGTGGTTTAAAAAATAAAGCAATTTATTATGTTGGTATAGTTGGCAATACTTCATTTACTCTTCACAATTCAGAAATCGATGCTAAGAATAATCTTAAAGCAATTGATCTAACCGAATTTGGAGAGGGATTCCATAAATTTGATGCTGTAAAGAAGAAGAAAAGACTTTCGGGGTTAAATGTAAATTATTCATCCGATGATTTTACATATAGAAAGGTTTCATATGATCCATCAGTGATTACTTCACCGATTAATTACTATACAAATACTATTAATCTCCCAAATCATGGATTTAACAGTGGTGAATTAATTACATATGAGTCAACTAATACACCAATTGCAGGTTTATCAAGTGGAACTGATTATTATGTTTCTAGAGTAGATAATAATAACTTTAGATTATCATCTATCGGTATTGGAACTTTATCAAAAGATTATTATTTCAATCAAAGAACTTTTGTTGAACTGACTACAGAAGGTAGTGGTAAGCAATATTTTAGATATCCAAATATCGAAATTAATATTACACCATCAAGTAATGATACCAAATCAATACAACCTCAGATTTTACCAATTGTAAGAGGTGAGATTACCGAAGTATTCTTAGAAGGTCATGGTGTTGGATATGGATGTACAAATATCTTTAACTATGAAAGACAACCAAACATAACTGCTGAACCAGGCAAACTTGCTTCAGTAAAACCATTTATCATTGATGGTGAAATTAAATCAATTATTATTCAGAATTCTGGACAAAAATATGTTTCCACACCAACAGTTCAGATTTTTACTGATGGTGATGGATTTGGTGCTGAATTAATTCCAATTATTGATAATGATGGGAGACTACAAGATGTTATTGTGAAAAATGGTGGTGCTGATTATAATGATTCTACTGAGATAGAAGTTGTATCTGCGGGAGCAGGATCTAAATTTAAAGCAAAAATTATAAGATGGAATGTAAATGAAGTAGAACGAGCACTTAATAGTAATCAAATATATGATGATGATGGATTCTTACATCAAGATTCGACAATATCTAATAGAGAAGCTGATGAGTATGGTCTTCTTCAATATAGTCATTGTTATGCACCAAGAAAATTAAGACAAAATATTTACAATAAGAAAGTTGTAAATGGTAGAACTACATTTAATCCAGATCTAGTTTTAGATAATCTGAATAGGGAAACTGATTCTACCTTGCACTCACCTATTATAGGGTGGGCATATGATGGTAATCCAATTTACGGTCCATATGGATTTACAAATTCAGATGGAAGTGGTGGTATTAAAAGAATGCAAAGTGGTTATAAGAAGAGAGCAATTGCAAATAGACCATCAGTTACCATCTATCCTTTAGGATTTTTCTGTAACGATTACGAATGGTTTAGTGATGGTGATTTAGATCAATTTAATGGAAGATTTTGCTTAACACCAGAATATCCAAATGGTGTATATGCATACTTTGCCACTATTGGTAATAATGATTCTTCCTTTAAAAACTTTAAGTTACCAGAATATCCATATGTTATTGGTGAAAAATTTAAATCAAAACCAATTGAATTTAATTTCAATTCCTCTATAAATCAAGCATCATTCTTCTCAGAAGAAAGTGATTTGACAAGTAAAACTTATAAGACTGAAGGTCTTTTAAGAAATATTACCCCACAAAATGTATCTACAGAATTTGGTCAATATAAGTATCTTTTCAATCCAACATCGGTAATTGATGTTAAGTCTAGAGTTAAATCAGTATCTCCTGGAAAAGTTGATGATCTTTTAGTATTTGCTGGAGGAAAAGACTTTAAAGTTGGTGATAAAGTTATTTTCAGTGAAAGTGGTGGAAATACCAAAAGACCACTTGCTAGAATTTCTAGTATTGGTGGGACAAGTGTAACAAATGTTTCTGTAGCAACTTCATCAATTGTAAATGTTGAAATTGTTTCCAATCCACAAACTAGAAATGTGGTTGCAATTTGTAGTGGTCCACATGATCAGTATACTGGTCCAGGAAGAATCGATGATTTGAGCAGTGGGACTGAAATTGGTGTGGAATTAATTGCAGTAACCAGAGACTTAGAATTGTCTGGAATTGGAACTGGTACTGTAATCGATACTCCTTCAGTAACTGGTATCGTTACTTATATGAATGTTTTTGGGTTGGATTCTACTCAAAACGTTATTAAAATTCTTCCCAATGACATCTATAAAATTGAGTATGGAAACTTTGAAGAGCAAATTAAAATTTTAAATATTGATACTCAAAATTCTAGACTTAGAGTACAAAGAGAGGTAAATGGAACAATTGGAACTAGTTATCCAGTAGGAACCGCATTATCTGAGTATACAAGAAAATTCTTGATTAATGATTTTGCAGAATCTGGTTCTCGTTTCAATACTCAGTATTATTTTGATCCTAGAGAATCTGTTGGTCTTGGTATTGGATCTACATTAGATATTTTGAATCCTGGTGCAGGAAGTGCTTCAAGATTTGTTACTGGAGATAGAATTTATATTCCAAACAATACATTACAGGTTAATGATAAAATTTATTATGATTACACTTCTGGTCCAGTAACAGTAGAGTCTTTCGGTGATAACTTTAATCTAATTAAAGATAGACCATATTATGCATATCCTTTCCCCAATGGATTTGTTGGAGTCTCTTCTAGACCTGTTGGTGTTGGATCAACTGGACCTGTTGGTTTGGGAAGTGTTACGGAACTACTAACATTTACAAGTCATGGTTCAGGAGACAATCATAGTTTCTTTACACGATATGATGATGTGAAGAGAGTTGACATAACAACTTATGAGGCAACTTTTACAACTTCCGAAAAGCATAATTTAATCTTCGACGATGAAATTACCACTGACTGTCGTCCCAATATTGAAAAAACACTTCAAGTTTTCTATAACCAAACAAATAATAAGTTTGCTGTAGGTAAATTTGATTTTGTTCATGATGATATTAATGCTGAGTTTAATACCATCACCATCAATAACCATGGATTAAATAGTAATCAAAGTTTGATTTTAGAATCAATTACACCTCCTGGTGGATTGGCAAATAATGGTGTTTATAAAGTTAATGTTGTTAATAAAAATACCATTAAACTACTCGAACCAAATAATGGTGGAATAGTAAATATTACAAATCAGTCAACTGGTAGATTATTAGTAGTTAATCCACCAATTAAACTGGTAAAAGATAAAACACTTGTATTTGATGTATCTGATTTTAGTCTTTCTTATGTAAGAAATAATATCAGATATTCTGCATTTAATCTCAAATTCTTTACTGACAAAGAATTAACTCATGAATTTTTATCTTCGGAAAAAGGTAGAGATTTTAGTGTAACTACAACTGGCAGATTAGGTGTTGACTTAACTGCTAGAGTAAACTTAAAGTATGACGGTCATTTCCCACAAAAACTTTATTACATTTTACAACCAGTAAAAAATGCACAAGTTCCAGTAGCTTACTCATTAATTTCTTTGGATACTGATAATCTCAATATTGTTGAGTTTGTTGATAGTCCCATTTCTGGTAATTTTAATGTAAGAAAACCAACAGACACAACATTCTCATATCGATTGTTTGATGCACCAGACTCAAATAGTTACGTTGCTGGACTTGCTACAATAACATATTCCACAATTTCAACGACTGCTTCTGGACCAATTAATGAAGTATCATTTATTTCCAAAGGTTCTAATTTGATAAAACTACCTCTAATTGAAAAGGTAGAATCTGAATCTGGTGTTGATTCAATTGTATTCCCAAGATCAAATACTATTGGTATTTCCAAAGATATTGAAATTGATGACATTGGATTTGAATTCCCTTCAGATAATACATTAAGACCTAGAGCATATACACCTACAATCTATAAGATTGACCCTCTAACATCAATTGGTAACATTGATGTTATTGAGAAAGGAACCAGATATACAATTCTACCAGATCTAGTTCTTATTGATGGTTATACAAATAAAATTGTTGAGGATGTAGATTTACGTTATGTAAATGAAGATGGGTTTAAAGTTCAGGTTATTAAAAATACCAAAAACTTATATGATGTAGAACCAAGACTACTTCCAATCAATAACAGTAATGGTTATAAAATTTTAACCATGAAGTATGATAGTGGAACTAAAGATGTTGAAGTTACATTGGATGTTGTTGGATTTAGTACGATAACTGCTTGGCCGTTCCCTGTCGGTTCTCAATTTATGATTGAGGGTGTTGTAACTAGATCTCCATCTACCGATGAAGGATATAACTCCTCAGATTATGGTTATAAAAAATTATTTACAGTAAAAACCCAAGATCCAAACATTGGTGGTCAAATACCATCATTTACATTTAATATGGGTGATTTTGTTAAGACAACTGCTGGACCAGGTGTATTTAATGATTTGGTCACATCTGGTAGAGTTATTCCAGAAAGTTTATTCCCAACATTTAAAGTAAATAGGATTGCAAACAAGTATTTTGAAAATGAAGTTATTACAAACGGAGTTTCTGAAGACTTAGTAGTTTCTTGGGATATTAAAAATGAACTACTAAAAGTATTCACAAGTTTCCCTGAAAGATATAATATTGGTGATGTTATCAGAGGAAAAACATCTGCATCAAGTGGAACTCTAACAGAAGTCGTTGGTATCACTTCTCTGACTTATGTGTATGATTCTTCAAATTCCGATAGATATAAACCATATGATAGAAAGGGTTATCTAAATGAAGAAACTCAAAGACTTCATGATAGTGATTATTATCAATACTTCTCATATTCACTAAAATCCGAAGTTGGAATTGGTAGTTGGAAAGAACCAATAGAATCTCTAGCACACCCTGGTGGATTTAAGAAGTTTAGTGAACTTCAAGTAATTTCTGACAATGACGATCAAATTGGAATTAATAGTTCTGGAATCTCTGCAGATCAGAATAATTCTGGTTTCTTAGGTATTTCAGATTTTACATCATACTATGATTTGAACTGTGTTCATGATATTGACTTAGTAACCGAAAATAATATCCTTAATAAAATATCTGATGAAATCAGATTTAATTCACTAATTTTAGTTGATTATTTCGAGTCCATTGGAAATAGAGTTCTAATTGTTGATGATATAAGTGAAGAATTTAATAGTAATCCGAGAGCAACTGCTTTCTCAATGGTAGATACTTTTAGTTTAAGAAAATTCAGATCTAAAAAGTATGTGATGTTTACTTCTAATAAGAAGTTCCCTGGTGAAAGACAAATGATTATTGTGAATGTACTTCATAATAACATTTACGGATTCATAACACAATATGGCAGAGTTGAAACTAACGATATTCACGGGTACTTTGATATTGGTGTATTTGAAGATAATGGACTACTTCTATTCTATCCAATTGAGCCCAAATTTACTGATTTTAATATTAGTGGATATCAATATACAATTTCTGATTCTATTAGTGGAGTTGCAACTCATTATATTAGTGGGCATAGTGATTCTATTGGATTCGCAGGAGTTCAAACTGCATTATTACCTCAAGGAACATCAACTTCTACAAAAATTGTGGGTATTGATTCTTCCTATACATCTGCTAAAGTCTTAGTAACTCTTGAAAGTTCTGATTTACAATACTTCCAGTATGATGAATTTAATATTGTTCATGATGGCACAGATATTCATAATATTGAGTTCTCAACTCTAGCAACTGATAACTTTGCTAGTCAAGATGTTTCTCTTGGTCTTGGAACATATCAATTTGAATATAATGGCAATGACCTTGAAGTTAAGTTGACACCGAATAGTGGATTATCAACAAATTATGATGTTACTTCCACTGTTGTAGCAATTTCAGATACATCTAGAACTGGAACTGGTTCTAGTCAGTTTAATACCACATTAACAACTGTTGGACTTGGATCAACTACATCAGTTTCACCATTTGCTGGAGTTAACACTTCCATTCAATTACTTGAATTTGATACATCATATAAAGGATTTAATGCTTATGTAAGTATTGAAGACATGACTAATAATATTGTTCAGATGTCTGAATTGGTCTTCACTCATAATGAAACTGATGCTTATATTACAGAATTTGGTAGAGTTAGTAATCGTGGAATTTTTGAAGACGTTGGTCTAGGAACATTTACCACCTATGTTGATCCATCTACTAAAAAGGCAAGACTAGAATTTGTTCCATATCCTGCAGATCCTGGATTTACTAGAGAAATTGAAGTTCGTTTGTTCACGCATCAACTTCAATTAGTTGATCTTGGAATTTCTGAAAATTACTACGAATATGAGAATGGTAAGTTCTCGACATTGCATGGAACCTATACTGGGACACAAAATGATATTAAGAGAAGTTTTGAATTACGACATCAAGGTGATTTAATTTTTGAAAGAACATTTGACTCCTCAGCATTAGGAACAACAGTTTCTACTGATGAGAATGTCTTAATTCTACCAAATCATTTCTTCGTCAGTGGTGAACTTGTCAATTATACAGTTCCAAGTGAAGATGATATTAGAATTGGTATTGATACAACAACTATTGTTGGAATTGGAACTACGGATAAATTACCAACTGACCTATATGTTGTTAAGGTTAATGATAGTAAAATTAAGTTTGCTGATTCCGCAGAAAATGCTCTCAAGTTTAACCCAGTAACACTTACTCTGAATAGTGTTGGTGTTGGAACACTACACAAGATTACTGCAACCAATAAAGATGCTAAAGGTATCTTTACAATTGATAATATGATGCAATCTCCAGTTGTTGGATTGGCAGTCACAACATCTGTTGTTGAAGATGTTAGTCTAGATTTGACATTAATCAACACTGTAGGAATAACATCATTCTTCGCTGCTGATGTTATTCAGATTGATGATGAAGTAATGTTGATCGAAACTGTTGGTGTTGGAACTCAAGACAAAATAAGAGTCAGAAGACCTTGGTTGGGAACTGAACTTGGTATCCACACTGCTGGTGCCCTAGTAACTAAACTGAAAGGTGATTATAAGATTGTTGGATCTGTAATCAACTTTACATCTGCACCATATGGTAAAGTACCTATCACAGTGGATGTAAATCAGTATGGTGTTCCATTTGTAGATCCTTCTGAGAGAGATTACACTGGGATTACAACTAACTCATACTTCCATGGAAGAACATTTATGAGGTCTGGAATTGTTGATGAATCTGAGGAGACCTACACCAAGAACTATATCTTTGATGATATCTCTACCAAGTTTACTGGTATCAGAACTTCATTCGATATGAAATTTAATGGTCAAGATGTGGTTGGTCTTTCTACAGACAATGCAGTTGTTCTTGTTAAGGACATCTTCCAACAACCAACAAGACCTGGTGTATCCTCAATTTCAGGTAATTATGAGTTTGTAGAAGTCGGTGGAAAAACTAAGATTCTATTTGATGGATCTATTTCATCTGATGATTTCACTGCAACAGATGGTCAAGATATTAATGTTCCAAATCTACCTGTCGGTGGTGTAATTGTAAATATTGGATCTACTACTGGTCTTGCTTATCAACCTTTAGTTGCTGCAGGTGCTACTGCAACAATCTCTGGACTTGGATCTATTACTGCTGTTAGCATTGCCAACAGTGGATCTGGTTATAGACCTGGAATTCAGACTCACATTAATGTTCTTGCACAGACCCCATCTGATGTTTCCATTATTGGTTATGCAACTGCTTTAAATGGTCATATAACTGGAGTTGCAATTACTAATGCAGGAACTGCATATACAAGCACAAATCCACCACTAATTAGATTCGATTCACCATTGAGTTACACTGATATTCCTCTAATTTATTCTAGTGATTCTCCAAACGAAGGTATTGGAAGAACTGCATCTATTGACATGTTCGTTAGTAGAGATACTACTATTGGTGAATTTAAGTTCAACAATAATGGATATGCCTATGGTCAGGGTGAAATTCTAACTGTTGCGATTGGTGGATCTACTGGTATTCCGACCGATACATCTAAGACATTTGAAGAATTCCAAATCACTGTAAATGAAACACATAGTGATGAATTTAATTCTTGGTCACTTGGACAACTCCAACAATTAGATAGTCTAGATGATCAATTTAACGGTATTACAAGAGTATTCCCAATCTCTTTCCAGGGTGATAGATTATCAATTAGAGCAAGACCTGGAAGTCAAATTGATGTCTCCGCAACACTATTGATCTTTATTAATGACGTTCTACAGATTCCAAATCAAGCATATACTTTCAAAGGTGGTAGTTTGATTATCTTTGCAGAACCAATTCCTGAAGAGTATACTTCTAGAATTCTTTTCTATAGAGGAACTAGAGATGTTGACGTTGAGGAAGTTGATATCGTAGAACCTATTGAGGTTGGTGATAAAGTTAAAATTATGTCTGATGTTGCGTTCCAAACTGAGAATAAGAGAACCGTAGAAGATATTCTATCTTCTGATATTATCCTCACAAATCCATATAGTGGTATTGGAAGATTAAATGATGAAACAATTGAACGTCCTTTGATGGCATGTAAGCAGACTGAAGATCTCTTTATTAATGGTGAATATGTAGGAAAAGATAGAACATTGTATGAACCATATATTTTCCCAACAACAAATCTAATCCAACCAGTTGGTGTCGATACTACGGTTGCTTGGGTGGAAGCAACTTCTACATTCTTTGATAATAACAAAGAAAATCTAGCAAGCAAGAAACTTGGTCAGATTCAAATTGTTTCTCAAGATGAAGCAAGAACTGGAATTGTGAGTGCCGTTGTTTCTGGTATAGGATCCATTACCATCATTACAATTGCAAATGTTGGAACTGGGTATACCTTTGCACCACAAATTTCAGTTGGACCACCATCATCTGGTGGCACTCAAGCAACTGCAACTTGTACGATTTCTAATGGATCTATCAATACTGTTACAGTTACAAATAGTGGTTTGGGATACACTGGAACTCAATTACCATCTGTGAATGTTGAACCACCAAAAGTGTATATTGAACCTATTAGACAGGTTGAATATAATGGTGATTATGGAAGCATTGTTTCTGTTGCAAATACAACTGTTGGTGTTGGTTCAACTGCACTAGAACTAAGTCTACACATTCCAAGAGATTCTTTCATCAGAGATCTTGGTATTAACCCTGGTGGAATTACAACTGAAGGTATTACTGGTCTGGTAACAAGTTATTACTTTACTGCCTCCAGAACCAATGTTGGTAATGGTATAACTGCATTCTATAATGATGGAAGTACACTTAGTATTTCTACTGATAAGTTCAACAATATCTTCCAAGTTTATGATATTGACAGAACTACAGAGTCTATTCCAGGAATTGGAGTAACTAATATCGTTAAGATTACTACTTTAGTAGAAAGTCCTATTGATCTTGCAGAAAATCTTGGTACGTTTGATAATGATCAAGAAACTTTTGATTCAACAATATTAACTCTTGATAATGATGGTGAAGATAATGGTTACTTTGGAAACTTCTCTTGGGGAAGAATTAACTGGCACCCAACTAAGAGTAGAAAAGAACCTCTAGAGTTTACATCTTATCATGAAAGTGGTGTTGCTGGCATTTCTACTTCACCATTTGTTCGTAGAACATTCCATCTGAGAAGTAAACTATATACTCAATATTGATATTGATAAAATGAATCTACCAGTGATTATATTACACGATTTTGCAAAAATCGGTGAAAGTGATAGAAAACTAATGATTGATGATGTCCTTTCAAGTAGGAGACAACATCTAATTAGAGATTCAAATGCATATAAATCAAATAACCCAATTGAGATAGATCAAACTGGGTTATTTTCCATTTTATATTCAAAATTTACCAAAAAATCGGAAGAGTTGTTTAAGAAATTAGATTATAAATCTGATAATAGTGATAAGTGTTGGGCATTTTGCACAAATAATGAATATTGGGCATTTAACCCACATATTCATGATTGCACTATCAATTCTGTTTATTATTTGAATGTTCCAAAACACAATGGTAATGAATGTGGACCAATCATGTTCACTGAAAACCCAGATTCTGGGAAATGGGGATATTATCAACCAAGAATAGATGATCTAATCATTTTTCCTGGAAATTTGTATCATGATCCAAATTTTGTTCCGACTAGTGAATGGAGGATTTCTGTAAATATGGAAATTCGATGTAAGAACGATATTAAATGGTCTGCTTATAAATAAGTCATAAAGTTAGTCTATCATAATGTCACTACAAGGTATATCAACTGGAACTACACCAAATGACGGTACTGGAGACTCTCTCCTTGTAGGTGCCGTTAAGGTTAACGATAATTTTCAAGAAATTTATGATGCACTTGGAAATGGTACAAGTTTATTAACTGGAGACCCCGATCTTACAGTTGGATTCATCACTGCTACTGGAGCATACTTTAATGGTGATGTTGGAATTGCTGGAACTCTTACATATGAAGATGTAACTAATATTGATTCTGTTGGATTGGTTACTGCAAGAGATGGTATTGCAGTTGTTGGTGGTGGAATTACTGTTGCAGGTGTTTCTACATTCTACAATGCAACTACAATTGGTGCTGCAAGTACTTTTACCGATATTGGTCTTTCTGTAGGTTCTGCGGTCACTGTGACTGCAACTGGAGTCAATGTAACTGGTATTGTTACTGCTACTACATTTGAAGGTTCTGGTGCGTCACTAACTAACGTACCGAATGCTGCATTAACGAACTCTACTATCAGTATTGGAGGAATTACTTTTAATCTTGGAGATACTGATGCATCTCCAGAATTTAATTTGGTTGATGCAACCAGTTATCCATATTCAAGTTTGACAGGAATTTCTACTCATCTGTTGGGAGATGCATCACCACAATTGGGTGGAGATTTAGATCTAAACGGTAGTGACATCACTGGAACTGGTGATATTTCCATGGATAATGGAAACATAACACTTACATCTGGATATATCCAGTCCAGTCTAGGTATTTCAACTAATACTGGAACTACCACTGCTCAGATTAATGTTGACTCAACTGGAAGTCAATTAATTATTAATGTACCTGGAGTAGGATCAACAACCTTACCACTAACCTAATAAATAACTAAAAATAATCGATCATGTCTGCAATCGTAACAGATCAACTTAGAATATTGAATGCAAAGAATTTCATTAGTGAAATTACTTCTGCCGACAATAACTATTACACATTCGTTGGATTAACAAATCCAAATGAATACTTGAGCACCTGGGACGAAGATCCTCCTGCACCAAAAGACAATTTTGATCAAGAGAATCATAACTGGGATACAATTATTGGATTGAAAAAAGTTGATTCAAATAATGTTAGATTTGCTTTGAAAAAAAATATCTGGACATCAGGTATTACTTATGACATGTATAGACATGATATTAACCGTGATAAAGTATCACAACCATCATTAGCAACCAGTCTATATTCTGCAAATTTTTATATCGTAAATAAGGACTTTAAAGTATATTCTTGTTTACAAAATGGAACAGATCCAGAAAACCCAAATGGCAGACCATCACTTGATGAACCAACATTCATCGACCTAGAACCAAGAAGTGCTGGTACAAGTGGTGATGGATATATTTGGAAATATCTTTTTACAATTAACCCAAACGATATCATTAAATTTGATACCTTAAATTATATCACAGTTCCAACTGATTGGGATACTGCAGACGAGTATCAATCAGTAAGACTAAATGCGTCAAATAGTGGTCAGTTAAAAATTGCTACTGTTAAAACTAGAGGTGTTGATGTAGGATCACCGAACCAAGTATATACTTGCGATATTGTTGGTGATGGTACTGGTGGAGAAGCAACAATTGTAATTGATAATCAATCAAAAGTTGATTCTGTTACCATTTCAAATGGTGGTAATGGATACACATATGCACGTGTTGATTTAACAACTGGAAACTTCCCAACTAGTTTAACAACAACTCCAACTTTTGATGTTATTATTCCACCAAAAAGTGGTCATGGTGCCGATATCTATAGAGAACTTGGTTGTACAAAAGTCTTAATTTATTCTCAAATTAAGAATGATGCAACGAATCCAGACTTTATTGTTGGAAACAGAGTTTCAAGAATTGGTATTATTGCAAATCCAGAAGAATTTAATTCTACAGAATCACTTCAAAAAAATCAAGCAAGTGCCTTATATGCACTAAAACTTACTGGTGTTAATGCGTCAACTGATTATATTAACGCAACGTTTGATGCAAATGCAACTATTACACAAACTGTATCCGCTGGATCAACTGCAGTTGGTAGAGTTGTTTCCTATAACAAAAATACAGGAGTTCTGAAGTATTGGCAAGATAGAATTTCTCATGGATTTGATTATGAGTTAGAAAACACTGACGGGATAGGAGTTTACGGAAATAATTTTACCGATTTTACTGCTTCTCCAGGAAGTGGTGGAACATTAAATATCACTGGATCAAATCAAGATCTTAAGATTGATACTACATTTAGTGATGATAAATTCGTCATAAATAACCTAAGTTACTATCTTGGACAGTCATTCACCGATGGGGTTTCTACACCAGAAGTGAAGAAATACTCTGGAGATTTGGTTTATATTGATAATAGACCATCTATTACAAGATCTGAAAACCAAAGAGAAGATATCAAAATCGTATTGCAGTTCTAAAGAATTATGCCACAACTAACGAATCTAAACACATTTCCATACTTCGACGATTTTGATGAGTCAAATAACTTTTATAAGGTTCTGTTCAAACCTGGTCAACCTGTTCAGGCTAGAGAACTTACAACTCTACAGAGCATTGTTCAAAATCAAGTAGAGCAATTTGGTAATCATGTATTTAAAGAAGGATCTGTTGTAATTCCTGGATCCTTAGTTGTAAATGCAGATCAAGTTTCTTTAGAACTTGAAAGGACTTTTAATGGATTAGATATAACTCAGTATTTAAGTTCATTAGTTGGAAAAAATATTGTTGGTGCAGATAGTGGTGTAATTGCAAAAGTTGAAGGATATCAAGATACACATATAATCGTTAGTTTACTTGAAGGTGGTATAGACAATGAACAGCAAGAATTTGAAGTAGACGAAGATATTTTTGTACAGGAATCTATTCCTCTAACTGATGCTGCAATTACCAGTTTTTCTGCAGGTGCTTCAGTTGCAACAGTAAAACAATTTGAATCAGGTTGTATTGCTAAACTTACCGAAGGTGTTTTCTTTTTAAGGGGATACTTTGTTAAAGTTGCAGAGCAGTTTTTAATTGTTTCTACTACAGAACCAGAACCAACATTTACTTTAGGTTTTGAAGTTGAAGAGGATTTTGTTTCCTCTTACGATGATGAAGCACTATATGATAATTCACAAGGATTCGTTAACTTTGCTGCTCCTGGTGCTGATAGACTAAAAATCACAGCAAAGATGTCTGCGATTATTGATGGTGATGAAATTCCACAAAATTTTATTGAACTAGCTAAGGTTGTTAATGGAGCAATTACCTCTTCAAAAGTTGAAAACCCACAGTATAATATTCTTGCAGATGAAATGGCAAGAAGAACCTTTGATGAGAGTGGTAATTATTATATAAAACCCTTTACTTTAGAAGTAAAAAATAGTCTACAAGACTTTAAAGGAAGTGATGGCATATATGCAGAAGATGAAACTACACAGTCTGGTGAAACACCTAGAGATGATTTAGCAGTATATCAACTTTCTTCTGGTAAAGCATATGTTCAAGGATATGAAGTAAATATACCTTCTGGTGCTTCACTAGATATTTTAAAACCAAGAACTACAAAAGAATTTAAGTCTCAAGCAGTAGAATATGCAACTGGGTCTACATTAAGACTTAATAATGTATATGGTGCTCCAAAAATTGGACTATCTACAACATACACACTATCTCTTAGAAGTGAAAGAGTTGGAGCAGCAGCAACAGTTGCAGCAGGTAAAGAAATTGGTCTGGCAAGAGTTTATGATTATGCTCTAGAAACTGGATCTTATGATTCTGCGAATCCACTTACAAATTCCTTTGATTTAACTCTATTTGATGTTGTTCCATTTACTGATCTAACTCTTAATCAAAATCTAACATTACAACAAATACCTACGTTCATCAAAGGTAAATCTAGTGGTGCTATTGGTTATCTTAGATATGAAGCAGTAAGTTCTGGCATCATCACCGCATATAACGTAACTGGTAACTTCATTAAGGGTGAAGAGCTAATCTTTAACGGTGAAGACAGTGATAGAATTGTTCTTTCTTCAACAAATTATGGAATTTCCAATGTCAAGTCAGTTCATGGTGAAATTGGAATTACCACATTCTCTGGTGACGTAAGACAGTCTTCTTCCTTAGAATTGGGTGAATGTACTTTTAGTGGTGGTGGAGTAACTGTAGCACAGGCAGATAGAGATTTTACAAAAGATTTTGTTGTTGGTGATCTTATCTCATTCAGAAAGTCTGGTGATACTCTATCCACACTCAATAGAGTAACAACAGTAATTTCTGATAATATAACCGTTGAAGCAACTCAAGCAGTCGCAGGTGTTCATAACGGAGCACTATTTGGTAATGGAACTGTTAATGTTACTAAAGTAACCACTCAGTTAGGTGATAACGGATCAGATACATTATATACTCCACTACCTAAAGAAAACGTAGCAAATGTATCCCTAACAAATTCTTCAATTACTATCAGAAAAGTTTTCAATGAACCAATTGTTGCTGATGAAACTGGTGGAAGACTAACAATTCTTCCTGCTGATCTTGAAACGGGTGAGACATTCTTACCATTCGATGAAGAAAGATATATTGTCATCAATGCAGATGGTGAAACTGAAGCACTAACTGAAGATAAAGTTACAATTACTAGTGGAAGTAGAGAGTTAATTATCAAGGGTCTAAGTGTTCTTGGTTCAGCAACTCTAGTTTCTACACTAAAGAAGAATCAAATAAAATCACAAAACAAGATTAGAAATAGAGTAAAAACTATTCTTGTCGATAAATCATCTTTGGATGGATCTGGTGTTGGTGCGACAACTTTAAATGATGGTCTAACTTATGGAAACTATCCATATGGAACTAGAGTTCAGGATAATGAAATCTGTCTATTAGAACCAGACGTTACTAAAATTCATGCAATTTATGAATCATCTACAACTGGAACACCACAACTACCAAGACTTACTTTAAGTGATGTCAGTAGTTTTAATGGAAGTGTTGAAGATACTCTAAATGGTGAAGAAATTATTGGTAATGAAAGTAATTGTGTTGCTGTTTTAGTTAACAAAGTAAACTCATCAACTGCCGAAGTAGTTTATCTTAACGGTAAGAAATTTAGTGTTGGTGAGGAAATTACATTCAAAGAATCCTCAATTACTGCAACTATCAGTATAATTGTAGATGGTGATAATGAAATCACATCAAAATATACTTTCAATAACTCAACTAAATCTACAATTTACGATTATTCTAGAATTGTTAGAAAAGAAAATACAAAACCACCTACAAAAAAAGTAACTGTCATATACGAATATGCCAGTGTTGATAGTTCAGATACTGGAACTCTAGTAACTGCAAATTCATATGAGAACTTTGATTATTCAAATATTGCGACTATTGATGGTTTGAGGCAAAGTGATCTTATTGATATAAGACCAAAAGTTAAATCATATTCAGTATCTGAAGGTGTTAGATCCCCATTTGAATTCTTGGGTAGGTCTTTTGATTCACCTCAAAATAATAATTTAAATGTATTGGCATCAGATGAGTCAGTTGAACTCGATTATTCAATATACTTAGGAAGAATTGATAGAATCTATCTAAACAAATCAAAATCATTCCAAATCGTTCAGGGAACACCAGAAGAAAATCCAGAGGCACCACTCCCACTCGATAATTCGATGGAAGTTGCTGTAGTAACATATCCTCCATATTTGTCAAATATCAATGATGCAAAAATATCTATTCTAGATCACAAAAGATATAGAATGCAAGATATTGCACTATTGGAAAAGAGAGTTGCAAATCTTGAGTATTATACACAACTATCTCTTCTAGAAACAAATACTGCTAATTTAGAAATTAAAGATTCCGATGGAGCAACCAGATTTAAGTCTGGTTTTTATGTTGATAACTTCACATCTACAACAAACCAAATCAAATTGGGTGCAAAGAATTCTATTGATCCAGAGAATAATGAACTAAGACCTTCCTCATATACTACAGAACTTGACTTATTACTAGGTTCAACTGCTTCTACTGGAATTAATGGAGTTGTTGACCCTACATCTGATATACGTTTTGCTCAAGACCTCGTTGGTGAAAATATTAGAAGATCTACCATAGATCCAAATGGAAGTGCTGGGACAGATGGTATGGGTGTCATAACCCTAGACTATGAAGAAGTTGAATCAGAATCTCAATTGACAGCAACAAGAGTTGTAAATGCTGCACCATACTTTGTTGATTTTTACACTGGTCAAGTAACACTCAATCCATCTTCAGATATTTGGATTGAACAATCAAGAATTGAAACTCAAACTATTGAAGGATTACTTGGTGGAATTACTCAGACTAATATTACAGCAACTCCAGCAGATCTAGATCCTCAATCAGGTTGGTCTCCAACATTATGGGGTGGATGGAATAAAAATTGGACTGGTAGAACAACCACTAGAAGAACAGTATCTGGTAGAGACTCTCAAACCCTACGTGGTGGTAATGGCACAAGACCAGGAAGTGCTACTGCAAGTGCTACTGCAACTCTAGAAACCGTTACTAGAACAGGAACTGCAACTCAACCAGGTTTTTCTCAAAGAATACAGACAATACCTGGAAATACTATTAATCTTGGTGATAAACTTGTATCTTCTGAAGTTTCTAGCTTCATGCGAGCAAGAAATATTGAAATTATTACTAAAGGTATGAAACCTCATACCAGATTGTATGCGTTCTTTGGATCAACGAGAGTAACTAATTATTGTGTTCCAAAACTTCTAGAAATTGAAATGATTTCTGGAACGTTTACAGTTGGTGAAACTGTTGTTTCTGGTGGAGCAAATGCAAGAAGACCAGGTGTAAATCAAGATTTACCATATGCACTTTTCAGAGTTGCTGACTCCCACCATAGAACGGGACCATATAACGATCCTCAAGATGTTTATACCATCAATCCTTACACACGTGAGGAAATGCCCGACCTATATTCTACAACATCAACAATTCTGAATGTAGATCTAGCATCGATGGCTCTAGCACCGTCTGGTGAACATTTTGGATATGTTTCCGAAGGTATGATTCTACAAGGTAGAAGTAGTGGTGCAAGAGCAAGAATTACAACCTTGAGACTTACTAGTGATAATGTTGGGATGATGCAAGCATCATTCTATGTTCCAAATCCCAATGCACTGGGAGCTCCCAAGTTTAGAAGTGGAAATGTAACCTTTAAGATTGGTGATGCAGACACATTAGATCCGATTGAAGGTGTTTCTTACACTGGTGGTGAAAAAGATTTCTTCTCTCAGGGAAGTATTGATAATGTTCAAGGTCAGATAATTTCAACAAGAAATGTAGAAGTTACCAACGCATATACTCAACAATCTAGACCTATTAGTAGAAGTCGTGAGACTCTTGTTGACTTGGCGGTAGATATCGATGTTACTCTCCCACAACCAGTACCAATTCCACGTCCACAACCACAACCAAGACCTCAACCACGTCCTAGACCACAACCTAGACCAACACCAAATCCATCACCCAGACCTAGACCTAGACCTGTACCAAATCCAACACCTAACCCACGTCCTGCTCCTAGACCTAGACCAAATCCACGTCCAAGACCTCAACCACGTCCTAGACCTAGACCTAGACCTCAACCACGTCCTAGACCAAGACCTAGACCAAGGCCACGTCCTAGACCAAGACCCAGACCTAGACCTAGACCAAGGCCACGTCCCAGACGTAGACCAAGACCAAGACCAAGGCGTCGTAGAAGAAGAAGAGATCCTATTGCACAGTCTTTCATGATTGGTAGTCAGGCAGATCCTACAGGAATCTTTGCAACATCTGTTGATCTGTTCTTTAGAACAACTTCAACAACTGGACAAACGTGTTTTGTTGAATTGAGACCTATGATAAATGGTATCCCTTCAGCAGAAGTTATCTACCCAATGTCTCAGGTTGTCCTAACTGGTGAACAAATTCAAGTTTCTGATGATGCGAGTGTTCCTACAACTGTAACATTCCCAGCACCAGTTTACTTGGAAGGCAATAAAGAACATTGTGTTGTTGTTGGATCTAATGCGACAGACTTCACATTATGGGTTTCTAGACTAGGTGAAGTTGATGTTTCATCACTAGCACTACCCGAGTCTCAGCAAGTTCCAATTACCAAGCAGTCATCTCTTGGTTCCATGTTTAAATCTCAGAATGGATCCAGTTGGACTCCAAGTCAGTATGAGGATCTTAAGTTTAGACTTAACAGAGCAAACTTTATCTCTGAAGGAAATGTTAGTTTCTTTAACCCAGATCTATCTCCTGGAAACAGACAAGTAGCAACACTTAAGAAAGATTCTCTAGAAATGAATTCTAGAAGAATCATCGTTGGACTTGGAACAACCGCAAGAAATTGGGGTGAAGATATTGTTGCAGGTAATACTGTTATCCAAGATAGTTCAAATGCATCTGGTAATTATGTAATGGGTCTTGGTATTGCTACTGGCACAATGGCAGTAACTAATGCTGGTCTCGGACTAACACCTTCATCTGGATTCTTCCAATATAATAATGTTCCACTAACCAAACTAACTGGAAGAGGTGAGAATGCAACTGCAAATATTCATGTAAACAGTGGTGTCGCAGCTGCTGCTACGATCTCTGATGGTGGTAATGGATTTAAAGTTGGTGACGTTCTAACTGCCACAATTGGTGGTGGAGTTGGTAGAAATCTACAACTTTCTATAACCGATACTTACGGTATCAGTGAACTTGTACTTGATCAAGTACAGGGAGACTTCATTGTCGGTGGTGGAAACACTCTAAGATATATTAATTCTAGTGGTGTAACTACAGAGTTTACTGATCAAGGATCTACAGATATTTTAACCTCACCAAGAGTAGTAACTGATGGATTACATATCAAGGTTAATCATCTAAATCATGGTATGCATTCAGATACAAATAATGTTGTTATTGATAGTGTTTCCACAGATGTTCCTATCGTAAGACTTGAGGGTGATTATTTACTTAATTCAACGGATGATCTAGTTATCTCAGATGCTTCTGACTTTGAGAACTTTGAAGGTGTTGGTGTTGGAACTACAAACCCAGGTTATGTTAAAATTGAAGATGAAATTATCTCATATACCTCAGTGATTGGTAATACCCTTGGTGGTATTATAAGACGTATTGATTCTACATTCGGTGGTGCATATGAAGATCAATCTATTGTTGAAAAATATGAGACTGCTGGTATTTCACTAAGAAGAATCAACAAGTCCCACTCACTACAAGATGCAACTGTAACTGAGGATATTGGTCTCGACCATTATACTTTAAAAATTGATAATTCTGCGGATGGTGTTGATAGATCATCCTCAGCATCATTACCAACATTGTATGCAAATGAGTCTAAGTCTGCTGGTGGTGAAAGTGCTACTGCTACACAGAATATTCATTATGAGGTTATGAAACCAATTGTTCAGTCAATGATTCTACAGAGAACTAATTTGACTTCAAGAGTAAGAACAGTTACTTCCACTAGTATCAGTGGTAATGAAGTTTCATTCTTGGACTCTGGTTATCAATCAATCAATCTTGAGGATGACAATTATTTCGATACACCAAGAATGATTGCATCTAAAGCAAATGCTGATGCTCTATTAACAACACTCCCAGGAAATAGATCATTTGAACTTGAGCTCAATATGACATCATTTGATCCTAGACTATCACCAGTGATTGATATGGATAGAATCGGTGCTATCTTCGTTTCTAACAGAGTTAATAATGTAGTTACTGATTTTGTAACTGATCCACGTGTAGCAACTGTTCAGGATGATCCTAGTGCGTTCTTATATGCAACTAAACCGATTGGGTTAGAAATTCCAGCAACTAATATTAAGTTGATGTGTTCTGCATATATTAATAACTTCTCTGATATCAGAGCATTCTATGCATTGACCAATGATCCTTCAGAATCATTAATTTACTATCCATTCCCAGGTTATGATAACTTACTTGAAAGTGGTCAGGTAATTGATCCTTCCAAGAACAGTGGTAGATCAGATAAGTTGGTTACACCGACAGATAATAAAGGATTCCAATCCACGTCATTGACGTTTAAAGATTACTCCTTCACTATCGAAAATCTACCATCATTCAAATTCTTTAGTGTAAAACTAGTTGGAACATCAACTAACCAGTGTTACCCACCAAGAATTCGTGACCTAAGAGCAATTGCATTCGCATAACATGTACCTAAAAGTAGAAAATCATTCAAATCTATATCGTGATTCTGGAACAAATGCAATCGTCAATACTAATATGACAGAATATGAAAACTATATGAACTCCCTCAAACACAAAAAGAGGGAGGTGAAACGAATGGAAAAACTGGAAGATGATGTCAAATCCGTCAAGGATGATCTCAAGGAAATTAAGGATCTTCTCAAATGTCTAATCAAAGAATAACATTCAATCCCGATACAAATGCACCATATGGAGTAAACTTTTCAGTTTATCCAGGTTCTGATTTAAAAGTAAATTTCACTACTTATGATATGAGTAGTGGAAGATATAACTTTGATGGTTGGACAGGTTCTGCCCAAATGACGAAAAGTGTGGCAATCGGTTCAACCATGTATGCTCACGGAACATTTGATTTTAGTTTTACAAGTGCATCTAATGGACAATTTAAAATTTCTATGGGTGCAACTGATACTAGATCATTGACTGAGGGAAGATATTATTATGATATTCTCGTAAGTTCGGGAACAACAACGTATAAAATCGTAGATGGATCTGTTATGGTAAAACCAGGTATTTCCTCTACACCCTAAATAATTTTAAAGCTGTAATAAAATGGCACAACCATCATCTAGACAAGATCTAATTAATTATGTCAAGAGACAATTAGGTGCTCCTGTTCTAGAAATCAATGTTGCTGATGAGCAGATTGATGATCTAGTCGATGATGCTTTGCAATATTTTCATGAGAGACATTTTGACGGTGTAATTAGAACATATTTAAAGTATAAAATAACACAAGATGATATAGATCGAGGAAGATCTAGAGGTGGTAATGCAATATCAGGTATTACAACCGAATCAGTAAGTGAATCAGTTGGGTCAACATCATCATTTTCATATGAAGAAAATGGTAACTATCTACCAGTTCCAAGTTCAGTTACTGGAGTAAATAAAATTTTTAGACTTCAATCATCATCTGCAACTAGTGGATCGATGTTTAGTGTCAAATATCAGTTATTCCTGAATGATTTTTACCACATGGATTCTATTGATCTTTTACAATATAGTATGGTTCAGTCAAAACTCTCCGATATTGACTTCCTACTAAATCCACTTAAGCATTTTAGATTTAATCAAAGACAAGATCGTCTCTACATTGATATGGATTGGGGTACTACTGCTAAAGATGATTATTTGATTATTGATTGTTGGAGATTACTTGATCCAAGTACATTCAATAAAGTTTGGAATGATTCTTTCCTAAAACTTTATTTAACTGCCCTCGTAAAAAGACAATGGGGTCAAAACCTTATGAAATTCCAAGGAGTAAAACTTCCTGGTGGTGTAGAACTAAATGGTCGTCAAATGTATGATGATGCTGAAAGAGAATTAGAAAGAATTAGAGAGAAGATGTCATCTACTTATGAACTTCCACCCCTAGACATGATCGGTTGATACCATGCTAAATCCCTATTTTCAACAAGGTTCACGTGGTGAACAGAATTTGGTTCAAGACCTAATCAACGAGCAGTTGAGGATGTATGGTGTAGAAGTATATTATATTCCAAGACAATATTTAACTAAAAATACGGTAATTGAAGAAGTAATTCAATCAGAATTTACTAGTGCATATCCAATCGAAGCATATGTCAATAATTATGATGGGTATGATGGGCAGGGAACACTACTATCAAAATTTGGAATTACAGATCTTGATGATCTAACTCTTATAATATCTAAAGAAAGATATGAAAATTATATTACACCTCTTATCAGAGACTTACCTAATATTGAATTGGCAACGAGACCAAAAGAAGGTGATCTGATTTATTTTCCTTTTGGAGATAGATTATTTGAAATTAAATTTGTTGAGCACGAACAACCTTTTTATCAACTCCAAAAAACTTATGTCTATGAATTGAGATGTGAACTATTCAGATATTCTACTGAGGTTGTTGATACTGGTGTAGATGCTATTGATGATAACTTTACAGATCAAGGATATATTCAAACATTCACTACTGCTGGTGTTGGAGAAACTGCTGCAGCATTCACTGGATTGGTCAATGGTGCTCTGAATAAATTCTACATATCAGATTTTGGATATGGATATGACGCACCAGTAGTATTAGGAGTATCTACATCTAATGCCTCTACAGGTGCCGTAGATGCCTCTGGAATCGTTACTGGAAGGACTACCTATGGTTCTGGTGGTACTAGGTTCTTAACCATTCAAGGGATAGAATTATCAAATCCTGGTGCTGGATATACTCAACCACCAATGGTTACAATAACTGGAAATAATACTGGAGTTGGTGCAGCTGCAACAGTTGGAATTATTACTTCTGGTGCAATCGGTGTTGTTACAGTTACTTCTGTAGGATCTAATTTTATTAATGAACCGACTATAACTTTCTCATCACCACCAACAGGTTTTACAACAGCAACTGGTAGAGCAATTATTTCTACAGATAATACTATTAGTGCAGTTAGAATTACTAATGTAGGATCTGGATATACCGTTGCACCATCAATTACGTTTGAAAATCCAAACCAAATTGGAAGTGGAAACTTTGAATATAACGAAATAGTAACGGGAACTTCTGGAGTAACAGGAAGAGTTAAATCTTGGAATGTTGGAACTAAAAAATTACGTCTATCAAACCTAAGTGGTGATTTCATTAATGGTGAGGTTATTACTGGTGGAACTTCTGGAGCACAACATAAAATTGTTATACTAAATACTATTAGTGATAATCCACTGGTTGAAGACAACACGTATGATATTCCTGAGGAGTCATCTACTGTTGAAGAAACCACCCCATCAAGTAGTTATGACGAAAACGTCGAAATTCAATCTGAGGGTGATGATCTTCTAGACTTCACAGAAAGAAACCCATTTGGAAGAGTTTAATAGAGTTCTATCATGTTTGAATATTTTTACCACGAAATTCTGAGAAAAATTGTTATTGGATTTGGTACGCTCTTTAACGATGTTACTGTTAAGACAACTGATTCTAACGATAATGTTACTAACAGTGTAAAGGTCCCTCTTGCATACGCACCCCAACAAAAGTTTTTAGCAAGATTAGAGCAATCGGAAGATCTCAGTAAAACAACTCAAATTACATTGCCAAGAATGTCTTTTGAGTTTACTGGACTTACATATGATTCTTCTAGAAAAGTAACCACAACTCAAAAAATTCTTGTCCCATCTCCTTCTGGAGACGGATCAATTAAAAAGGCATTTATGCCTGTCCCATACAATATGTCATTTGAACTTAACATCTATACAAAGTTGAATGATGACATGCTTCAAATCGTAGAGCAAATACTCCCATATTTTCAACCACAATATAATCTAACAGTAGAATTAGTTGAAGAGATGAATGAGAAAAGAGATATTCCAATTATTTTGGAAGGAATCTCTATGGATGATCAATACGAAGGAAATTTTGAAACTAGAAGAGCACTTATATACACATTAAGATTTACTGCTAAGACATACCTATTTGGTCCTGTTGCGAAAAATCTATCTGCCAAGATTATCAAAAAGGCACAAGTTTCTCACTATGCATCTACTGTAGATGGTGACAAGAGCAACAGAGATGTCACATATTCTGTTGTCCCAGAAGCAGTCAAGGATCTTGATGCAGGTGTATTAACAACCACAGTATCTGATATTGATAAAACTGATGAGACTATCTCACTTCTTTCCATCAGTGCTATTGAAGAAGGTAATTTGATTCAGATCAATAAAGAGGTTATGTATGTTAAGCAGAAATCTGATAGTGAAAACAAACTCCTTGTTAGAAGAGCACAAAACAATACAACTGCAGTATCTCACGTATCTGGAACTAATGTAAATACTGTTGATGCTGCAGATAGTGCGTTAGTAGAAGTTGGTGACAACTTTGGATTTGATGGAGAGTTTATCTGATGGCAAAATTTGAAGATCTAAATGAAACATTTAATATTGAAGAAGCACCTATTGTAGAAGTAGAAGCATCTTCGGAAATTGTTGAAGAACCCAAAAAAGAAAAACCTCTAAAAAAAGATGATGTAACAAATGATTATGAATATACTAGAGGTAATTTATATTCCATCATTGAAAAGGGTCAAGAAGCAATAAACGGAATACTTGAGTTAGCACAAGAAACAGAGACACCAAGAGCATATGAAGTTGTTGGTCATTTGATCAAAAATGTTTCTGATGCTACTGATAAATTATTAGATCTTCAGAAAAAAATGCATGAGTTGGATCAAGACAATAAAAAACAGTCTCCAACAACTGTCAATAATGCATTATTTGTGGGATCAACTGCAGAATTATCAAAACTTTTAAATAAAAATGCATTTGATAATATACAAAATGAAACCTTGAATAAATAGACAAAAGAAGCTTTTAAGTAACTTTACACGGAGTTGAGATGAATACAAGTCCAAAAATTAGGTTAAAGAGATCCTTAACCCCAGGATCTGTCCCTAATCTAGAACAGTTGACTTATGGTGAGTTAGCTATCAACCATTTTGATGGTACTGTATTTGTTCGTCAAGATACTGAAGGTGTAGGAATCGCAACCCGAGTGGTTACGGTTGGTGCTGGTAGAAGTATTGGTAATACGTTTTTTGTTACTGTAGAAGGTAATGATTTAAATAGTGGTTTAACACAACAAGATGCTTTTGCAAGTGTAAAGAGAGCATCTGAAGTTGCTCAACCAGGTGATACTATTAAAGTTTCTGCTGGTCTTTATACCGAAAATAATCCTATTGTTCTTAGGGATAATGTATCTGTAGAAGGTTTTGAATTAAGAAACTGTTATATTGCTCCAAATAACTCAAATAAAGATTTATTCCATATCAATAATGCATGTCACTTAACTGATTTAGCATTTATTGGTAAAGGTGCTGATATTGGTGGTGGTTCTAAAGGCGTTCAGGATGGTGGTTCTGATCCTGGATTCCTTGGTGAACCAATGCAAAGTGACAAGGCAGTTATTGCTTTCGTTCCTTTAGAAGGTGTAGCATCAGATAGATATTTTGATGGTTCAAGAATGATCCGTCAGAATGCGGATTATATTGCAGGTGAGGCAGTTGGTTTCCTGACTAGTGGATTTAGTGGTGTTGCTGGATCTCATAGAGCACAGGATGCTGCGAGACTTATTGATCTTAATGCTGAATATATTGCAGCAGAAGCAGTAGGATTTATCACTAGTGTTAATTATGCTGGTGGTGCATTTACGATGTCATTCAGCACTGCCAGAAACTGTCAGGATGATGTTCATGATATTTTAGAAGTAGTAGCACATGATTTAAGAGCAGGTTATAGAGATGGAACTCAAGCAAATATTAAAACCGTAGGTGCTGCACAGTCATATTTTGTTGGTGGAGCACTTTCACATATTCTAGGTGTTGGTATTTCTGAAGCAACCATTGCAGCAATGGATCGTGCTGCTGGTATTGCAACATTTGCTATCAATAATAAACCATATGGATTTGAAAATGTTGGTAGTGGAGTAACTGTTACGGCATTTAATTATACTCCAAATACGGGTATTGCTACAGTTACAACACTAATTGGTCATGGATTAAGTACAACAGATCATGTTACTTTCTCTGGACTCGCATTTACTTGTGCAACTGAGCACTCTGGTGTAACAACAACTATTTTTCCAGATGGAAGTGCTCCTTCTGGTTTCAACTTCAAGATTGACTCGGATGGTTTATTTAATACCAATCAATTTGTTATTAATGCTGGTATTTCTACTATTGAAACATTCTATACAGCAAGTTCTGGAACAGCAACAACCGTCACCCAATACAGCACTTTTGAACAACAGTTTGATACTGGAGCAGCTGCAGGAACAACTCTTCGTGGTGAAAACGTTGTAGGTAATGGTATTTGTCTCAATGTCAACAATGACATTACCGAACTGGTAGGAATTGTAACCAGTGCGATTGGTGCAGGTAATACTGATAGTCTTCCAGGAATTACCACTGGCATGAGACTAGAGCAAGATAAGTGTCGTCGTGATGTTGCAAAAATTTGGAAAGCTGTTTGCTATGACATCACCCGTGGTGGTAATACAAAAGTTGTTGGTGCTGGTAAGTCTTATTATGATGCAAATGGCAATAGACTTACTGCTCTTTTAGTTGATCCCGATGAATATGAGCAATCTGTTATTGCACTAGAATATTCAAAAGATGTAGTAAGAAGAATTGTTAATAACGTAAGAGATGGTTCTTATACTATTGGAACTGCATTTAACATTACCGCAGGAGATTATTCTGCATCTGCAGGTATTATTACAGTAACAACTAATGTTGGTCATGGTTTAACTGATAAGGATACTGTTAAACTTGCTGGTCTTGGATTCAGTTGTGCTGCTCATAATAATGTAATTTCTATCACAGATTTCCAGTATGATAGACAATCGGGTTTCAGTACTATATTTGTGGGTTCAGATCATGGATTAAGTTCTGGTGATGAATTTGAACTTCGTGGTATCAAGATGGACTGCGGTGATTCTGGTACTGGTCCATCTGTCAGTGTTTCAGGAGCATCATACAATGAAGGTACAGGTGTTCTTGACTTAACAACTGGTGCAGCACATGGAGCACATGTAGGAAAAACTGTACAAATTAAAGGATTGACATGGAGTTGTGCTAGTTCTGGACTGGGACCAGTTGTTAACGTATCATCAGCAGTGTATGATGAAAATAGTGGCAGTCTAACAGTTACTACTTCAGGTGTTTCTGGTATTCATACTGGTGAAACCGTTCAACTTAAGAATCTTGAATTTAGTTGTCCTGGTGGTTCTGGTATTACTACGACAATCTTTCCAGATGGAACAAGTAACTTCATTCCAGGGTATGGTCCAGATGTATTCAGAGTTGCCACAGTAAATTCAACGACTGAGTTTGCCGTTAATGTTGGACCTTCCACTATTGCACATACCTACGTTAGTGGTGGTACTGCACAAGCAGGTATTACAACAACTGTCTTCCCAGATGGAACAAGTAACTTCGTTCAAGGTTATGGTCCAGATGTATTCTTAGTCACTGCTTCAAATGGAACCTCTACACTTTCAGTTAATGTAGGTGTATCTACAATCGCAACAACTTACGTTAGTGGTGGTACTGTACAAGCAGGTATAACCACATCAATTTATCCAGATGGTGTACAAGGTGGTGGTGATGCTATCTTTGATGCATATGTCGGCACTGGAGGAACAATCATCTTCACAAATGTAGGTATTTCCACGATTGAACATACTTACAATTCTGGTGGTGAACTACGAATTGGTGTTACTACATCAATCTTCCCAGATGGAACATTTGGTGATTGTTTTGAAGTCAAAGATTATATCTCTGATACTAAAGTAGCAATCAACGTTGGTTTATCAACTTTTGCTCATAGTTATGCAAGTGGTGGAACAATTCAGAAGACAAGAACCTTCAGACCAGATATTGGTCAAATTAGAGATGTAAGTATTCAAATTGATTCTGATACTGGCAATAACAATACTGTTGGTAACTGTAAGAATGTTATTTCCGCAGTCAATACCGCAGTTGGTGTTGCTACTGCAATCATCGAAGATGGTTTTAGAGCACTTCAAGAACCTCTTTATCTAACTCCAACTGATGCTACTTACGATCCAGTTGGTGGTGCATTAACAGTTACTGTAGCAGGTCATCCACTAACAACTTCAGATAAAGTAAAACTTTCTCCCAACTCAATTAATTTCACTTGTAACTCTGATGGCAACATCACTACAATTGGATATCCAGATAAAACCAGTCCAATTTTTGATAAGTTTGTAGGTATCTCTCAGACAACATCAAGCACATTCACAATTAATGCTGGATCAATTGCTGCTTTCGGTGCAGGATATGTACATACGTTTGTTTCTGCAGCAACATCTGCAGTGAACTATGGTGGTTCTGGTATTTCTACCAGATTCCCAGGCAATGGTGGTGCTGGATCCGACTTTATAAATGACCCAACATTCTCTCCAGGTACTGATGGTCCAGTTCTAAAAGGTCCTTACATTAGAAACTGTACTAACTTTATTGAAAATAGCATCGGTATGAGAATCGATGGTTTCGATGCTGATCCAGGTGATAAAGACGAACTAGGTGTACAGGGATCAATGAGTGTTGACTCATATACTCAATATAATCAAGGTGGTATCGGAGTATCCATCACAAACGGTGCATATGCTCAGTTGGTGTCTATCTTTACTATCTGCTGTAACGAAGCAATCGTAACCCTTACAGGTGGTCAGTGTGACCTTACAAACTCCAACTCTTCTTTCGGTGAGTTTGGTCTAGTTTCTAAAGGTGTTGGTGATGAAAACTCCAGTTCTAACTATAGACAGACTGCTGAGGTTGTTAAGGCAGGTGATCCTGGAAGATCAGATGCTCAAGGTCGATATGATATCGGTGATAGAAGAGTTGTTCTATCGGGTGTTGGTACACAAAGACCTTATGATGGTCAGACACTATTCTTTGACGAACTCTACTTCTCTGTAGAGAAAGTAAAAATTACTAATCCTGGTTCTGGTTATGAGGGTGCTGTCCCAGGTGTTGTATTCTCTGATCCAACGGGTCCAGATGGTATTACCGCACAAGGTATTCCCATTATTGAAGATGGACAAGTTGTTGATTTCTTGGTTGCTAACTCTGGTACTCAGTATCAAGAAAATTCATTCCCAACAATCACAATTACACCACCTACTAGTGGTGTTCAGGCAACAGTTGAAGTCCAAAGAATGCAACCACTTTACTTCAAGGTTGCATCTTCGACACTTCCTAGTAGTGGAATTGCAACTGTCACCATGAACCAAGGACTAAATAATAATTTAACGGGTGGTGAAATTGCCTATATAACTCGTCAGAGTTTGCAGATTACATCTTCACACTCATTTGAATATGTCGGTGCAGGAAACACGATCCTTACCGCAAGACCTTCAGTTGGAGGTATCATCATTCAGGACAATGAAGTTGTTCAAGAGGACGGTGGTCTTGTAGTTTATACAAGTACTGACCAGGCAGGTAACTTCCGAATTGGTGATGGTATTCAAATTGACCAGGCAACTGGAACGATCTCAGGTCGTGTCTATATTAAATCATTGTTCAACAGCGTCACACCATTTATTCTAGCACTCGGAGGTTAAATCATGGCAGCAGTTGCAGTTAACAACTTCAGAACAGTCATACATACAGTCAGTACAGGTGCAGCAGAAGAAATTTATACTGCACCTACTGGTTACACATCAGTGTTCCTACTAGTTCAGGTAACTAACACTGATCCATCAACAAAAACAGTAAGTCTTTATCATAAAAGAGAATCTACTGAAACAGCACTCTTGATAGATTATCCAGTTGCTGCTAAAGACAGTTTGAGTTTACTTAATGGTAAACTTGTATTACAAACTGGTGATAAATTAGCAATCACTGGTAATGCATCAGGTGTGCTTAAATTAGTAGCATCTGTACTGGAGACATCCAACTTCTAATACGGTAATAAATCAATGCAAGCACGTAAAAGGTTTTTTTCAGGTAGAGAAACATCTTTATCTCTGGGAATAAAAGATTTTTCTGCAAATGACACAGTTCTTGAAGTAACAGAAGGACGAGTTGGATTTGGCACAACTGCAGCTGCATATCAACTTACCGTTAACGGTGATATGCAATTGCATAATGAATTATATGACTATACCAATAGTCCAGGAACTCAAGGTCTAACTCTAATCTCTACTGGTTCTTCTGTCGTTTGGGGAACACCAGAAATTACCTTTGGTGGTATTACTGTTCAAGAAGAAGGTGTAACGGTTGGTAGTGCTGGTAGTGTTCAAGTAATAAACTTTGTTGGTCAAAGTATTGAAGCAACCGCATTCCAAGGTATTGCAACAGTAACAGTAGATCCTTTTGATCCATCTGGTGATAACACCATGGTTCAATTTAACGATAATGGTAGTTTTGGTGGTGCTACTGGACTAGTATTTAATAGTACTTTAGATAAAGTTGGAGTTGGTGCAACTGTATTTGGATCAGAAACACTCTTTGTTACTGGTAGCATAGGTGTTACTAGTGAGATGAATGTTGAGAAAGTATTTGTCTCAGATAAATCACCTTCTGCTCCAAACGAACTTGCCAGTAAAGAATATGTTGACCTTTTTGCGACAGCATCACTTGTTGTTCAGCAGGCTGTAGCAGTTGGTTCTACTCAAGATCTTAATGCATCATATACTGATGGACCTACAGCAGGAATTGGTAATAGTCTATTAGGTAGTGGTGCTCGATTATCAGCAAACGCAAACGGACAATTGATCATAGATCAATATGAAGTTGAAGATGGTGATAGAATTCTAGTTAAAGATCAAACTAATGAAGCACATAATGGATTTTATGTTGCAATTTCAACTGGTAGTGCGTCAACTCCATTTATTCTCGAAAGAGCACAAGACTTCGATCAACCCGATGAAATTATTGAAGGTGCTTTCTCCTTCGTAACGAATGGTACTGAAAATGGTGCTAATGGTTTCGTTCTTATTAATGTTGATCCAGACTTTACTTTTGATGGTTCATCATATGTTGGTTTCTCTACAATCAGATTTACCCAGTTCTCTGCTGCAGGTCAGGTAGAAGCAGGTGATGGTCTGTATAAAGAGGGATCTGTTATTAATGTTGGTACTGCAAGTTCTGATCGTATTCGTGTCAATGAGGATGATATTGACCTTGCTACAGTAAGCACATCAGAAACATTCAGTGATACAACAACTGAGAAATTCTTTGTCACTGATATTATAACTGATGGATACGGTAGAGTAACTGGTATCACAAGTGACAAGCATCAGTTTGCATCATATACAGATCATGGTGTTATAAGACTTGATCCTCTTGCATTCCACATTAATCCAGTTTCTGGTATTATGAGTCAGGCGGTTTATACTAATATAACCAACCTGAATATGCCTCTAGGTAATGAAGTTGGTATTGCAACTATCAATCTAATCAAAGGATGTGATATTGATACCAATGGTGATATCTTATCAATGCAAAATGCCAACTTCCTTGGCATTGTCACTGCAAATTCATTCGTTGGTGATGGATCTAACCTAAGTAACATTATTACTGGTGTTGGTCTTGCTACTGCAGGTGGATATGTTGGTAGTGGTGCAACTACTCTGGACTTTAGAGGTCCTGGTGCTGGTCAAGTAACGATTGACATTGCTAGTGGTATTGGTACTGTTAATGTTGAAGGTGGTACTGATGTAAATGATATTGGTGATGCAAACCAAGTTTTATTCAAAGATAATAACAACGTTGCAACCACATCAGCAAACTTACAGTTCAATGGAACTAACCTAACTTGTGCTGGCACAGTTACTGCAAACTCTGACGAAAGACTTAAGAAAAATATTGAGACAATTACAGATGCACTTCACAAAGTAACAGGTTTACGTGGTGTTGAATATGATCATAAAAATACTGGGGATCATTGCTTAGGTTTAATTGCACAAGAAGTTGAGCAAATTATTCCTCAAGTTGTATATGAAGGTGTTGATGGTGTCAAGTCAGTTGCTTATCAAAATATTGTTGCTCTCTTAATTGAAGCAGTAAAAGATCAGCAACGTCAGATTGATGAACTTAAAGCAAAACTAGACTAAATAATTTCACTAAGTCATATAAATCATGGCAAAGACCTGCAAACCAGGATATTACTGGTGTTATACTGATAAGAAATGTAAGAAAATTCCTGTCGGTTGGCATGTGGGTCGTGGTGGAGTGATTGAAAAAGATGATGAAGAGACTGATAAAAATAATGGAAATGGTGAGTCTTCTGAAGGTAATGGTGGTGAAAGTGGTGGCGGGATGAGTGAGGGAAGTCTTCGTAAGTGGTTTAAAGGATCCAAGTCTAAAGATGGTAAAGGTGGTTGGGTCAATGTAGTCACTGGTGGCACATGTGCTAGTGATAAACCAGGTGAAGGAACTCCAAAGTGTGTTTCTTCATCAAAACGTTCTAGTATGAGCAAGAAAGAAAGACTTTCTGCTGCTAGAAGAAAGAAGGCAGCAGATCCTGGTCAACAGAGTAAATCAGGTGCTGCTAAACCAACTTATGTTGCAACAGATAAAAAAGAAGAAGTAGAAATTACTGATGCATACGGTGAACCATTCGCAGTAATTAACGACATCATCGAGAAGGAACCAATGAAATCAAACGCACCCGATATTGAGAGTTATGAAACTTATGATATTGAAGCAATGACAGAAGGAAAAGATAAAAAAGGAAAGGGTAGTGGCACAAAAGATGCTTGCTATCATAAGGTCAAGTCTCGTTATTCCGTATGGCCTTCTGCATATGCATCAGGTGCATTAGTTAAGTGTCGTAAGAAAGGTGCTGCTAATTGGGGCAATAGCACAAAGAAGGAAGAAACAGAGATTGGTGAAGCATGTTGGAAAGGTTATGAGAAGAAGGGTATGAAGACTATGTTTGGAAAGAGATATCCAAACTGTGTTAAGAAAAAAAAGACAAGAAAAGAAGAAGTGGAACCAAAAGAGGTTTGTCCATACTGCAGTTGTGATCCCTGTGAATGTGAAGGTGTAGCAATTGAAGAGGCAGTAAGAGTTCCTGCAAAAACTGGTAACATTTTATCCGTCATGGTTACATGGAGAGGTAAAGGATATTCCATCAAGATGTTCTTCCCACAAGCAAAGAGACCTACCAGACAGGAAGTTGAACTTGAAGTCCAAAAGGTCTATCCTGGTGGTAGAGTAAGATATATGGAAATTGCAGATGTTAAACCTGGTGAGCAATTCCTTCAAGTTTCTGAAGGTGCTGCATGGACCAAGAAGTCTGGTAAGAATAAAGAAGGTGGTCTCAATGAAAAAGGACGTAAGTCTTATGAAAGAGAGAATCCTGGTTCTGATCTGAAAGCACCTTCTAAGAAGAAGGGTAATAAGAGAAGAGCATCATTCTGTGCAAGAATGAAAGGTATGAAGGCAAAACTAACTTCTGCCAAGACTGCTAGAGATCCAGATAGCAGAATAAACAAATCATTAAGAGCTTGGAATTGTTGAGGTTAGTGTATGAGTGACGTATATCTTGGTAATCCTAATCTAAAAAAAGCAAATACACCTCAAGAGTTCACGAAAGAACAGATTGAGGAGTTCATTAAGTGTAAAGAAGATCCCGTATATTTTGCAAAAAATTATGTAAAGATCGTAACACTTGATCATGGTCTTCAACCATTCAAGTTGTATGACTTTCAGGAAAAGTTAGTTAATAGATTTCATGAGAATCGATTTAACATTTGTAAGATGCCACGACAGACTGGTAAGTCTACGACGTGTGTGTCTTATCTACTTCATTATGCGGTATTTAATGACAGTGTAAATATTGGTATCCTGGCAAACAAAGCAGCAACTGCCCGAGAACTTCTCGATAGGTTACAAACTGCTTATGAGAACTTGCCACGGTGGATGCAACAGGGTATTATATCCTGGAACAAAGGTAGTTTGGAGTTAGAGAATGGGAGTAAAATACTGGCAGCATCTACGTCTGCGAGTGCTGTCCGAGGTATGTCTTTTAACATCCTCTTTCTCGACGAGTTCGCATTCGTCCCGAACCATGTTGCTGACTCGTTCTTTGCCTCTGTTTATCCTACTATTACTTCTGGTAAAAGTACCAAGGTAATTATTGTATCTACTCCACATGGTATGAATCATTTCTACCGTTTGTGGCATGATGCCGAAAGAGGGAAGAATGAGTATATTCATACAGATGTTCACTGGTCTGAAGTTCCTGGAAGAGATTCTAAGTGGAAAGAACAAACCATTGCCAATACATCAGAAGCACAATTTAAGGTTGAGTTTGAGTGCGAGTTCTTAGGATCTGTTGATACACTCATTGCTCCAAGTAAACTGAGAACGTTGGTGTATGATTCACCAATGCATAAAAACGCAGGTTTGGATGTCTATGAACCAGCAAAAGAAAACCATGATTATGTAATGACGGTAGACGTTGCCCGAGGAGTTGGTAATGACTACTCTGCATTTGTTGTTGCAGACATTACAGAGTTTCCTCATAGGATTGTGGCGAAGTATCGGAATAATGAGATCAAACCGATGCTGTTCCCCAGTATCATCTATGAAGTGGCAAGAAATTATAATGGTGCATATATTTTATGTGAGGTAAATGATGTTGGTGATCAAGTAGCATCTATTTTACAATATGATCTAGAATATCAAAATGTTCTTATGTGTTCTATGAGAGGACGTGCTGGTCAGATTGTGGGTCAAGGATTCTCTGGTAAAAAAACACAGTTGGGTGTTAAGATGTCCAAGACTGTAAAGAAAGTTGGATCACTTAACCTTAAAGCACTAATTGAAGAAGACAAATTAATTTTCAATGACTATGAGATTATTGCGGAACTAACAACTTTTATTTCAAAACATAATTCATTTGAGGCAGAAGAGGGTTGTAATGATGACCTTGCAATGTGTCTTGTCATCTATGCATGGTTAGTAGCACAAGACTACTTTAAGGAACTTACCGATCAAGATGTGAGAAAAAGATTATATGAAGATCAAAAAAATCAGATAGAACAAGATATGGCACCATTTGGATTCTTGAATGATGGATTAGAAGATACTAGTTTTGTTGATGCTCAGGGTGATCGATGGTCTAATGCATCGGTTGGTGAATATGGTGATATGTCATATATGTGGGATTATAATTAATGGATTTTGATGAGCAAATAAAACTAGGGCATCTGTTATTATATGATAGAGAATGTAGAGTATGTGGACAATCTAAAAATTTGGTTAGTGAATTTTATAGAACTCGTAAGGATAGAGGACCAGTAGCATCTTCATATTCATATGAATGTAAGTCGTGTACGATAAAAAGAATTTTGAGTAATAAGAATTGTGATAATCGATGGGAATATCCAGATTGGTAGTTCACGTCCAGTTTCCCACATGAAAAGTAGCATTTTAATAAATATTTTTTAGATAAACTGAATCACACGGAGAAAAACATGGCGACTCCTCAATTATCTCCAGGAGTATTAATCCGAGAGGTTGACTTAACTGTTGGAAGAGCTGATAATGTTTTAGATAATATTGGTGCTATTGCCGCACCATTTGCAATCGGTCCAATCGATTACCCAATTGACATTTCAACTGAACAACAACTTATCGAGAGTTTTGGTAAACCACTATCTACCGACTCTCAGTATGAGTACTGGATGTCAGCATCTTCCTTCCTTTCTTATGGTGGAGTCCTTAAGGTAGCAAGAACAGATGGAAGCAATCTAGTCAATGCTAACGCAGCAATTGCTGCTGATCAGACAACTTCATCTGCTGGAGATGCATCACTAAAAATTAAAAATATTGATGATTACAACTTAAATCATGCCGACGAAGTAGCAGCTTATGCATTTGCCGCTAAGACTCCTGGTGAGTGGGCAAATGAACTTACGGTTGCATTTATTGATGATAGAGGAGATCAAGTCCTCACAGTATCTGATGCATCTAGTGTTTCTGTTGGTGCTGCTGTTACTTACTTCTATAATAACGAAGTTCTAGTTTCTGGTGGGTCAACTTCATCACTATCTGGTGAAAAACTAGAAGGTGTTGTTACTGAAGTTGATGGAACTAATGTTACGGTTAAAGTTGTTCAAAGAGTATCTGCTGCATCTACTGCATACGCACTAGATTACGCAGAAGGTTCTGAAGTAGCATCTTTCCCATCCACAGCAGACATTGGTGGAAGTGCTGGTCAGATTCAAATCGGTGCTGGTGCTGGTGCAACTGTCAGTGCAAGCAAAGATTGGTATGATCAACAAACAATTTCACTAGAGAACGGAATCCTTTATTGGAGTCAGATCGCACCAAAACCTGGAACTAGCAACTATGCTAATGAAAGAAGTGGTAGATCTGATGAAATGCATATTGCAGTCATCGATGACTACGGTAGTGTAACTGGAATCAAAGCAAATCTTCTTGAGAAGCACGTTGGTCTTTCTAAGGCAAAAGACGCAGTATCTGCAGTCAATTCACCTCAGAAAATCTACTATTCTCAGTATATTGCAGACTTCTCAGAGTATATCTACGTTGGTGATAATGTCTCTGACGGAAGTGGCAACGAAGAAATTGCACAAACTAAAGCAGGTATTTCAACTGCTTCAGGACTTTGGGGTCAGGATGCACAAGATGTTTCTTTTGCAAGTGTTGGTAATATCACCTATAAACTAAAAGGTGGTAAGGACTATGCAGATGGTTCCAATAAAATGCAAGCATCTCTTTCAGATCTTGTTACATCATACAGACTCTTCACTAATGAAGAGGAATTCCCAGTTGATTACCTAATCATGGGACCTGGTATGACTAATAAGTATGAGTCCCAAGCAAAAGCACAGGAACTCATTGCAATTGCTGAAGGTAGAAAAGATTGTGTTGCTGTAATTTCACCACATCGTACTGATGTTGTTGATATTGCTAATTCAGAAACTCAGACAACTAACATTCTCAACTTCTATTCATCACTTGCATCTTCTTCTTATGCAATCTTTGATACTGGATACAAGTACACTTACGATAGATTTAACAATAGATTCCGTTACATTCCAACGAATGCAGACGTTGCTGGTCTATGTGTAAGAACTTCTATTGAAGCATATCCTTGGTTCTCACCTGCTGGTCAACAGAGAGGTGTTATCAACAATGCAGTTAAACTTGCATATAACCCAAACAAAACACAGAGAGATCGTCTCTATCCTAAGAGAATTAACTCAATTATTAATTCTCCAGGAACAGGTATTATCCTCTTCGGTGATAAGACCGCACTAGGTTATAACTCAGCATTCGACAGAATTAATGTTCGTCGTCTATTCCTCACAGTAGAGCAAGCACTCAAGAGTGCTGGTGATGCACAACTCTTTGAACTCAACGATGAGATCACAAGAGCAAACTTCATCAACATTGTCGAACCATACCTACGTGATGTCCAAGCAAAGAGAGGTCTTTACGGATTCCTAGTTGTTTGTGATGAATCTAATAACACTCCCGATATCATTGACAACAATGAATTCAGGGCTGATATTTTCCTCAAGCCTACAAAGTCAATCAACTACGTCACTCTAACATTTGTTGCAACACGCACAGGTATTAGTTTTGAAGAAGTTGCTGGCAGAGTTTGATATTCATTTTTTATAAATTTAATTAGGGAGCGTACACTAAAATGGCAAACAACCCAAGCCTCAAAAATCTTTCATCATTTAAAACCAGACTTGCTGGTGGTGGTGCAAGACCAAATATCTTTGAAGTTCAGTTAGATGATTTTCCCGCAGAAGTAAAGTCTTTCTGGGGAAGTGAAGAAAAAGTTGATTTCAGATTCTTCTGCAAAACAGCTCAACTTCCTGCATCTAACATTGCATCAATCGAAATTCCTTTCAGAGGTAGATCATTGAAGGTTGCGGGAGACCGCACCTTCGATACCTGGACTGTAACGGTTATCAATGATGAAGACTTTAAGATCAGACATGCTTTCGAGGCATGGATGAACTTACTTTCCAAACTTGATAACGCAACTGGTGCAGTTAACCCAACCTCATATATGAGGAACGCAACTGTTCACCAACTTGGTAGATCAGATAGACTTGAAGGAACAAAAGTTCGTGACAAGGTTAATTCTGCTGGTCCTGGTGGTGGTTCTTCTGGAAGTGGTGATAGCACCGTTCTAAGAACTTACAATTTCATTGACATTTTCCCAACAAATGTTTCTGCAATTGATCTTTCCTATGATACCACAGATACCATTGAAGAATTCACTGTAGAATTCCAAGTTCAGTACTTTGAAATGGCTGGTGGTCCTGGAACCCTCAGGTAATATCTACTAAATAGGTAAAACTTAGCAATTAAATTATGGCTAGACTTTTTGGATTTTCAATTGAAGATTCAGACCCAAAGTCACCGTCAGTTGTCTCCCCCGTTCCTCCAAATAATGAGGACGGGGTTGACCACTATTTGAGTACGGGATTTTTTGGATCTTACGTTGATATAGAAGGTGTATATCGAACAGAGTTTGATTTGCTCAGAAGATATAGAGAGATGTCTCTACATCCTGAGGTAGATAGTGCTATTGAAGATATTGTTAATGAAGCAATTGTTTCCGATACTAATGATAGTCCAGTAGAAATTGAACTATCAAACCTTAATGCTAGTGAGGGTATTAAGAAAAAAATTAGAGAAGAATTTAAGACTATTCTAGATTTATTGGATTTTGATAAGAAGTCTCACGAAATTTATAGGAATTGGTATATTGACGGAAGACTTTATTACCATAAGGTAATTGATTTAAAAAAACCTCAAGAAGGTATTCAAGAATTACGTTATATTGACGCAATGAAAATGCGTTATGTCCGTAAGACCAAAAAAGATAATTCTAACCCAAATGTTTTGGTTAGAAAAAACACCGAAGATCCAATGGATTATGTGTTTCCTGAGGTAGAAGAGTACTTTATGTACACTCCAAAACTTCAATATCCAAACCAGGCAGCTGGTGGAATGAATGATTCTAAGGGTGTAAAAATTTCAAAAGATTCTATTTCATATTGCACTTCTGGTCTTGTAGATAGAAATAAAGGATCAACACTTTCATATCTACATAAAGCAATTAAATCACTCAATCAACTAAGAATGATTGAGGATAGTCTTGTAATCTATAGACTATCAAGAGCACCAGAACGTAGAATATTCTACATTGATGTTGGTAATCTACCCAAGCAGAAAGCAGAACAATATCTGCGTGATGTTATGAGTAGATACCGTAACAAACTAGTGTATGATTCTAGCACTGGTGAGATTCGTGATGACAAAAAGCATATGAGTATGCTTGAAGATTTCTGGTTGCCTCGTCGTGAAGGAGGTCGTGGTACTGAGATCACAACTTTACCAGGTGGTCAAAACCTTGGTGAAATTACTGATATTGATTACTTCAAAAAGAAACTATACCAGTCACTCAATGTTCCACCATCAAGAATGGATAGTGATAGTGGTTTCAATCTCGGTCGTTCTTCTGAAATTTTAAGAGATGAGTTGAAGTTCACTAAGTTTGTTGGACGTTTGAGAAAAAGATTCTCAAATATGTTCAGTGATATGCTGAAGACTCAACTTATTCTTAAGAATATTGTTACTCCTGATGATTGGGAAATAATGAGTGAGCATATTCAATATGACTTCCTCTATGATAATCACTTCTCAGAACTCAAAGAAACTGAGTTGATGACAGAAAGACTTAATATGGTTGCAACTGCAGAACCATATGTTGGTAAGTATTTCTCACAAGATTATCTAAGAAGAAAAATTCTTCGTCAAACTGATGAGGAAATTATTGAGCAGAATAAACTCATCGATAAAGAAATTAAGACAGGAGTTATTCCCGATCCAGCAACAATTGATCCACAAACAGGAATGCCATTTGCACCTGAAGGTGGAGATTTGGGTAAACCAGTAATGGAACCCGATATAGAATCAGATACTCAAGCAACTGAAGCACCAGAAATTGGTGCAAAAGATCTCAAAAATGGTGAGATCTAATAAATAAAAATGTTACCCCTTTAAAAATCATGGACGATTTAATGGATATGATCCTACAAGATGAGTCACCTACTAATATTAGTGACAAAATCAAAAACATGCTCTTTGCAAAAAGTGCAGAAAAGATTGATGCTTTGAAACCATCTATTGGTAGTGCAGTCTTTGATGAGACGGAAGTTGAATCTGAGGAGGAATAAATATGGAAGAAGAATATCCGATTACAGACTCTGATGATATGCCACTAGATAATAGTGAGACTGGTTATTCATCAGACGAATCATCACCAATGGAGGAATAAGTATCATGTCAATGGGACCATTCAGAACTTTAAGTAGTAGTTATTTTTCATTAGGTTCTAGCAATGATAGTACTTGCGAGAGTGCTACATATGTCAGAATTACAAATATCAATTCATCAACTGCTTACGATTTTAAAGTAAGAACTACTGCAAACGATGATTCTACTACAATAGCAAAAACCGTTATTGGACCTGGTGAATCTTTTATTCTTAAAAAAGATCCAGCAGAGTTCATTCATGGTGCTTCTTCAAATATCTATGCATCACCAATATCACCTAGAGAATAATGTCTTCAGATAATAGAGCAATTAAATTAAAAGGGTTAACCCTTCATACTCCATCATCATATAGCACTATTGATGATGCAGTTTACGTTAGGGTAGTTAGTTTTTCCACTGGTGGTCAGAACTTCAGAGTTGCTAATGATGCATCTGGAACCGATGTTGTTGCAAGATATGCAGTGAGTCCCAGGGAAACAATCTATATCAAAAAAGAACCAGGTCAATATCTTGGTGGTGGATCTAGCTCCTTAAGATGCAGTTCTGTATCAGTAGAAGGTTAAGGAAACTAAATAATAAATAAAGTCACGTTTTTACGATGAAACTAATTAGAGAAGAGATAGAAAAGGTAGAAGTTATTACCGAAACAAGAAACGGTAAGAAAACTCTTTATATTCAAGGACCTTTTCTCCAAACCGAACAGCAAAATCGTAACGGCAGAGTATATCGTCGTAACGTAATGGAACGTGAGGTGAAGAGATATACTGATGAGCATATTACTAAAGGTCGTGCTCTAGGTGAACTGGGTCATCCAGATGGTCCAACTATTAATCTTGATCGTGTTTCTCATAAGATCGTTTCTCTTGAGCAAAAGGGAAATGACTTTATTGGTAAAGCACAAATTTTATCTACACCAATGGGTAAAATTGCCGAGTCTCTTCTTAAAGAAGGTGTGATGCTCGGAGTTTCTTCTCGTGGTATTGGTTCACTTCGTCCAACTAAAGAAGGTTATTCTGAAGTTGGTGAAGACTTCATGTTGGCAACTGCTGCTGATATTGTTGCAGATCCTTCTGCACCTGATGCTTTTGTTTCTGGAATTATGGAAGGAAAAGAATGGGTTTGGGAAGGAGGAATTCTTCGTGAACAAAATGCAGCAAAAACTGCACGTAGAATCAACACCTTAGTTGATCAAAAAGCACTTGATGAGCATAAGTTAAGTCTATTCAACGACTTTTTAAATTCACTATAAGTAGTGGTACTTACATAAAAATAATTAATTTATAAATAAATATAGTTAATCTAATCTACTAAAAGATAAACGGAGAGTCTCAAATGTCTAGTGACAACAATTTACAGGAAATGGAAGTAGGCACAAAGCAATCCAGTACTGCTGTTAACTCTGGAGCTGCTAAAGCAGATCCAATGCCCACAATGGCAGATCCTGGAACTCAACTTGCTTCTGTAGAAGATCTCGGTGGTCCTACTCCCGAGAATTATAAGTCTGATGATGATTCAGCAAAACTCAAAGAACCAGCTGCAACACTCAAGCAAGTTAGAGATGTTGTTAATAAGTCTGCTGGTAAAGCAGATGCAATGCCTGCTGGTATGAAAGAAGAAGAGGAAATCACTGATGAAGTGGTTGCTGAAGAAGAAACCACAGGAGAAGAAGTAGTATCTGAAGAAGATACTACTGAAGAAGAAGTGGTTGCTGAAGAAGAATCAACAGAAGAAGTTGAGGTTGTTGCTGAATATGATATGGAGGAAGATGTTAATGCACTTCTCCAAGGTGAGGAACTCTCCGAAGAATTCCAAGAAAAAGCAAAAACCATCTTTGAAACTGCAATCAATGCAAAGGTTGCACAAGTTAAAGAAGGTCTAGAAGCACAATACGAAGAAAAACTACTTGAAGAAGTAGTGGAAATTCAAGAGGGTCTAACCGCACGTGTAGATTCTTATCTAGAATATGTTGCTGATGAGTGGGTGTCCGAGAACGAACTTGCAATCGAACACGCACTTAAAGCAGAAATGACTGAATCCTTCCTCTCTGGAATGAAGGATCTTTTTGAAACTCATTATGTATCAATCCCTGAAGAAAAGTATAATGTAATTGATAGCATGGTAGAAAAACTTGATGAAATGGAGACTAAACTCAACGAGCAAATTGAGAAGAATGTTTCCCTAAACTCCCGTCTCGCAGAGACTGTTGCTGAGGGTATTCTTGATCAAGTTTCTGGTGGTCTTGCCGAGACACAGAAAGAAAAGCTCGCTTCACTTGCTGAAAGTGTTGAGTTTGAGAGTGAAGAAAAATATCGTGAAAAGTTGGAAATGCTCAGAGAATCTTATTTCTCTACCAAAGCAACTCCAAAAGCAAAAACTGAGACGTTATCTGAAGGTGCAGACGCAGCTCCAGAAGTAGTTTCTGGGTCTATGTCAGCATATCTGAAGACACTCTCTTCATTTGCTAAAAACTGAATTTAATATTAATCAAACAAAAACAAACACTTAATAGGTAAACCTCAATGTTCAATTCCGAGCAATTGCAGGAGAAGTGGGCACCAGTTCTCGATCATCAGGGTCTTGATAATATTCAAGATTCCCATAAGAGAGCAGTGACCGCAGTCCTGCTAGAAAACCAAGAAAAATTTCTAAGAGAGCAAAACTCTTTTAACAACTCAGGTTCATTCCTCGCAGAAGCACCTACCAACGCAGTTGGTTCTGACGGATTCCAAGGTGGATCCGCTGCTGGTGGTCCTACCGCAGGTTTCGACCCCGTTCTAATTTCACTAATTAGACGTTCAATGCCTAACTTGGTCGCATATGACCTCGCAGGTGTTCAACCAATGAGTGGTCCTACTGGACTCATCTTCGCAATGCGTTCCCGCTACACCAACCAGAGCGGAACTGAAGCAATGTTCAACGAAGCAGATACTGCTTTCTCTGGACAGGATTCAGGATTCAACAACACCACTGGAATGACTGGTGTTGCTGCTGGTATGGGTACTACCGCACAGTCTGGTAGCAATCCTTCCGTCCTCAACCCAACCGCATCTGCTAACGAGCTAGATTATAACGTTGGTCAGGGCATGAGAACTGACGATGCTGAGAATCTCGGCGTCTCTGATCAGTTCAACGAGATGGCATTCAGCATTGAGAAAGTTACTGTGACTGCAAAGTCCAGAGCACTCAAGGCAGAATACTCCCTAGAACTAGCACAAGACATTAAGGCAATTCACGGTCTTAATGCTGAGGCTGAACTCGCAAACATTCTCTCTACTGAGATTCTTGCTGAGATCAACCGTGAAGTCATCAGAACCATCTATAAGGTTGCTGAACAAGGTGCTACCGTCAACACCGCAACTGCTGGTGAGTTCGATCTAGATATCGACTCCAACGGTCGTTGGTCTGTTGAGAAGTTCAAGGGTCTTCTGTTCCAAATCGAAAGAGATGCGAACCAGATTGCACAAAGAACTCGTAGAGGAAAGGGCAACATCATCATGTGCTCCGCAGACGTTGCTTCTGCTCTAGCCATGGCTGGTGTTCTAGACTACACCCCAGCACTCAACGCAAACCTTAACGTAGATGACACTGGCAACACCTTTGCTGGTACTCTACTCGGTAAGTTCCGTGTATACATCGATCCATATTCTGCAAACAATGCTGCTAACCAGTATTACGTTGCAGGTTATAAGGGTTCTTCACCTTATGACGCAGGTCTATTCTACTGCCCATATGTACCTCTCCAGATGGTACGTGCAGTTGGAGAAAACACCTTCCAGCCCAAGATTGGCTTCAAGACCCGTTATGGTCTAGTTGCTAACCCATTCGCAGAAGGAACCAACCAGGGTCTAGGTGGACTAACCACCAACTCTAACCGTTACTACAGACGTGTAACTGTTAAGAACCTCATGTGATCTCTATTCACAGAGTTTTCACAGGACCTCTTCGGAGGTCCTTTTTTTATGCCTACATACTAGAGCAGAAAATCAATCCATGCTAAAGACACCAAGAGACATCGTAAATGATAGACTTTCGTGGTCTAGTGATGTGGCAATAAAAAATCATTGTGTATATGTTTTAGAGAAATATCTGAAGGAAGAACCACAACTAACACCTGAGCAATTGAAGGAAGCACTCGGAGAATACTTGATGGGATTAGAGTGATAAATAGAGTATCCAAGGATCTCTATCGTTGTGGTTACAAGATCAATAGCATTTAAAAAACAGATTGCGAATAGGAATTTCCTTTCACCAACTGGGTTTAAATTTTCATTAACAAGAGCACCCAAACTCTCATATTTTACCAACTCAGCAAATATACCTGGCATAAGTCTAGGAGTTGCTGAACAGGGATCATACTTAAAAATGATTCCAGTCCCTGGTGATATGATGGATTTTGAGGATCTTTCTATTAGGTTCTTAGTTGATGAAGATCTAGGAAATTATCTAGAAATACAAAATTGGATGAGAGGTCTTGGATTTCCAGAATCCTTAAGTGAAATATATGATTTGCAAAATGAGAAAAGTTTATTAGGACAACCATTTTCCGATAACCAACAAAATTTTTATTCGGATGGAACCCTACAAATTTTAACTAATACTGAGAATTTACAGTATAACGTTGTATTCAAAGATATGTTCCCAACATCTCTTTCACAGATGGAATTCGATTCTACAGATACGGATGTTCAATATTTTGCAGCAACAGTAACTTTCAAATATAGTATATACATCATTAATAACAGGTTTAATCAAAGAGTATGACTTTTGACATTGTAATGATTAAAACGATGTGGGACAAAGACTCTCAGATCGATATTGATAATCTCCATGATGAATCACTAAAGATTCCACAACTTCATTCCAAATATTATGACATTTATAATAATTTGGTATTACTAAAAACTAAAGCAAAGCAACAAAAAAATAATATTAGGCATGAAAGGTATGAATATTATTCTGGAAAAGCAGACCCTGATGTTTATATAAAAGATCCCTTTCCCAAAAAAGTAAGAGATAAAGATGCTATGAATAAGTATCTTGATGCTGACGAGAAACTTTCTACTGTCAGTATGAAGATAGAATATTATGATGTAATGATTAATTACGTCGATAGCATACTAAAGCAAATATCTAATCGTACATATCAAATAAAAAACTCAATTGAATTTTTAAAATTCCAAGCTGGATATGGATAATCTAATCATCGAAAAGTGCAATGAAGTATATCTAAAAATAAAAACTGAACCACACATCGAATATGAACTGAGAGATCATTTCAAATTTGAAGTTCCTGGGGCAAAGTTTATGCCTCAATATCGTAAGAGAAATTGGAACGGTGAGATACACTTATTTGATATGAGGACCAAGAGACTTTACATAGGTCTCTTACATCGACTCGTAGAATTTTGTAGTAATTATAATTACACATATGAGTTTGTAACAAACAAATATTACGGAAAACCTTTTGAGGTTAATAGTGAAATTAGTTTAGAGGGAGTTAAGGATTATCTATCTTCGATAACTGCTTTAACCCCAAGAAATTATCAGATTGAAGCAGTTTATGATGCATTAAAATATAACAGAAAGATTCTGTTAAGTCCCACTGCGTCAGGAAAAAGTCTGATGATTTACGCTGTCGTGAGATATCATGTGGATAAGAATCGAAAAATTCTTGTAGTCGTTCCAACGACCAGTCTTGTAGATCAATTAGTCTCTGATTTTCGAGATTACGGATGGGATTCTGATTCATATTGTCACAAAATATATGCAGGGTGTGAGAAAGAAACAGATCTTCCTGTCACAGTTACAACATGGCAGTCTATTTATAAATTAGAACGTAGTTATTTTGAAGATTTTGATGTAGTAATTGGTGATGAGGCACACTTATTTAAAAGTAAATCTCTCATTACAATTATGAATCACCTTCATCATACAAAATATAGATATGGATTTACAGGAACACTTGACGGAACACAGACACATAAGTGGGTGTTGGAAGGATTGTTTGGACCATGTTATAGAGTAACACGTACATCAGAGTTGATGGAAAAGGGTCATGTTTCTGATCTTGAAATTAGATGTTTAATATTAAAACATACTCCGAAAAAATTTGATACCTATGAAGACGAGATACAGTACATAATTGGACATGAAAGAAGAAATAAATTTATAATGAACCTTGCAAAAGGTTTAGAAGGTAACACCCTAATACTTTATAGTCGGGTTGCCGCACATGGTGAACCACTTTTTGAGAGAATAAATAGTTCGGTAAGTGAGGGACGAAAAGTCTTTTTTGTCCACGGTGGAGTTGACTCTGAAGAAAGAGAGGAAGTCCGAAGAATAACTGAAAATGAAAGTAATGCAATTATTGTAGCATCATATGGAACTTTCTCAACGGGAATTAACATTAGAAATCTTCATAATGTTATTTTTGCTAGTCCGTCTAAATCAAGAATCCGCAATCTACAGTCAATCGGTAGAGTCCTGAGGAAGGGCAAAGACAAAAATAAAGCAACTCTTTATGATATTGCAGATGATTGTACAATTAGAAATCTAAAAAACTATACTCTCAATCACTTAATCGAAAGAATTAAAATTTACAATCAAGAAAATTTTAACTATGACATTATAAACATCGATTTAAAGGATTAATGGAAGAAGAATTTTATGCAACGATAAAACTAAAGAATACTGAAGAGATATTTTCTAAGGTATCACCTTCTGACGAAGGTGATAAAAAAATCCTTATGTTATTAGATCCAGTTACTATTGATGAAATTGTAATTAGAGGTCAAGCATGTTATAAAATAGATCCTTGGTTAAAAACATCATCGTCAGATATGATTGTAATTAATATGCAAGATGTTCTAACGATAGTAGAGTGCAGTGATAACCACACTATTAAGATGTATAATGCATTCTGCAGGAAATCAAAAGAAGATCATCGAAAACATAACCTAAGTAGAAAAATGGGGTATCTATCTTCTGTAGATGATACCCGTAAGTACTTAGAAAAACTATTCAATAACTAAAGATATAGTGTTCCTATCAACCTGCACAAAGGTATTCTACACATGGTTTACACATTTGTCAAGCTGTGGTAGAATGGATACATACTGAACTACTGGTAATAATGAAATGCCAAGAAAAAACAAATCGGAACATTATGTAAATAATAGAGATTTCTTAGATGCGATAGTAGAGTACAAGAAAGCAATTGCAGAGGCAGCAGAAAAGGGAGAACCAAAACCTCGGATTACAAATTATCTTGGTGAATGCTTTCTTAAGATTGCAACTCATCTATCATATAAACCAAATTTTGTCAACTACATATTCAAAGATGATATGATCTCTGACGGGATAGAGAACTGTATTCAATATATTCATAATTTTAATCCAGAGAAATCTACAAATCCCTTTGCATATTTTACTCAGATTATCCATTATGCATTCTTGAGACGTATTCAGAAAGAGAAGAAGCAGTTAGATATTAAGAATAAGATTCTAGAAAAGACTGGGTATGATCAGGTGTTTGTTAATGACAATACAGTTGACAACTCCAATTATGCAGACTATAATAGTATCAAAGATGCTGTCTATTCTAAACTCAGAGGAATGGGTTCAAATAACGTATGAAGATTGCCCTTATCACAGACCAACACTTTGGAGCACGTAAGAATTCAAAACTCTTTCATGATTATTTCCTAAAGTTTTACAATGATGTATTTTTCCCGACTCTGAAAGAGGAGGGAATCACTACGATCGTTGATATGGGTGATACTTTTGATAACAGAACTGGTATTAATTTTAGTTCACTCAAGTGGGCAAAAGATAATTACTATGATGTTTTGGAAAGTATGGGATGTAAAATTCATACCATCGTAGGAAATCATACTGCATTTTATAAAAACACTAATAATGTTAATGCAGTTGATCTTCTTCTCCGTGAATATAAAAATGTAGAAGTATATTCCGAACCTTCTGAGGTTACTATTGACGGTCTAAAATTAATGTTTATTCCGTGGATTAATAAGGAAAATGAGGAAACTACTTTCAGACTTCTTAAAAATACAACTAGCAAGATTGCGATGGGGCACCTTGAACTCCGAGGATTTGCTGCTAATAAGCAATGCATCATGGAGCATGGTCATGAGAGCAAATTATTTAAGAAGTTCACCAAGGTCTTCAGCGGTCACTACCACACTAGATCAAATGATAGGAACATCCACTATACAGGAAACTCATACGAAATCTATTGGAACGATGTAAATGATGTACGTGGATTTACATTATTTGATACTGAAACTTTAGAGCATACTTTTGTCAATAATCCCTATAGTATTTTTCATCACGTTTACTATGAGGATACTGATTACAAGACCTTTGATTTTTCAAAGTATCAGGACATGATTGTAAAGGTCATTGTTAGAAAGAAGAGTGACAACAAAAACTTTGAAAAGTTTATTGATAAGTTTTATGGTTCAAATGTTGCAGATCTTAAGATTGTAGAGAGTCAAGACTTCAATGGTTGGTACTCAAAAGATCAAATTGAAGAAATTGAATCTGAGAATACTTTGAGTTTGTTAAATAAGTACATACAAGAATCAGAGATTAATTTGGATAAATCAGAATTATCTAAAATTATCAAAGAAGTGTATCAGGAAGCTTGCGAAATGATCTAGCATGTATATCATTGTAATAGACGGAGAAGAAGATAGAGGTGCATATTCTGTAGCAGATGAAAATGGTGAAAACATCCTATACATCTGGGAAAAGGAGGATGATGTCGAACGTTTTGTTATGATGCTTGAAGAAAGTGGTTCTCCTAAGATGAGATCTGTTGAAGTTGAAGAAGATTTGTTGTTTGAAACATGTAGTCAACATGGTTACATGTATGCTATTATTGGTAGTGATGAGTTAGTGGTTCCGCCCGAAGAGCATGATTTATTTTAAAAAAATTAGTTGGAAAAACTTTCTCTCAACTGGTAATCAATTTACCGAAGTCCAACTTGATGAATGTCAAAACAGTTTAATTATTGGAACGAATGGTGCAGGGAAGTCAACTATCCTTGATGCACTGACATTTGTTCTGTTTGGAAAATCTTTCCGTAAGATTAACAAACCGCAACTTATTAACTCTACAAATGAGAAAGATTGTGTTGTAGATATTAGTTTTAGAATTGGATCAGTAGACTGGAATATTGTTCGTGGTATTAAACCAAATATTTTTGAGATTTATAGAGATGGAAAACTTCTAGATCAAGCAGCATCTGCAAATGATCAGCAGAAATATCTTGAGCAAAGTATTCTTAAGATGAATTATAAGTCTTTTACTCAAATTGTAATTCTGGGGAGTAGTAATTTCACACCGTTTATGCAATTGCCAGCATCAGGTAGACGTGAAGTCATCGAAGATATCTTGGATATTAAAGTTTTTTCTACGATGAATAATATTATTAAGGATCAACTTAGGAAACATAGAGAAGATATTAAAGTTCTGAATCTTAAAAAGGAATCAATTTCCGATAAGGTTAGGATGCAAGAAAAATTTATTAAGGAACTTGATACTAGAGACGGATATGCACTGCAGAAGTATGGTGATAAGATCAATGAATTAAATATTGATATCGGTGTCTTCAATAAGGACAATACGATTGAAGAAAAGGAAATCTTGAAGTATCAGAAAGAACTTGAAAGTGTTAAGGATGCTAAGACTAAAATTCGCAAACTTGGAAATCTGAAAGGAAAGATTTCTCAAAAAATGGATTCTATTAAACGTGAGAAAAATTTCTTTTCGGATAATCTTACATGCCCTACATGTGAGCAAACAATCGAGGAGACTTTTCGCACACAACGATTGGAAAATTCAAATACAAAAATAAAGGAGTTAGAAGATGGATATGAACAACTCATCAATACTATCAAGTCTGAAGAATTTCGTGAGACGGTTTATAATAATATTACAAAATCTATTACGGAGTCCCAAAGTAAAATTAATACCAATAGTGCAAAGATCTCATCACTACAATCGCAGATAACTGGACTTAATCGTGAGATTAAAATTCTAAATGATCAAGCAACTAATAAGAGTCAAGAGCAGGATAAGTTGACTGCGTATAAAGAAAGTCTCGAAAAGGTATTTGACAATTTAACTGAAAAGAGACTTAAAGTTACTAACCATGATTTTCTACATGAACTATTAAAAGATAGTGGAGTAAAATCTAAGATTATTGAAAAGTATCTACCACTGATTAACTTGCAGGTATCTAAGTATCTTCAGATGATGGAGTTTTATATTAACTTCAAACTTGATGAGGAATTTAATGAAACTGTAGAGTCACCAATTCATGAAGACTTTTCTTACTCTTCATTTTCTGAAGGTGAAAAGCAACGTATCGACCTAGCACTATTGTTCACTTGGAGAGAAGTTGCTAAGATCAAGAACTCTACTAGCACCAATCTTTTGATTATGGATGAAATTTTTGATTCATCACTTGATGGATTTGGTACGGATGAGTTTCTTAAAATCATTCGATTTGTAATCAAAGATGCTAACATCTTTGTTATTTCACATAAAGAATCTCTTCACGATAAGTTTGATCGTGTTGTCAAATTTGAGAAGAGAAAGAATTTTTCGCAGATAGTTGAGTCATGAAATTTGTAACTATGGCAGGATTACCTAGAAGTGGATCAACTCTCATAGGTAATCTTTTGCATCAACATCCAGATATGACTGTGGAGATGGATTCCTGTTTGTCCTCAATTCTTACAAACATATCTCAGCATTCGGAGAAAGTTTATACTGAGACTCAACATACAATGAAAGATATGAGGATTTTATACAGATCCTTTATGAGGGCAGGTATATCTTCTTGGTTAGAAAATTTATGTCATACCAGTATTTACGTTGATAAGGATAGAAGTTGGGCAGTAGATTTCGATCTACTTTTTAATCTTATTCCCACATGTAAAGTATTATATGTTGTTAGGGATCTTAGAGGTGTAATTTCTTCTCTGGAAAAGATGGAAACTGAAAATAGAATTATGAGTCCATCTACTCATGATCTTTATCCATTTGGAGATAGAGATGAATATCATGATGTCGATATGATGGATAAAAGAATTGAATCTTATATACAGACCGATATGATGTACACACCTTTGTTTGGATTAAAGGAAGTTTTAGATTGTGAAAGAAATTATCTAAAGAACTTTAAGTTCATCAGATATGAAGATTTTATGGAAAATCCTCAGAAAGTATTATCTGATATCTATAACTTCATTGGTGCTGATGATTATAAAAATGATTTGAATGATGTAAAACAACTACATCATAATGATTCAATATATGCACCTTGGGGTGATCATACGATACGACCTAAGGTAGTTTCTAAAGAGGAAACATATAAGTTTCCTTTAATAAAACAAAGATCCCAACAAAAAATGCTGAGAGACTACTCTTGGTATTATCAATTCTTATATCCAACTCTAAAATAATACGAATCCTAAAATGCCAAAAAGAACAAGAAAAAGTAAAGTCCTAGCTAGAATGCAATGGTTGACCAATTACAAAACTGGAAAACCTTGTCAAGATTGTGGAAATACATATGATCCAATTTGTATGGATTTTCATCACGAGATACCAGAATTGAAAAAGGATGAAATACGCATGTTGCTTCGAGATGGATATTCCATGGAGATTGTCCAAGCAGAAATTGACAAATGTGTTTTGATCTGTTCTAATTGTCATAGACTTAGACACAAGGACGACCCTGTGACAATTCACAAAGTGGCACGAAACTCGAACTCTAAGGCTGTATTGCCATTATAATAGGCACATCTAAGGCAACCAAGCATGTCCATCAACTTTGAAGTAAAGGGTCAACTTGCCAAACTCCTTGCTACAGAGGATCTGGTTGTTGAACATCGTCATGTTGAGACTGCAATGTTCAATGTACACACTCGGGTTCTGACACTTCCAATGTGGAAGAAAGCATCTGAGTTTGTCTTTGATATGCTAGTTGCTCATGAAGTTGGACATGCTCTCTTCACTCCCGATGAATGGGATTGGGATACTCCTAAACAGTTTGTCAATGTTGTGGAAGATGCTCGCATTGAAAAACTTATGAAACGCAAGTATGCTGGACTTGCTAAAACTTTCTATCGTGGTTACGATGAACTTTCTGATGAAGATTTCTTTGCACTAGAGAATGAAGATATTCCCTCAATGAATCTTGCAGATCGTGCAAATCTTTACTTCAAGATTGGTAACTATGTAAAAATTCCTTTTCACAATCCAGAAGAAAGTCGTTTGATCAAAGCAATTGCTGATTGTGAGACTTTTGCAGATGTTCTGATTGTTGCCGAAGAATTATATAACTATTGTAAGAATCAAGATAATAACTTGAGTGAGATTTTACCTGCTCCTATTCAAGGATCTTCTGGTTCTTCTGAAAATCAAAATACTTCCAATTCTGATGATGGTGAATTAGATACAGAATCAACTGAGACTTCTGATCAGGGTGAATCTGGTGAAGATTCTATGCCAGAGATTGAATCTTCTTCTGACGGAGGATCTTCTAATCTAGAGGTAAAGACTGCTGAGAACCTTCAAGATTCTATTAGTGATTTGATAGATGACCGTGGTGCGGATAATGAGTATAGTGAAACAACATATCTAGGTATTCCAAATCTCAATCTAGAGACAGTCGTTTCCTCTAACAAAGAAATTCATAAACTTTGTGATGATCAATGGAAGTTGCAGAACAATTTCAATGAACATAGTTTTGATTGGGTAGATACTGACTATGATAAGTTTAAAAAATCAGCACAAAAAGAAGTCAATTATCTTGTAAAAGAATTTGAGTGTAGAAAGTCTGCAAGTGCATATGCTCGTTCTTCTACGTCTAGAACTGGAGTTCTTGACACATCCAAACTTCATACTTACAAATATAACGAGGATTTATTCAAGAAAATAACTGTCCTTCCCGATGGTAAGAATCATGGACTAGTTTTTGTTCTTGATTGGTCTGGTTCTATGGGACATGTAATGCTTGATACTATGAAGCAATTGTTTAATCTAATTTGGTTCTGTCGCAAGGTATCAATTCCTTTTGATGTGTATGCTTTTACAAATGAGTATAATTATGTGACTTGGGATGAAAATAATAATCCTGTTTATCCTGAACCTCACTATGAAAAGAAAGATGGATTGCTCGTGGTGAATGATCAATTCTCTATGATGAATGTTCTTACCAGTGATGTTAATAATCGAGTTCTTGAAAATCAAATGAAAACAATGTATCGCATTGCATTCTCTTTTAGTAGATATGTTGATTATACTCCTCCTTCCCGTATGAGTCTTTCTGGAACTCCTTTGAATGAAGCATTAATTTCTCTCCACAATATTATTCCATCATTTAAGAAAAAGTATTTCCTTGAGAAGGTGCAATGTATTATTCTAACTGATGGTGAAGCAGCACCTTGTAGTCGTCATGTTGAAGTTACATATCCAAGTGGTGAAGAACGTATTGGAACTAGACGACTAAATGCTAACTGCTATATTCGTGATCGTAAGATTGGCAGCACATACAAAGTTACTAATTATCATGATTCTGCATATGTGTCCTTCACAAATCTTCTCCTTACCAACTTAAAAGATAATTTTCCAAATACAAATTTCTTAGGTATTCGTATTTTAGAAGGACGTGATTCTGGTTCCTTCATTCGTCTCTATTCAAAGTCGTGGGAAGATACTGAATTATTAAAAGTGAAGTGGAGGAAAGAACGTTGTGTTATGATTAAAAACTCTGGTTATCATACATATATTGGACTTGCTGGATCCGATCTTTCCAATCAGGCAGAATTTGAAGTTGATGATGGTGCAACAAAAGCAAAGATTAAGTCTGCTTTTGTCAAATCTTTAAAGACTAAAAAATCGAACAAAAAAGTTCTTAATGAGTTTGTTTCATTGATTGCATGACTAAGAGATCTTGTCCTTACTGTGGTAAATTTGACACACTCTGTGCTGATGTCACTAGTCTTTCTAGGGCATGGGCACGGAGTGCTTGTATGTTGAAACATAAAGGAATACCACTTTCCAAACTGTCCTCTAATGATGAAACTGACCCAAATTCTAGACTATAATAACCTCAGTTCAAACAACCCAAATGACCGTTTCTTCCGAGTATATTCGCACTTCTCTTCAGGCATTGTATGGCAATCAAGTCACTAGCTCTGATATTCGTGCATGGTGTGCTATGAATGGAACTAACTATCAAACTACTACCAACAAGATGGTTGATTTCAAAGTTGGTCGTGGTAAGTGGAATTTGGAAGTTGTAAAGGAAACTATTCAGGAACTAGAAGTGACCTACAATTCTCCTGCTGCACTTCCTGCTGTAGAGCAAAATCTTATTCCTACAAAAGATGATACCTTCGTCCAGTTTGGTAACTTTAGTGATATTAAAAAAATTATTAAGTCCAATCTATTTTACCCTACGTTCATTACGGGTCTTTCAGGTAATGGTAAGACGTTCTCTGTGGAGCAAGCATGTGCTCAATTGGGACGAGAACTAATTCGAGTAAACATTACTATTGAAACTGATGAGGATGATCTTATTGGTGGATTCCGACTTATTGATGGTAATACCGTCTGGCACAATGGTCCTGTTATTGAAGCACTTGAAAGAGGTGCTGTACTTCTTCTTGATGAAATTGATCTGGCATCCAACAAAATTCTATGTCTCCAGTCTATTCTTGAGGGCAAGGGTGTTTTTCTGAAGAAGATTGGTAAGTTTATCAAACCTGCCGCAGGATTCCAAGTAGTTGCTACTGCTAACACTAAAGGTAAGGGTTCTGAAGACGGTCGTTTCATTGGAACAAATGTTCTTAATGAAGCATTCCTTGAACGTTTTCCTGTTACTTTTGATCAGATGTATCCTTCTCCCTCAACGGAACAAAAAATCCTTGATGGTGTTGCCTTAGATGCTGGAGTTGAAGATCGTGACTTCTGCAAACGTCTTGTGGATTGGGCTGACATTATTCGTAAGACCTTCTATGATGGTGGTGTAGATGAAGTCATCTCAACTCGTCGTCTTGTCCACATCATTCGTGCTTACAGTATTTTTGACAATAAAGAAAAAGCAATTGATGTTTGCACCGCACGGTTTGATGATGAGACCAAGCAATCTTTTATTGAACTTTATGACAAAATCGATGCCGACTTTCAACTGACATCTGATGCTAGTACCGAGACAATTGACAACACCATTGACTTCTGATATAATAACAAAGGTTTATTATGACTAATTCTTGGAGTATGCTTTACGACGAAATGTATGGATTAAGTGAAAACGAAATGAATTACTTTAATAACGATGGTCGTCCTTTAGCAGACGACCGACCAATTCTTGAAGAAGATTATCTCGACTTTGGGAATGCTCTTAATAATATCAATGTACCGATTTCATCTATGAGTGAAGACCGAATTGAATTAAATCTTGATCAACTTTCAAACAATGGTTTTTGGAAGTATGAAGAGGATTTGACTATGAAGGAGGTTCGTGAGTACCTATCTCAAACTTACAATGCACACTACACATCTAAAGAATCTAAAACACAAACTTTAGATCTTATCGAAGCAATTGGTGATGCAGAACCATTCTGCCGATCAAATGCTATTAAATATCTTTCTCGTTTTGGTAAGAAGGGTGGAAAGTCTAAACAAGACATTCTGAAAGCAATTCATTATTGCATCCTTCTCTACCATTTCTCTGGTCTACACAAGCAACCTAAAGGTGATTATGAAACTTTCTGATTCAACTGTTAATATTCTCAAAAACTTTTCTAATATTAATCAGTCCCTTTTATTCAAGGAGGGCAAGAGACTTCGTACTATCAGTGTGATGAAGAACATTCTTGCTGAAGTTGAAGTGACTGAAGACTTCCCCAAAGACTTTGGTATCTACGATCTTAACCAGTTTCTTAATGGTTTAAGTTTGCATCAGAGTCCCGAACTTGATATTGAGAATGATTCTTACATGGTCATTCGTGAAGGAAAGATGCGTTCTAAGTATTTCTTTGCTGATCCCAATGTAATTATCAGTCCTCCTGAGAAAGATATTATTCTGACTTCTGAAGAAATCTCTTTTGATCTCAATACTCAGCAACTGGACAAACTTCTTAAGGCATCTGCTGTATATCAACTTCCAGATCTATCTGTTGTTGGTGAGAATGGTGTTGTCAAGTTAGTTGTATCTGATCGTAAGAATGATACTTCTAATGACTTCTCTATTATTGTTGGTGAGACCGAGAACATTTTTAGTTTCAATTTCAAGGTAGAAAATATTAAGATTCTTCCTGGTAGTTATCAAGTTTCTATTTCTAAGAAACTCCTATCTAAGTTTGTCAACTCTGATAAAAACCTTACCTATTGGATTGCTCTAGAACCAGATTCTTCTTATGAGGACTAAATTTGTTGAAGTCATTGATGATTTTCTCGACGAGTCTTACTTTGACTTCATAGTGAATACTGTCATGAATGATGATGATTTTCCCTGGTATTATAGTGGAGATTCTACTTATACTAGTCAAAAGAAATTCAGCATAAATGGTGAGATTAAACCCACTCAAGGTTTTTCTAATACCCTTATTGACAAAGATAAGTCGAGATCTAGAGAAGGTGATTTCATTTATCCCTTTGCTCTAAAGGTAAAATCTTATCTTGGTGTGAAGGAGATTATGAGAGTCAGGGCAGATCTATGTACACAAACTGTAGATGGTGCTATTCATGGACCTCATGTTGATTATCCTGGACAATTTCACTATTCATCAATTTTTTATATAAATGAAACCGATGGTAATACTATCATCTTTAATGAGAGAGATGTTGGATCTCAAGTAAATGGAAATAATATTAATAGTTTTACTATAAAAGAGTCCATCACTCCAAAACCAAATCGTTTGGTTATTTTTGATGGTCGATATATCCATACTGGATGTTCACCAAAAGATCATACATGCAGAAAACTTCTGAACTCAAACTACAGATAACTCCTGATGTTACTTTAAGAATTATTGGAAGTATTGGAGTTATTGTTGCATACTTTACTATAACTCATGTTGATGTTATGGTGGGTGTGTATATCAATTTAATTGCTGACCTTATTTCAGTTCCTTACTTTGTTCGCACAAAGTCGTGGGATGTGGTTATAATGATATCATTCCTGCTGGCAATCTCAATTTCTAAAGTGCTATGAATATCTTTGTTACAGACCCAGATCCATATAAATCTGCACGGGTTCTCCCTGATAAGCACATCGTTAAGATGCCTCTAGAGACCTGTCAGATGCTTGCTATTGTATGTTCTAATAAATGGGGACATAACTTCGGCACTCTTCCCAGAGCAGACGGTACTCCCTATGCTACTGAGAAGGGTGCTTTTCGTAATCATCCCTGCACTATTTGGGCAAATGAGTTTGTGACCAACTGGCAATGGTTACTT